>ENA-OWPI01003313-OWPI01003313.1-marine-metagenome-genome-assembly--contig:-NODE-3313-length-13903-cov-10.711630_pt1 | contig 13903 bp, 11 predicted proteins | sample MGYA00238138_ERZ651775 | MGnify/ENA primary metagenome ERZ651775 (study PRJEB26906, sample SAMN06265043) | marine metagenome | isolation source: Helgoland LTER site | place: Germany:Helgoland, sampling...
TTTATTTCAGCCACTCTTTTTCAGCAGGGTAACATTTTGGGCGCATTGATTGAGGTCTCACCAGCAATCCGATGCGAGTAATCATTCGTCTGAAAGCACCGTTACCAAGTATCGCTAAGGGTGTATCCTGCTAAGAAAGGATCAGTAGGATCAATAAAAAATTGTGTTTTTCCATACACCCAAGCCCTGCCTCGCATAACGGGAATAATCGCGTCCCTTTTACCGCATTTTACTTTATCTTTTGCCTTTGCAAAGAACTGGCCACCGATGATTGACTCAGATACGAGTTCTTTATCGCTCTGAAACTCTCCTTTGACAATCAAAGTAGCTAACTGTGCCGCTGTGCCAGTGCCACAAGGAGAGCGATCGACTCTACCTGGGTAAAGAATTGTAGATGTTTTTATTTTGGGTAATGAATACTCCACAAACATTGTATATTCGATTTGGTTAAGCTCGGGTATTTCTGGATGTTGTACTTTGATTTGTGCAGAGGCCGCTTCTTTGATTGCTTTACCTAACTGTACTAACTTCGATGCGTTTTCATTGCAGATTGGAAGTTGCAACTGTGCGGCGTTAACGAGTACAAAATAACAACCGCCAAATGCTATATCAGCAGTAACTTTTCCAAAGTCTTTAACTTCGATCTCAATGTTTGCATACTCCAAGAAACTTGTTGGCATCTCAATTTCGACATCACGTACTTTCGAGCCAGACAAGTTTGCATTAGCGACTATTAATCCAGAAGGAGTATCAATTGGTACTCGGTATTCTTTACCGCTAGTTTTTACAAAACCTAGCTCGATTAATGCTGTAGCGACACACATTGCATTTGATCCAGACATTGAATGCGCACCATCAGGTTGCATCGGGATGAAACCGTATTCAGCGGCAGGATTTTTGGAGGGAAGTAAGAGGTTCACAGTCATTTGGGATTTACCCCTAGGCTCGTGAAGGCAAAATTTCAAAATGCTGTTATCGTGTTGATTAATATAATTCATTTGATCGAGAAGTGTCTCGCCCGGGATATTTGGGGCACCACTCACAACGATTTGTCCCACTTCACCCTCAGCATGTACTTCTAATATCTCAACTTTTCCATCACCTGAAAAATTCATTTCGGTCCCCTTTACTTACCACCGTAGCAAAGCATCTGACTTTCATAAATGCTTTTGTGCTCAGCGGTTGGTAATGTGAGTTGGGGTGGGGAAAACTAATAAATCAGCTATATGAGCAGTGGCATCTCGATGAAGTGTTCGTGAAAATAAATGCTGAGCGGCGTTACCTTTTGCGTGCGGTAGATCATGAAAGGGACGTTCAGGGTAAGCTGTCAGAACGAGGACTGATTGTTATTTTAGGTGTTTAGGTGATTTTTGGTAGTATCTATTGCTTAAAGTAGCTCAGCAAATGGTTACTTTGGCCTCTCTAAATGCTTCAAGACATAGCTTCAGTATCCCAAGCAACTGGTGTTGTCGTCGGCCCACGGAATGCCCAACCACCAATTACTGTTGATCCGTCCAGGCGTAAATTTGGAAGAGTGTCGAACAATCGCGGCAATACAACTTCTGAGATCAAACATCGCGACGCCCATGCGCCTGCGCAAAAATGTGGACCAGCCCCAAAAGCTATTGATGCGGAAGCATCTTGTGTCATATCGAAATAATCTGGACGGTCAAAGTTTGCTTCATCGCGGTTTCCAGAACCGAACATCAAGAAAATACGATCGCCTGTTTTCAATGTCACACCATGCAATTCATAGTCCCTTGCCATCTGCCGTGGACTCATCCCGATCGGAGATTGCCAGCGCGTATATTCCTCAAAAGCCTGCATCCATGTAGCTTCGCCAGAAAGCACCAGAGCCAACTGATCTGGATGTGTGAGCAATGCCCAGACCATTCCCGCAATTACATCGCGCGGTTCATTTTGGCCACCGGAGATGGCGAGTTTAATATTAGCCTTGATCTGTTCCATCGACATCCCAGCCGCAAGTTGCACTGATAAGAGTGATGTATCAGGGCAATTGCGTAAAACCTCAGCCATCTCGTCAATATGCCGGTCTATAGAAGCGGTACAGTCATGACACCGCGCTTCGATCTGTTTATCGCCAGCGTAGTTTGCACAGCCATCGATCATACCCTGACTTGTGCGGTCAATTTCCTGCCAAGTCATATTTCGTAGCCCCGTCATCACCCGAAGAGCATCCCCACAAATTTGCCTAGCGATATTCACTAAATCCCCGCGCCCCTCTGGTTTGACATTTTCCAGAATAGAATCTGTGAAACCTTCAAACTCCGTCTTCCAGACATTTTTGACAGTCTTAGGAGAAACCGCTGGGAAGATGGTCTTTCGCTCTGCCATATGGTCTGGACCATCTTTGCGCATCATGTTGTGGCCCATTAACTGAACCATAAGTCCATCAGGTTGGTATGACGAAAAATATTCGATCTTCTTTTCAACATCAAAAATATCGTCGCGGCGCGTGATCAAAGTAGCCCCTAGCTGAGGTACAAAAGCGATTGGGGCATTTTGACGAAGCGTCTTGAGGTCTGGATAAGGGTCCCGCCAGAAATCGTCCGGGCTAATATTGTAAACTGGGGGTTTCAAATTTTTGGCCTCACGAATCTAAACGACGGACGTTAAGTTTTTAGAATAACAGACGTGCAATACTTTTGTAGCATCTGTCATATTGAGCTCTCTTGAGACATTCGCTGCAGGCGGGACCAAGGACTGCATCGCGGACTTTCCGGACTTTTGCTGATGGAGCTATCGCTCTTCCAGCATTCGCTCGCACCTGCAGCGGTGTCTTTTGGAAATGTCGGAAATCTACACCAGACCTGTCGTTCAAACTCATCATACGCAGCTATCTGATACTTAGCAATTTTCTCCCCAGAACTCTGGGCTTTGAGCAAGACGTCGTGTGGATTAAGGTCGTGTATCATAAGTTCGTGGAACAGAGTGTTGTGATACGCGCTTGTTTTAGAAATATCGCAGTCTGCTTCAAACTTCCAAAGCCACAAGGAAAGCCGCAATAGATTGAATTGCAGCATCCATGTCGTCGCTCGCGGCGAATTCTTCTGGTTTGTGGCTAACCCCGTCTTCGCAGCGGACAAACAGCATCGAGATCGGACAGAGGTCTGCCATGGCCGATGCGTCATGTGTGGCACCGGACGGCAGGCGTGGCGCGGTTGGGCAGATTGCGCCGGTAGCAGTCGACAGGGCGTCAATCAGATCGCCATTACATGGTACGGCGGGTTGTTCATAGGTCCGTTCCATCGAAAACCCTACGCGACGCCCGTCCGAAATGCTATCGCCCAGGGATCGTGCCAATCTTGCGAAATCGTCGCGGACGGTGTCATTCAGCGCCCGGATCTCCAAGGTCAACTCAACCGCGCGTGGGATCGCGTTCACTACGTTAGGATGCAAGGACAATGCACCAATGGTCGCGCGAAGATCGGTGACCTTTTTCGCCGCGTCATGGATGGCTGAAATAAAATCCGAGGCGGCCACCAGAGCATCACGGCGGCTATCCATGGGAACTGTCCCGGCATGCCCCGTATCGCCGGTGAATGTGACTGTGTTCCGCTCGATCCCGCAGATGCCTGTGACGATACCGAGCGCGGTATCCTGCGCCTCCAGAACCGGGCCTTGTTCGATATGGATTTCCAGATAACCCAATGTCTTTGCCGGGTCGCGTGCCAGTGCTGCGACGCGATCCGGATCGCCACCAAAGCCTGCCAGCGCGTTTCGCAAAGACACCCCATCGCTATCAGTCATTGCCAGTACAGCGGGATCAAACGTGCCTGCCAACGCGCGTGGCCCCATCAGAGCGGTGGGGAAACGGACGCCTTCTTCGTCGGCAAAGGCGAGGATTTCGACTGAAAAGGGCAGTTCGTTTCCGTCTGCCGCAAGTTTCTCAAGCGCGAGGCACCCTAGGACAACGCCCATGATCCCGTCGTATCCACCACCATTCCTCACAGAATCTTGGTGAGACCCGATCAGGAAGGTTGGCGCGCCTTCAGGACCGTCCTTGCGACCGATGAGTGTGCCGGCTGCGTCCATGTGAACTTGTAGACCAGCCTGTGACATCCATGAGCGAATGGCATCCAGCGCGGCCTCGTGCTGGGACGTAAAGGGAAACCGCGTAACGCCTTCTCCATCAACGCTGCATCTGGCGATATCCGACAACCGGTCTTGTGCGCGCTGCCCCCAGTTCATATTGACCCCTTATTTATCATGATAAATTATTCTCTACACATCGGTGCTTGAGGTGTCTATGATTTTATCATGATAAAATTTGAGGTGCAGAATGGACGGCAGTGGCACACCATCGACCAAGCCAAAACGATCCCGACCGGTTCGGGTTGCCGATGAAATTAAGCAATGGGTGGTCGAACGTGATCTGAAAGCAGGTGACAAACTGCCCAATGAAAGCGCGATGATTGAACAGTTCGGTGTGTCCAAGGGCACTGTCCGAGAGGCGCTTCGCATTCTTGAGGCGCAGGGCCTGATCGAGACCAAGACTGGCCCCGGCGGTGGCAGCATTGTCGGTGAGGTTTCTGCCGAGCGCGCGCGCTCCCTGTTAGCCAATTATTTTTACTTTCAGGATCTGTCGATCGCCGACATTTACCAAATGCGAAAAGCACTTGAACCTGAACTTGCGGCGACTCTTGCCGGGAAACTCAGCATGGAGCAGTTGAATGAGTTGCAAGATCTGGCCGAGCGCCACCCAGAACCGGCAAAATCAGCGGAAGAAGAGAAAGAGCAGCACATAGCCTCGCTTGTTTTTCACGCCCGCTTGTCAGATTTCGCTGGGAACCGATTGCTTGGGTTTGTCATTGGGTTCATGGCGCGGATTCTGACGGACCTGACTCTCTATCGCAGGCTTTATGATCCTCCAAACGTCGAGCTTTGGCAAAAGGGACGTGAGCATCAGTTGCAACTGGTTGAGGCTTTGCGCAACGCAGAGCCAGAAAAAGCCCGCGACGTTATGATCTCGCACATGCAGATCGCAGAGGAGCTTATGCGCACGCAGGAAGCTCATCTGATGCGACGTTTCATTGCGGAATAAAAGGCGGCTGACGGGACGCAGGGGCGACGGGAAAGGCGAAAGGATGGTCGGTGCTTTGACGCTGCAGCGCTTACTTCGGCGCGCGCGTTTTGTCCAAATGAACCGGAACCTCGGCCAACCAATCGAAATAGGGGGATTGCCGGGCCTTGTGCCGCAAATCCTTTAATTCGGAGATAGGATCTTCGCTATAATCAATGCGCAAATCCAACGGCGGGCGGTCCGGTGTAAGAATCAAAAGCGCAGCGGATGACAGGCCACGGCTGTCGCCCCCCGCCTGTTTAGCGGCAGTCAAAACACGAAGCATTCGGTCATCCGGAGGCTGGTCATCTGCTGGGGCAGCAGACAACATGGCCTCCAGCACCTCTGGCCTTTCCAGCATGTTTCCTGCGATGGCTATCCCTGGTTCCGTGATGTGGTTCGCATAGGAAACGCTATCGGCTCCGGTGAATCCGTGGGAGCGGGCCTGACGGTCAAGCGCGATCAACTGGCGATGCCCGCGCCCCGGATCGCTTTTGGTCACCGCTTCAACAGCCTCCTGTGCCGACTGTCCTTGATGCATGGCCCGTAACACGTCATCCCGCCAGAATGTGCTGGGCGCTGTTCCCTGCGATGCCACAAGTCCCGATTCGATGTCGCCCCGCAGGACCCACCCCCCCACACAAAGACTTCCTGTGGCTGCTGCGGCGGCAAAAGTGCCTGTTTTCTTGTCGAAAGTAAGAATCGAGAAGGTCATTCAACTACCCTATCACATTTTTCTTGAATTTATCATGATAATTTGCCTGAATGCAATTCATCATGATAAATAGTCAGGGAGGACCGCTCATGACACTCTTGAAATTAACCCGCAGGGCAATGCTCGCTGCCGGAGCAGCGACGGCACTTGTCCTTTCGCCACTTATGGCGTCCGCACAAACCCCGTCTGACGTTCTGATCGTTGGGCAGATCGCCGAGCCGAAGGCGCTTGATCCGGCTGCCGTCACAGCCGTCAACGACTTCCGCATTCTGATGAATGTCTATGACGGTCTGGTGCGCTATAAGGACGGCACGCTTGAAGTTGAGCCTTCGCTGGCAACATCATGGGACATCAGCGAAGACGGCACGGTTTACACATTCAACCTGCGCGACGGTGTGATTTTCCATGATGGCAGCGCCTTCAACGCTGATGCGGTCAAGTTCAACTTTGACCGGATGCTTGACGAAAATCATCCCTACCACAACACTGGTCCGTTCCCGCTGTCGTTCTTCTTCTCGGCAGTCGAGAACGTTGAGGTCGTGGACGACATGACCGTCCGTTTTACTTTAAACGCGCCCTATGCCCCGTTCTTGTCGAACCTGGCCTATCCAACGGGCCTGATCGTGTCACCGGTCGCGGTTGAGCAGCATGGGGCAGAATTCGGCCGCAACCCGTCAGGTACAGGCGCATTCAAGTTCGCTGAGTGGCGGTCGAACGAAGCAGTGGTCATAGAGGCCAACGCGGACTATTGGGACGGCGCACCCGAATTGCAGGCCGTTGTCTTCCGCCCGATCACCGACGCCAATACGCGCACTGCGGAAATGCTGGCTGGCGGCATCGACCTGATGGTTGAGGTTCCTCCAGTTGCTCTGAGCGAATTCCAGGGTGAGACCTACACGGTTCACGAGCAGGCGGGGCCACACGTCTGGTTCCTGATCCTGAATGCCAAGGAAGGCCCCTTTGCTGATGTCCGCGTCCGTCAGGCCGCAAATTATGCGATCAACAAAGAAGCGATCGTAAATGACGTTCTGGAAGGTACTGCGGCAGTTGCTGCCGGTCCGACCCCGCCGGCGTTCGCCTGGGCCTACAACGAAAGCCTAGAGCCATACCCCTACGACCCTGACAAGGCGCGCAAATTGCTTGCCGAAGCGGGTGCAGAGGGTGCCGAGCTTACCTTCTATGTCACCGAAGGCGGGTCGGGCATGCTCGATCCTATCGCGATGGGTACCGCTATCCAGGCCGACCTTCAGGCTATTGGCCTGACCGTCAACATCGAGACCTATGAATGGAACACCTTCCTTGGCGAGGTAAATCCGGGCCTCGAAGGCAAGGCAGACATGGCCGAAATGGCGTGGATGACCAACGACCCGGACACGCTTCCGTTCCTTGCCCTGCGTACGAATGCATGGCCGGATCAGGGCGGGTTCAACTCGGGCTACTATTCCAACCCGAAGGTTGACGAACTGCTGGAAGCCGCCCGCGCGGCGACCGATCAGGCAGAGCGCGCGCGTCTTTATCAAGAGATGCAGGTGATCGTGCAGGAAGACGCACCTTGGGTTTTCGTCGCGAATTGGAAGCAGAATGCGGTCACATCCGACCGTGTCGAGAACTTCTCGCTCCAGCCGTCGTTCTTCCTGCTGCTGGATGACGTGACCAAGAACTAAAGTGATTGGTGCAGCCGCGCCTTGCGCGGCTGCACATTTCCGGGAGAGGGCAATGGCAGGCTATATCCTGAAAAGACTGATTTCCGCGATTCCGGTCTTGTTCGGAATTTCGATCATTGTCTTCATCATCATGGCCATGATCCCCGGTGACCCTGCCACGGCCATTCTCGGGTCTTACGCGACCCCGGAAAACGTGGAAAAACTCAACCGCGACCTCGGCTTGGACAAGCCGATGGTGCAGCGATACTTCATCTGGCTCGGAAACATGCTTCAGGGCGATTTCGGGCGCAGTTTCTCACTGAACCGGGCGGTTCTGGACGAGGTGCTAGACCGTTTCGGGGCGACGTTGATCCTTGCGGGCACTGCGTTTGTCCTGTGTTCAATCCTTGGAATCGCCGCAGGCGTCGTATCCGCCGCTCGGCAATACGGTTTGGCCGACAAGGCCATCACTTTTGCGGTTCTTTTGGGAATCTCCATTCCTTCTTTTTTCCTTGGTATGATGATGATCCTCATCTTCGCGGTGAAACTGCGATGGTTCCCGGTCTCAGGTATGTGGCCCATCTATGGCGCGCGCGATCTGCCTGCTCTGATCAGCCATCTGACCTTACCCGCATTTGCGCTGGCCGTAGTGGCGACCGGTGTCATCGCACGGCTTTCTCGCTCTGCCATGCTTGAGGTGCTGAGACAGGACTTCATCCGTACTGCGCGGGCCAAGGGCGTGCATGAACGCTCGGTCATCTGGCGTCATGCCCTGCGCGCCGCGATGGTCAGCATCATTCCCGTTCTAGGGGTACAGGCCGGGTTCGTTCTGTCCGGGGCAGTCTATATCGAGATGGTGTTTCAGTGGCCCGGTGTCGGGCGCATGCTGGTCGGCGCAATTCTTAAACGCGACATCTTGTTGGTGCAGGGCGGCGTAGTTTTTGTCGCAGCCTGCTATGTACTGTTCAACATCGCCGTCGATGTCGCGCAAAGCCTGCTCGATCCGAGGATAAAGACATGATGGCCTTCCTGAAGCTTCTGGCACGCAACCGGCTTGCGCTTGGTGGGTTGATCGTGATGGGGCTGGTCGTTTTGCTTGCTCTCATCACACCGCTTCTGCCGCTGGCCGATCCTGATGTGACCGACACGCCCAACCGTTTCAAGAAGCCGTTTTCCGAAAGCGCGCTCTTGGGCACCGACCACCTTGGGCGCGATCTTCTCAGCCGCCTGCTCTGGGGCACGCGCCTGTCGCTGGCCGTGGGTTTCGCCGCCGCGATCGTTGCCGCGACCCTCGGTGCGGCCATCGGCATCATCGCCGGTTTTTACGGCGGGCGAACGGACAACGTCATCATGCGAGGTGTCGATATGCTGATGGCATTCCCCTATATCCTGCTGGCGTTGGCCATTGTTGCCGTACTTGGCCCAGGTCTGATGAATGCGCTTATCGCGGTGGCTGCTGTCAACATCCCTTTCTTTGCCCGCAACATTCGCGGGATCACGGTGGGGATCGCCCATAAGGAGTTTGTCGACGCGGCACGGCTGTCAGGAATGACAGATGCGCGCATTATCCTGACTGAATTGCTTCCAAACGTGATCCCAGTGATCGTGATTGCCATGTCGACCACTATCGGCTGGATGATCCTGGAGACCGCCGGCCTCAGCTTTCTGGGGCTCGGCTCGCAACCGCCGCAGGCCGATCTTGGCTCTATGCTGGGCGAGGCACGCTCGGCGCTGATCACCAATCCGCACACCTCGGTCGTGCCAGGCGCGATGATCCTGATCATCGTCATGGCTATCAACCTCCTGGGGGACGGGGTGCGCGACGCGTTGGACCCGCGCCTGAAATCCGGCGCCTTGTTGCGCCCGATGCCTACAACAATGGTCAAGCGGACCGAAGCGGCCCCGGAAGCTAAGCCCGATACCTTGTTGGCATTGCGTGGATTGAAGACCCAGTTCCATGTCAAAGATCGAGTCTACAAGGCGGTCGGCGGTGTCGACTTACAGGTGAACCCAGGCGAATGCCTGGGAGTTATCGGCGAAAGCGGTTCCGGCAAATCCGTCACGGCGCTCAGCATCATGGGGCTCGTGGCCTCGCCCCCCGGCGTGATCACGGGGGGTGCGGTGCACTACAAGGGCAAGGACCTTGTAGGCGCGCCCTATGAAAAACTGCGATCGCTCAGGGGCGACAGGATCGCCTATATCTTTCAGGATCCGCTGGCCACGCTGCACCCACTGTACACAGTTGGCGATCAGCTGATCGAAGCGGCTCGGGCACATCACCCTATTGACAAGTCCGCGGCCCGTGCCCACGCTATAGACCTGCTGAAATCGGTGCGTATCCCGAATCCGGAACAGCGCGTCGACAGCTACCCGCACGAGATGTCGGGCGGCATGCGGCAGCGCGTGGGGATTGCCATGGCGCTGGCCAACGAGCCCGAGGTTATCATCGCTGATGAACCGACCACGGCGCTGGATGTGACCGTGCAGGCGCAAATCCTGTCGCTGCTGGATGACCTGCGGCGCGAGCGTGGGTTGGCCATCATCTTCATCACCCATGATTTCGGCGTGGTTGCCCAACTTTGTGAACGGGTCGCGGTGATGTATGCGGGCCAGATCGTCGAGGAAGGCCCGACAAAAACCATCCTGAACGCCCCGGCCCACCCCTATACGTCGCGCCTCATGGCCTGTGTGCCTGAATTAGGGCATGGTCGCCGTGAACTTGCAGCCATTCCCGGGCTGCCGCCTGTTGTGGACAAGCTGCCTGAGGGATGCGCCTTTGCAGAGCGTTGCCACAAGGCAAATGATACCTGTCGGCATGGGAACATTGAGCTTGTGCGGCACGGCGCCGATAACTTTGTGCGCTGCATCGCCCCGGAAACCGCCGCGCAGGAGGCATGCCAATGACCACTGCTCTCAAGCTGACAAGCCTTGGCAAGGTCTTTCCTGTCGGCAAGCGCCTGTTCGGTCCACCAAAGGCGCTAGTACGTGCCGTGCAGCCCTTGTCCCTGACGGTTGAAGAAGGCGAAACCCTTGGCATCGTCGGCGAGTCAGGCTGCGGCAAGTCAACTCTTGCACGCATGCTGGTTGGTCTTCTGCCGCCTAGCTCTGGCACGATCGAAATCAATGGCGAACCTTTGGACAATGCCAATCCGGCCCTGTTCGGACGCAAGATCCAGTATGTATTCCAGGACCCGATCAGCAGCCTCAACCCGCGCAAGACGATCCAGCAGATCATGGAAGCGCCGCTGAAGCACCTTCACAACATGCCCGCGAAGGCCCGTGCGGGCCGCATTCGGGAGATCTTTGCCGCAGTGAACCTGCGTGAGGAGTTTTTGGATCGTTATCCGCATGAGTTTTCAGGCGGGCAAGCACAGCGGGTCGGCATTGCCCGCGCGCTGGCCGCGGATGCGCGCATCCTCATTCTCGATGAGCCCGTTTCGGCGCTGGATGTGTCTGTGCAGGCGCAAGTTCTGAACCTGCTGGCCGATTTGAAAGAACAGTTCGGGCTGACCTATCTTTTCATCAGCCACGATCTTGCCGTAGTTGAGGCGGTTAGCGACCGGGTCGCGGTGCTTTATTTTGGCTCAGTGGTCGAGCTCGGCCCGGCGGATGAAGTCTTTGCGCATCCCAAACATCCCTATACCAAGCTTCTGGCCGACAGTGCGCCAGTGGTCGGACGTCCGTTGACCGCGCCAGAGGGTCGAGAAACCGAATTGCCCGACCCGCTGAACCCACCAGAAGGGTGCGCTTTCCGTGCGCGGTGCGCCTTTGCCAGCGACCAATGCGACCGCGAAGCTCCGCGTCTTGAAAAGCAGTCCGATGGTGTGTGGACAGCCTGCTACCACCCCCTTGCAGACTCAATGTAGGGAACGAGGTTTTTGGAGACTCTTGGTGCTCCAAGGCGGGTGAAAGCCGTTCAGATGGCACTGTCAGACAAAACGAGCTTGAGATGGGGCGGGCTGTTTCTTAGCCTCTCCGTATGACAAAACACTCCCCATTTAGGTACTTTAAAACGCGCCCAGAGATCATCCGCCTGGCTGTGATGCTTTTTACCTGCTGAGACGGCCTGGTTTGTTTCAGGCGCTACACAGGCTGCGTGTGGGGTTAGGTTGGCTGTATGTGGCTGCAGGAGCGCCACTTCTACTCACGAGACAATTTCAAGATCAATCGAACCGCCGCTCTTACTGAGTGGCGCCAATTATTGAGCGCATAGATTCAGGCTGCACGAGCAATCTGATGCGAGTTCTCATTCGTCTGACAGCGCCCTAATCACGCCTCAACTTCAAACTAAACCGCGCCGCTGCTCTTGCTGAGTGGCGCCAACTATTGAGCGCATAGGTTCAGGCTGCGCCAGCAATCCGATGCGAGTTCTCGTTAGTCTGACAGCACCCTCTGGCGCATTGCGACGCCGGTTGAAGCAGGAGCCATCCACCCCACCCCGAAGATGCTGCGTGACCCAAGAAGGGCCTGACCGTTTGGTCTCATGACTGTCCTAAAAAGTCTCATGACTGTCCTAAAAAGCAGTGGGAGGGCAATTTGTAAGAAAAGGCCTTTTGCCGACCTTGAGCGTCTAGGCGATTGCTGCGGTACAGTCGGACGAAGGCAGGCATTGACTCATATATACGGCAAATCTGAGCGTTGGAGGTCGTCTGTAGAGACAAAGCCGACCATAAGTTTTTGCTTTTGCTGGTGCTATATTTTCCGACGGGTGCAACGGCTATCTATTGGCTGCGCTAAGAACCACTTCAGAAAGGCTATTCGAAACGGAAAGACCCGGACTCACCAAAATTATTGGCGGCGACGCAAAGTTGTGATCACCCGCTTACCCCACAACATCGCCCTGACAGGCTCGCTAATTTCTTCTTTCAAAAGCGCATTCAGGAGGTCATTGCTCCCGCTTCTAAGTATCATTCGCTGCGCTCGGGCAGCCAGAAAGGCAGTTGCTCCCGGTTCATTTTTTAAAACTTTATAGTTCTGCGTAAAAGACCGTAGGTAGCATTCAGCGTTGCGTTCGTTAGCAATTGCATTCGTGAGCCGTGGGATATTCGGATTTCGATCAAGTATCGTTGCTGGCTCTGTTTCGAACCACGGTTGGTATCCATCAGCAATTAGGCGGCAACAAAGGTCAACATCTTCATCAACCAACTGTTTTTCACAAAGCCCCCCCACGGAGAGGAAAAGCTGACGCCGTACCCAAAAACCTGAGCTTAAGGCCCCCAACTTCCGCCGAAATTGAACAGCAGGCCCCAGAAAACCGCGCGGTAAGGTCACCCGAGAAATAACTTGAGGTGCATCGGTCGCTGTCGTGCGAGTAAGTTGGCTGGCAAAACCCCAGCTTGCACAAGGCTGATCCAAGGCTGTAAGAATATTAGAAATATAACCGCCTTGAAGTTCATCATCGTCGAGAAACAACACAGTATGCCCGTGTGCCGATGCGACCCCAAGGTTTCTTGTCGCCGAAGCACCGCTTCGAGTGTTGTTCTCAATCAATCGAACACGCGGGTCAGTCATTTCTGATAAGGTTTGTTGTGTTGTCGGATCATGATCTGAAACGACGACAATTTCATCTTCACTACCACAACAAATTAATGCGGATTTCACTGCTCGGCATAGCAGTTCAGGTCGGTGACGGGTCGGAATAACTATTGAAATTCTTGTGGCTGTCATTGTAATTCCTTTGCCGTTGATAGTACCCTCGAAATACTAGTCTGCAGCCCATCAGATGCCGACCGAAACCCACGCCACTCAAGAAAGATGTGTAAGTAATTTGTCGAAACTAAAAAACATGGTAGGTCCATCCGCAAGAGAAGCTCTGGCCTGTGCGCTGGTTTGTGACCACAAACTCTCTGCTCCAGCGGGTGCACTCGCGAAACGGCTGACGCAGCTTTGGATGGTCGATGTCCATATATTCATCGAAAGGGGGATAAAAACACGTGCGAAAGTTACAGAAATAAAAGATGTACGCATAACATATCATTACGAGAAATTGTTCGAAACGACGTTGGACATTCTACCGGACCACCCGCGATTCACTCGCGCGGCATGGGGGCGTTTGTTCGTACCCGAATTCTTGCCGCTCTATGATCGTTTGCTTTACCTTGATGTTGATATTATTCCCGGACCATTGAACAACGACTTCTCCTGTATCGATTTGCCATTTGGACTAGGTATGGTCCGAGATGCATCGTATCTCGGCAAAAAAACCATGACCGTCAACAGGAGTGATCCTACCATATCCACCTCTCAAGTTGAGCTTAGCGATTACTTCAACTCTGGGGTCATCCTGTTTGATCCAGCCAAATGGAACAGCGATTGGCTGCGTGCAAAGTTGAAGCAGCACAGCGAGTCCGGCATGTTGACATCCCAATATCCGGATCAAGATTTTATCAATACGGTGTTCGACGGGAAAATCTCTGAGCTCTCAGCGAACATGAACTTTCAACTCCCACTTATGAGCTTGGG
>ENA-OWPI01003317-OWPI01003317.1-marine-metagenome-genome-assembly--contig:-NODE-3317-length-13879-cov-4.421678_pt1 | contig 13879 bp, 1 predicted proteins | sample MGYA00238138_ERZ651775 | MGnify/ENA primary metagenome ERZ651775 (study PRJEB26906, sample SAMN06265043) | marine metagenome | isolation source: Helgoland LTER site | place: Germany:Helgoland, sampling...
ATCCTTCCGAATCCCATCTCCTCGTTGACATAGGTGATGTGCAGAAACTCGGCCAGTGCAATACTAGACGCGTATATTTCAGCTGCCGCAGACGACATGTCCGGATGCAAATCAGTCATGTCGGCATTGCACACAGGAGTACCACCCGCGACGAGATCTACCACAGCGCGTGCTTCTGGATTCATAGTCTGCGGTTCGTCAAAATGAACTGCACTTGCCTTAGAGCCCCACACAATTGGTGCCGAACCCAGCCGAGCAAGAAGACCCATCTGTGACCTGCGGTTGTTGTTCTCTTCTGTGTTCCCTGATTGGTCAGAGTCACACGAAAACTCCCACTCATCTGGATGTAGTCCTTTCCCGGCCGGCTGATGCAAACAGAGATTCTTAGTGAACCAGCAGTAGCGCAAGCAGTGATGCAGCGCGGCAAGTGCGCCTCGAGTCGGCTTAGCCATATGTTGAGAAATGCGCGAGTGAGCATATTTGAGGTCTGGACGTCCAGTGAACGCCAGCCATCCAAGCATGCCTGTGCCCATCATGAACAGTGTTGCCTCTGTCTTGCAACACGGTACGTCGTCCTTGATCTCTGCACTGATGGGTGACCGAACCCGCCGGAAGTTAGACGGCTCCAGGTCGAGCTTGACCATCATCGCATCAACATAGTTCTCCATGGTCAGGTACACTCCTTGCTCCGTCTCGAAGAATGTCATGCCAAGGTGATCAATCGGTGATCCGATACCGAACCGAACTGGCGGCTTGCATTTGAAGCGCACCGCTAGCGCAGTCATAAACTTCTCTGTTTCTGCTGTTGGCCCTTCTCCCAAGCAGTCGTCGACGTAAGTCTCGACCAGCACGCCAGTGGACTTGTTGTAGAACACACACGGCTCATTCTTTCCTGCCACAAAACCTTGCGACTCGATCCACGGGTGCAGCGTATCTTGCCATCGCCGCGGAGCCGAACAGCTGCCGTACACGACTCCCCACTGTCGGAAGTACCTGCGGCCTTTAGTCACCGGATCCTTAAGCATCAGATACCTTGGCGGATCGTCAGGGCTGAACAGGTCGCTCTGAAGGAAAGCCGTCGAAATGTCGACTTGCATTGTGCTATGTCCGGGGCGCCGTCCTCCCAGCATTGCCCGTCTGACTGCCGCCAGTCCGACCACATTTGAGCTATATATGAAGCCCGGCCCGTCCAGCTCTTCCTTGTCCTCTTTAAATCCTTGAATCACTACCCGCGCTTTCCAGACTCCTGATCGCTTGTATTCTAGAATTTCGCGACACGATGTTGCTTGTGGCCGTCCATCCTGCTTGTTGCCTGATGCGAACGCAAACTCTGGATGATCTTCTGCCAGCTCCTCTAAGACTGCCCGCTCTACTCCTTTTGTGTCGGTCAGCTTGGTTGTCAGCAATGCGTCCAGCTCCTTCTCGTGCGCGGTGATCACCTCCTTCTTTTCCGGACCCTCCAAGTATCGCTTCCACGGCAAATCCTTCATTGCAATGTGAGCCATCAGGGTGACAACCCCTTGCTCTGGAGTCATCGGCCGCTGATCACGGTTCTCGGTCGGTCCCTGCGTGATGAACGCACGCGCTGCACACATAAATACTTGAGGCGTGCACACCTTTCGCAGGCCATCCTTCGAAATATCGGTTGGGCTGATTTCCAGCACTATCCACCCACATCCCAGGTCATACGATAGATCTGACCAGTTATAGCGCTTGGTACCGCCCTTGCCATCGCTGAAATGGCGTCCAATCACATCGGCGACACACTGCTCACTCAGTGCCTGAGTCCTGTCCCTGATATACGGCAACCCGCTGCTTTTCAGATCGTTCTTGACAATTCTGAGAAACTGTGGCTCGGCAGGAAGGTCTCCCTTGAGACTCACACGAACTTTGTGAGTCGGCTTGCCGATTGACACTGACGGCAAGGTTGGGGCCGTAGTACTAGAGGTTGCAGAATCCTGCGCCTCCTTTTCTCCAGCTCGTTCGGTCTCCGCTCCAGGCGCCTCCTTTTTCCCTGCGCCTTCGACATCAGTGTCGGCTGGGCCAGCAGCGTCAGTTGCCTTCTCTGGACTACCGTCCTCTGTGTCAAATGGGTCGAGAGCCAAATGATATTTCGCTCCTGAGTTGAGATCTTTGCGCCATTGCAGAAACACTCCCAAGGGCTCCTGTGGGCACCATCGAACCTTGTCCACATGAATGATCGACCCATGTGCGGTCAGACACTTGTAGGTCCGAGAGTACATATGCTGATACCCAAGCATTAGGACCGGTTCTGATCTGACTGACTTGCTCCATCCACGCGCCTTGCGCACATCCGGGTTGACAAAGGCATATCCCGCCGTGCCAAACGGCACCGCTCTGTCCAGTCGGGGCTTAACACCTATGTTAAGCTCATATGGACTGACCAGTTGGTCGCGGTGGCGCCTCTTTTGTACGAAGCGCTCGTGCATGTACGCCACATATTCCGCGGCATATTGCACATAGCTCGCGTCAATCGGACCCTTGTCCGCAGAGGCCCCCAGCAAACATGCTGTCACTGTGGCCTTGAAGCTCCCGATGGCCTGCTCGGCCAGATTGAAACGAGGTGAGTAGGGCGGGATAGGCCAGTGGTCTATTCCCAGATCGAGTGCGGAATCCCGCAGGTACGTCATTGACCCACAGCCGTCACTGCTCACAGTGACCTTATGTCCCCGCTTGTTCCAGGCCTCCTGGATGGCAAGTTCCCGAAAGCGATCCCCATGCTCTCGTTTGCTGTTCTCTGCCTTGACCCTAATTCCCCCAGTCATGGCGTCATAGACCAGAAGCATAGACTGTTTCTTACCCTTAACCTTAAATTGCTCGAACTCAATCTCGTCGGCAAACAGAAGTTCAGACGGCCGCAGCTTGTCGTAGTCAACCATAATTCCCGGTTTGACCCCAGCGATAAATCGAGCCCACGGCACCACATTTCCGGGTGGCGCCTCCTTTTCTGGCACAGATGGCCTCAATTGGACGGGATCCAGGTCTGCGGGCACAATGTCAATCTCCCCCGTGCTTGCCTCCACCGGCAACAGCGGGACACAATCAGGTGCCTCTGTGACCTCGTCTTCATCCGCCGCGTCTGCCTCCTCTACTGGGAGCTCAGCATCCTTGGCAGACCGAGTTGTGACCGGCAGAGCCACCGCCTGCCGGCGTTGGCTGCGAACCTCCTGGCGGTTCTTGGCTACTAGCTGACGTAGGTTGGGTATGCCCCTCTCCACGTCGTTGCGCACAGTTTGCACACGTGTTACAAGGGGTTGGGCAAAAGTCACCTGCGAACGAAACTCCCGTGTTTCCCCGCTGGCGATGTGTACCAGCTTGGAGGCTGTCTGCTGCAGCCCCTCCCTGAGCTCCTCCTGGGAAGCCCCATATGCCGCCACGCGCTCCTGGACTGAACGCTCTGTTTCCCGCTGCACTGCCCGCGCGTCAATTAGGGTAGGGCGAACACTCCCCCTCAGTCGAGTAGCGGCCGTTGCCCACATCTCAATCAATTGGCGATGCGCTTCCCATAGCCGCCCAAGCAGTCCATGGGGAATAACACCCTTGATCATTCTGTCCTTAAGAACAAATTGTCGCGGGTCATTCCGGCTGTTGTTGCATAGTACCACCCGGTGGCGCGCTGTACCTGGGACTAAATGGGAGCAGTCGTTGTTACACATGGGCAGCGAGAACCCCCTTGGCACCCCATATACGAGAAAGTTACTATCTTTCTGGGGCCAATAGCCGATATCTAGATGATTGGCGCATGCACAATAGCTTGCTGTCAGCATCTGCCATCGCTTATCCTTGAGCAATTCCCTCACGCCTGGTAAGTATGGAAAAACATCGTTGCAGGGATTTTCCAGACTGATTAAAGCGCTTGGCGACTCCTTGATAATTTCCAGGGATAACTTGACAGTATATTCGAGTGCCTCGTCGTCCGCAATTGCCTGTTCGCTAATAGGCTGAATCCCATCCCTATGCGTAGAATAACGGTCCGCTCGGGACATTGACTCACAGGGTGGGGATGAATGGAAATGTACTATATCCTGCATTCGACTACCCGGCGGCAATGCTTGGCGCAGGCGTTTAACAGTAATATTCTTCACATCGTCTTTAATAAAGATGAAGCGATGATGATACTTAGTCGGGATGAATCTGAGAACATAGTCCTTATCTTTGTCGCGGTCAATTCCTATGACGAGGGCGTCGGTGTACTTCAGGTAGTAGAGCGCCACCGATGTGCCAGTGCCACAACATGCGTCGATCGCGATGGATGGTGCTGTAAGTCTCGACTGATAAATCAGCATATTTGCTACTTGGCGTTGAGCTTGCCGTATATGCCACTGCTTGAGTTGCCCCTCCGCCGTTTGCGCTTGCCGTACATGATGCTTCAGCTCCCTCACTGAGCCTTCATGCACTGATTTGTGCTGCCCAGAAGAACTGAGCTGCGTTACATTGCCGCAGCGATTCACATTGCTGCAGCGGTCCGTGCCTGTCTTGTACCGAGAAAGTGCGGGAGGCCCAACATCGAAAGTGACCTTCTTTGCAAAAGCTCGCTTTTCTCTGCCTCCTCCCTGCACGTTGTTGTTGCCTTCCCTAGTTTTCGAACGAGGCAGCCACAGATGTGGCACCTGCTGCTCCGCTCGATCCCCAGGGCCCCGTCATTGCGACGGAGCGGCTCCACAGGATGGCCCTGCCGACTTGCCCAGCGAGCTGCACACATGGGCTGCTGCTGTGTCTGGCCTGGGCCCGCTGTCTTGGCGAACTGAGGGCGCCCGCATCTTGGTCGCCGCACATATGCCGCAGTCCTTGACGTCCTGCCCGACAGGCGAGACCCCGCCACTGGACAGAGACTCACGCGTGATCGGACCAGCTGCGTGCAGCAGTGCATGCTGTGACTCAACGCCGAGAGCAACTGCCGCATCACGCCGCCTTGGTGAGCTTGGCGCCGAAGGCGAAGCCACCCCAGACCGTTCTGCGGCCAGTGATGCCCCTAGATTGGTCATAGCATCGTTCAGCTCAGCCTGCTCGCGCAACATCTGCTTCGACTTCGCCGCCATCCGCTGCAGCGCTGCGATGCGCTCGTCCATGCTGTCAGGCGCCTTGGCCTCCGTCACCGCCGCCATCACCGTGTTGAAGTTCTTGTACGTGTTGCCGAGCTGATGCTGATGAAACCAATTACTGAAGTTCTTGTACTCGTAGCTCGTTGACTTGCCATGGAGAAACATATTGTCCATGAAGCCCCTCCTCAGTTGTTCCTCGAAGTAGTCCGTGTCGTTCTCCATGTCCGCGCGTTCGAACCCGTTGTGGTCGAAGTCCTGCCGAGAAAGCGTGGTGCTGATCTCTGCGGTGTCCTCTGCCTTAAGTGCCGCAAACTCGCTCGATATTCGCGTCTGACGCTCCTGCTCAGCCTGTGCATCTCGAGCAGCCTTCTGTGCGACCTGCACTTCAAGCTCCTGCAGCTTCGCTGCGGCCTCCGGCGTCCCTCCAAGGAGCGAGTGCTCCACCTCGGCATCGTTGTCTGCCCGCGCCTGCTGCACCTGATGGACAAGAAGCTGAGCGGCTGCACTCTCCCGCGCTGCGGCTACAGCACCGACTGGCTGAACGGTCATGCCCACCATCGCATTTGCAAATTTCGCTTGCAGGTTGCTGCAGAAGGCGGACACTTCAGTCTCCACCACAGCACTGATCACGTCGTCAGGGTCCATGCTGAGCGGCTGAGCCGGCGTTGAGAAGCTCTCTTCGCTGTCGCTTCCGCTCGTGGCATCGGATGTCTCGTGCAGCATGCAGCTCCATGGGTTGGCTGCCTGCCCCTGCTCACTGTGGACCACCTTGCTTCCAAGCTTGGCCGCGTTATGCGCCTCCTTCTTCCGAACTGGCACAGACGCCGCCTTGACCAAATCTGCCACCGTTCCCATCACGTCCTTGATGTGGCGCCCTGAGCCCGCCGCCTCCCGGCGGATTAGCTCGGCACAGACTCGCTCAACAGATGGCATCACTGAAACTGCCCCTCCCTTGCAGACCGACGGGTCAGCTCCTAATACCATCATGCCTCCCGCATTGATGGACAGTGCCAGCCGCGCCCCATGTGGCATGACGATCTGTCCACCCCATTCCTTTGTGCGTGGATCCAGAATAAGCAATGCGGCGCCGTTGAACTCGGTGATGAACTGTGAAGCGCCGGCGATTACCTTCCCCTCGGCACTTGGCCCCTCGATGACCTGCGACTTGAGCTCGATGTTCGCGTTCACCGTCTTGCCGGCCATCTCGGCCCGAACCAACGATGGGAACATCGTCACACCCAGCGACGGCGTCGCGCCTCCTATCCCTGCAACGCTGGCCGCGCTGCCCTCCTCAATCTGGAGGCCGAGATCCCTCACCGTGGCTGCTGGAGCCACTGTGCAGTTGGCGCCGGTGTCAAAGAAAATCTGAAGCGTCGACGCCTGGCTTTCAACCTTGCGCTGCAGTTCTTGAGTGGGCAGGTCCGACACAACTTCTGTCGACACCGCCCTGTGCGCAACGAAGAAAGCTGCAATGACATGACGAGCATATTCAAGGTGATCGGACTCAACCAGTCTCCATCCGGCAGATCCAGAATTCGCCGATCGATACTCCTTCCGTGCCTCCTTCAGCTGCCTCGCAAGCTCCTCAGCACTTGCCGGCTCGGTCTTGCGCATGTACGTATTCATTTGTGCTCTGGCTGCCGGACTCCCATTGAGTCCGGTGTCTGCAGCGAACTCAGCGTTGAACCGACGGTTGACCGCATCCGGAGTGACTGTCGCTTTGTGCACGCCTTGAACGTGTACTTGCACACCCGTCCCGTCTGGAAGGATGCTCCAGCCGAACTTGGAATTGGGCTCCTTCGTGTCGGTCGTATCCGCATCGGCCATCAGGCAGGTCAGCTCAGCGGGCTCGCCATCTGTCATCGTACTCAAGCTGTCATCATCATCGTCACCGCGGTGGCCACTTGTCTCACTGCCGCCATCCGTCGGTGCATAGCGCGGCGATGGCACATCAAGCTCATCTGCCGGCCGGAAGCCGTACGTGATTATGTCACCCGGCAAGAGCATCGTCACCACTTTCATCCCCTCCGCATCGGCGCGAGCACACTTGTTGCCACACCCACCACGGCAGTAGTCATCATGACGGTACCGCTCGAAGTCTGGCGCACGCCCCGTTGGGTTGCACCGATGGCTGCACGTCCCTCGGCACCATGGCGCATGGACGTATGCGTCCGCATAGCTCACACGAGGGTTCCACTCCGCTGTCGCCTCGCCTTCAAGCGGCGATGGCGGCTCATCGCTGGCATAGCCCTGAGCATCCTGATTCGGATATTCCACTCTCGCATAGGGGGACAGACGAAATGATTGCCGTATGAACTGCCTGAGGTGAGTGTGGTACTTGTGGTTGAACTCGTATTCGTCGAGCGCTCCCTTCGCCGACTCCTGGCATTTCAGCTGGCCACCCCATCCTCCGGCGTGTCCCGAGCAGCCTGAGCGCCTGTGACATACTGTGTCGGTGCACTGCGGTTTCTTGGCGTCAGCAGCTGCCGCCTCGTCCAGGCCTATCTTGCACTTGAGGCAGAAAGGAACGGCTTGCCCCCAGCAGGAGCACCGCCGCACCAGCGGTTCCGAGCATTGTGGGTTCATCAGCGGATCTGCCGTCACTGCCATCAGGCACGTCGGTGTCATGGTCACATCTGCGACGGTCGCCGAGACTGCCGAATCCATTGACACGTCCAGCACTTCTTGGGGCGTCGCTAGCACATCAGTGGTATGGTCAGCTGTGCTTGCGGCCGCCTGTTGCTGAGCGGCCTGCATCTCCGCTAGGTACTCCTTCGTGCTCTGCTGCGTCGGGGTCCTCTTCTGTCGCTTGGCCTTGGGTCGAGAGCTGTCCTGTTCTGCCTGGCGAATGGCTTGCAGTGTCGCATACGTCGTGCCCGCACGATCCTCCAGCTTGGTCAGCGCTGCCCGGAGCTTGCCCGACACATCAGCATGCGCCTCCTTCTGTTCTGCAATAAGCTGCTCGGTGGCAGCCGCGACCTGCGCGACGCGAGCCTCAAAGTCACAGTCCACTGCTGCTCTAGCCGCCTGCACATCGGTTTTGCCCTGGTTGACGTGCTCGCTGTACACAGCAGTCTGCTCCGCGTGCTTCCGTTCCATGTCCATCAGTACCCGAGTCTGTGACTCCACATCGGCTGCCACGGCCGCCATCTTGTCCATTGCTGCCTTGTGTGCTGCCCTCAATGCAGTACATTTGTCGGCTGCCTTCTTTTCAACCGCTCCCACTTTCAGCTCTAGAGCCTCCTCGGCTGTCTTCTGCCGAGCGCCGTGGTTCGCCACCTCCTTGACCAGCTTCTCGAGATTCTTACGGTCAGCCTTGAGTTGTGTCTCGGTGGTGGACTTGCGCTGCTTCTCAACGGTTTTCGCCATAGCTGTGAGTTCCGTCAGCCCCGCTACTCGCTTCCGAAGGTCTGACGCCTTCTCCACATCCAGAGCCTTCTGCGCCTTCTTCTCCTCCCCCTTTATGGCGGACACCTTCTGCGTCAGTGCTGCATCGCCGGCGCAGAGCTGTACATGCAGACTGTCGGCCTCGCGTTCCATGTCGGGGTCCCAGCCTGTTTGAGCTGTCTGAGACACTACGACATCTCCAACCTTGCACACTGCATCCGGCGCGGCCACTGCGGTAACGAAGGACACTTTGCACGATGGACACCGTTTCTCTGTCTCCATTATCTGGCGGAGACAGTGTAGGTGGGCATGGCGGTCATGCACACATACTTGGCGTTTGTCGGCATCAACCAGCACCCCAGCTTCGATCGGCGGGACCGACTCACCGCAGATGCAGCAGTCGCGCCATTCCTTGATTGGCACCGCCAGCCTGGACACCGCACTCTTCTTCACTGACGATGTCACACACTGGTTGCAGTGATCGAAAGCCGGGTCGTCGCGCTGCTCTCCGCATCTGCCGCACATCCTTGTCGATACGCATCGCCCTCGGACATGAGGGACAGTGTCGGGCAGCTTCCAGTCGTCCAGACACCGCATGACCAGATCAGCCTCAACTGTTGGAAGAAGGTTGGCTGTCACTGCGTCTGGGTACGGGTGCCCCGGTGGGCCGTGTCCGAAGATGTTGCCGCACTTCACTGAGTGAGTCATGCGTGCCCTGACCGGCGCTACTTTCACGAACGTCACCGTACCGTCGCTGTCAACAGTGAAGTCTGGCTTGACCGACTTGAGTTGCACCTGGAAGTATCCGTGCCAGTGCGCCACCTCGTGCAGTTCGTGTTGTGTAAGTTCTCGTCGTGCTTGCTCTTGGAGCACGAAGACGCACAGCTCTGGTGACACACACGCCACCGGACCACCGCTCTCGAGGGCTCGCACCATCAAGAACATTATCGTGTACGCTGCATCTACATCGTATAGCTGAAACGAAACCACGTCGTCGGTACGACCGTTGCTGAAGCGGTCCACCTGCCACTTCAGCTGGTCGATCATCTCGTCGCGTCTGCAGATCGGCTCCTTGGTCGACGGGTCGACTTGTACGGAGCAGACGTTCTTGTTCAGTCTGATGATCGTAGATAACTGGCGCCGCCTCCCATCTGCGTGCTCTATATCTGGCACCGAGCCAGCGGTGTAGTCCCGAGGAGCTTGCTGGCCGCACACCGAACCGGCTGCCGGCTCGCCACTCCCGAGAGGAGTCCCTGTTTGAATGATCACTTCCTCCCGCGCCACCACGTCGAAGCCCGACCTGGCCACGCGAATGAGCTTGGTGTGAGTTGAGAGGTCGGTGTTGCAAACGACCAGAACTGCTACCGTGTAGTCTCTGAGCTCCAGGTGGCCTCGTGTATGATGCAGCACCCTGCCCACTCGGCCCCACACGGGAACTGGCTCCGACAGCTCGACGTCGACCTTGATCTGGTGGTCGATTGTCATAACTACCACGTCGCCTGGAATAGCAGGTCCCATGAGCACCGCTGTCGATGCAAGTCCTTCCCACATCGACATTTTGATTGGCGTTTCCATACCCACCGTCATGTCCTGCAGGCCCGAAGCCAGCTCGTCACCGCCCGCAACAGGTGAGTCCACACACGTCCCTGCTTGAGTCGGCAGCGAGCCGGCCGACACGGGGTGAGGAGGTGTGGTTACCGACATTGCCGCACTGCCATCGTCGTCGTCGCCGTCTACTGCTTTCAATTGCAGAAATTGCACATCTGATGATGCCAGCAGCTCTGGGCAATCCGCCACCTTTGATGCCAGCAAATGTACTTTGTCGTAGAACAGTTCCACCGGGCGTACTTGTTCGCCAGCTGACGCCTCTGTGCCCGTTAGTTCGCCAGATTCCCGCATCAATTCGAGAGCGCGTTCCCGACGGGCTGCCTGCTCCTTGCCCAATTTCGCATATCTTGTTGAACACACCAACGCCGCAATCTGAATGTCACTGTCGGCATTCTGCATAGCTTTCAGCGCGGCCAGGAATGCCTTGCGCATCCACACTTGCGTGCCGTCGGGATGAGTACCGTTTCCGACCATGGCTGAGAGCAGGGAAATACCGTCACTGCTCTCAGCAGTCGTGAGGACCAGTCCATTGGCGCTCAGAGCGGTCAGCCACTCGGTGTACCCAGATTCCTCCGATGACACCATGAGCACAGTGAGCTCGGTGCCGGATCCCGTGTTGCTTTCGCCGTTGCCGTACACAGTCGGTCCGTCGCCGATTTGAATGGAGTTGACGAGACGTCTTGGAAGAACACGCTCGATGGGAGTGCCACAGTCAATCAGATGCTGTGCGAGCAAGGGGCAAGCTGCTGCCGAGGGCTGTTCGACGAGATCAAGAGCATTATTGTCACAGACCACCACGAGATGCCACATCATCAGAGGATGAAACTCGTATACCTCCGCCACATTGGCCTCTGGTGCGGTAACCGAGAGGCTACCGGTGTTGCCGGTCAACTTCGGCGCAAGCTCCTTAGCCTCCTTGGCAGCAGTGTTGACTGCTGCACCAGCACCTTTCTTCTTCTTCGTCTTCTTTGGCGACTTGGCAGACGCCGCATGAGCGGCCGGTGGTGGTGTTGCCTTTGGAGAGCCGGCTGGCGACTTGGCATCCTTGCGTGCCGCCTGGAAAGTCTCGAGCCAGGCACCATATCGTTCCATCTCAGTCGGATTCTGCTCGAACTCGCGTCTGGCGGCAGAGTTTGGCCCTGCGTGAACGTGCTTGCACTCATTGCCGAACTTGCACGAGACGCCCAAGTAGTTGCGGTAGCACATCCGCCGGCTTGATCCGCCATCGCCACCGGTAGGCTGCTGTTGAGTTGTGAGTACTTGATTCAGCGGAGCGGTGGTGCTCGTCTGCCTGCGATTTTGGGTGCCGAGATAGTCATGGATTGATGCGACATCTCTGTCCTGCCTGCACTTCTGAACGAGGGCCAAGATGACGTCCATTGGATCTTGACGGGTATCGTTCATGAGGTGCATGATGTCCTCCCATATGGATACGCCGCGGTTCCTGGCGTCACTGACTTGCAGAGACTGGAGTCCAGAATACATATAGCGCACCACCTTGGTAAGGAACGAGCGTGTGCAGCAGGGGCATTCGGGATTAAGGTTTGGAGATTTCATGCCTTGCTCTACTGCCAGTGCCCAAGCAGACAGCGGCAACTCGAATTTGAGAGTATTTTCGAGGTCGTCACTCATGAGCTGCCACTGAGCGCTGCCACCACAATACTCACCCAGCATCTTGATCACGAGCTCGGTCGATCTCCCCATGCTGGCCGTCTCCAGATACTCCCTCAGCGGTCGGTTAAGGATCGCACTTACGACGAAATCGAACAGTGCGTCGTCCAGAGCTTCCAGAACTGTCTTCCACTCGTCAGTGTCCCCACCGCCCAACTTGACTTTCGAGGCTCCACTGCTTATAGCGAATTCCTTATACCGAATTCCAGCGTATTCAGCCGGCAGATCCAGAATTCGCCGATCATCCAGCTCGCCGGTTGATGCTCGATTGAGCTGTGCAAGCTTCTCGGTCAGTGTAGGTGGAGCCTTGGCCTCTTGCTCGGGCTGCTCGGCCTCCATCCGGACATCTTCGATCTCCACCCACCAGACATGCCCAGGACCACCAGCCAGCTTGACCTGGGTCGGATGATCTCTGTTTGGCAGCATACAAATAACTGCTTGGTCCTTGGTGATCCAGGCGCTGTTCAGGTTCTCCCTCCAACGCACCAGGGCTCCCAACCTCAGCTTGTTCGGGTCGAGCTCCGCGAGAAGAGGGCCGACCGTGGGAGCAAGCTTAGCTTCAGCCTCAGGTCCATTCAGTCTTCCAAGTTCTTCCATCAATGCAGACTGATTCGCCACAGTGATACCCTTCTCGTGTGCAGATACCGTTGCGGCGTTCACCAACTGCATCACTTCGAGGTACAACTCCATTGACCGCCTTGTGGCTGTATCAGGGTTGAACTTCGCGGTCACCACGGATGACAGCAGTGCCCTTGCAATCGGCATGCGATAGCGTTTGAGAGCTTCCATTGAGACGTAGTTCAGATACAGCATGCCTGCACGACAACGCTTGATCCGACGAATGATCCGGGAAACGAACTGGGGAATCTCCTTCTCGCTCGTAATTGTCCCGATCTCTGCTGTGAGGCCCTTGAGCCATTCGGTCCACTCCTTGTCGCCAGGGGAGATTCCAGCTGGCGTACAAAGGAGCATTCTGTACTGTTCATGAAGCGCTTTCACAAGGTCCACTTGCTGAGCGCGTTGTGCGATTTCAATCATTCGCAACAGATCGGGCTGTCCTTCGAAGGAAGACCCGACTCCGAGGTTCAGGGCAGAGCTTGCCGTCTGCCGTGGTCCTCTAGTCATACCAAAGTTTGTCTTGCGCATATAGCCCGCGTTCATCTCGACGCCGTCGAGCACTCGTGCTGATAACGGACTTTTTGTAGTCGATCGCCCCGACCGACCACTGGGGGAACCCCGGGCTAAGCTGCTATCTGCAGGGCACCACCTGCAGCACGGCACGTGCCGATCAGCTCAGCCTCACACAATTTGGTTCATTCACATTCAAACAATCACAAGCACGATGATCCGCGCGTATCGCAGCATGCCGCACAGTTCTGTTAGAGCGGCGCTGCGCTACCTGCAGCACGGCACGTGCCGATCAGCTCAGCCTCACACAATTTGGTTCGTAGAACTGTGCGGGCCGGCTGTTTTAGCGACGCACCCGAACTCCCTGAAATCCCGGAGATTCCTGAAGTTGGTTGCTAAGTTTGGTTAAAGCAATTTTAACTTGCCGCTTGTGGTCCCAAACCACAGACGGCTGCGGCCAACATTCCAGCTGGCAGCTGGAGACGGGGCTACCCACGCTACTGTTCGCAGCGCGGCACCCCAATCTGCAGAGCAGTGCCCTACTGATTGTTGTCCGCCTCCTCAGCGTCTTGACCGCCTCGATCAATAACGCTGCTCTAACTCCCAGTCTGATGGCCTGGTCTGCGCTTCCTCCTTGTGCTTCTGCGTACGCTTGCAGCAGGTGGCACAGCTGAGGCTGCCTTGAGCTCCTCGGGGGTCGGCATATTGCAGGCGACCATCATGCGGTCTCGCAGCGACTCAAACTTGTTTGGCCCCAGAATCTTAGTGAAGATATCTGAAAGATTGTCGTCTGTCCCAACTTTCACCAGATCACAGATAGTGCGATCGCGCAGTGCTTGCACCCATCGCTGCCTGCAGTCAATGTGCCGAAGCTTAGACCGTTTGGATGCACATTTGGCGAATGCTATGGCAGTAGAGTTGTCGACCAGAATGTTGATTGGCTTAATCCTTCCGAATCCCATCTCCTCGTTGACATAGGTGATGTGCAGAAACTCGGCCAGTGCAATACTAGACGCGTATAT
>ENA-OWPI01003319-OWPI01003319.1-marine-metagenome-genome-assembly--contig:-NODE-3319-length-13872-cov-2.975716_pt1 | contig 13872 bp, 8 predicted proteins | sample MGYA00238138_ERZ651775 | MGnify/ENA primary metagenome ERZ651775 (study PRJEB26906, sample SAMN06265043) | marine metagenome | isolation source: Helgoland LTER site | place: Germany:Helgoland, sampling...
ATCCAAAAAGGAACTTCGTAGAAGGTTCCATGTATGTTAGCGAGCATTCGTTCCGATTCAACCTCTCTGTGCATTCTTGGATGACCGAAGGAAAAGTCCTGATCATAGGATGATGGGCCTTTGGGTAGGCGAAGGATGGTACGATTTCCCTTCTTGCCTACAATTGTCCGGCTTTCTTTGCTGATAAGAATGACGGATGCCTGATCTACGGAAAACTCTAATTTTGGAGTAAGGAATTCCCGTAGGGTTTTATTTTTGACTTCATTCTCACTCACCTTGGATCCCCATCCTTTCAGGGCTCCAGGGCTCATGCAATCCTTGGCAATCGGTTCCTTTTCCAAAGGTTTGTAGGTGAAGGACACATGATCAAAATCATAGGCTTTCCCATTCGAACCGAGCACTGATAGGTGACGATTATGCGCATTGGGGAAGAGGAGTGCGGAGGTAACTTTGGATTCATCATGATCGGCGATTGCCTGGAATAATTTATCCCCATCTTTGGTTCCCCGGTAGGTATCGTCGGAAAACTGAAAGGAAACGGATGCATGGCAACTTTTATCGGTTACTACCCGTACCCATTGGCATTTAAAATCTTTTGGAAATAGATGGGATGCATAACTATCGACTTGGATTGTTTTATATTTTTCAAACTGTCCCGTTCCCTTTTGATCCACTTCAAGGGTAAAAGAAGTCGTTTGGTCTGCAGTTAAGTGAACCATACGTCGTGGAAATCCATTGATGAGAAATGGGTCAGAGGGAACGCCTCCCTCCACCGGGTCATTCATGTAGATTGAACCTACGGCATTTCTGGGGCCCCATTGTTTGAGGTCCTCCAAGTCACCAAACCATAAATTGGACTGAGGCTGACCGACCAGCGGGTTTCCCTGAATACTTGCTTCATCGGTGGCTAGTACCACTTTTCCATTCCAATAACAAAAGTCTGGGATGTACCTGATGTGAGATGCGATGGGCTCAATACCTGCACAAGTTCGGGATGTGAAATTCTTTGGAAATTTAAAAAACATGCCATGCATATCCATCAGCAAATCCTTTTGGCCGATATCCCGAATTCTTGGCCATTCGGTAAACCAGCCATGGGCCACATCATTATTCAGGCATCCCTTGGGGAGGAGGAATGTGGTGAATTTTCCATTTTCCATCACCTGTAAACGAAGAGATCTTTTATCCCAGCCGATGGCCCAGACTGGATCGTTTTTACCTTTTGAAGTCGGATGCACGCCTTGTGGGCCGATTACTTCGGTGTATTGTCTGCGTTCAATCACTTCCCATTTTTTACCATCATAAGTTGCAAGACACCCGCGATCTTCGGAGCTTTTTGGGGTGTAGTCCTTGGATACCTGCCAGAGTTCCGGTTTATCCAAATGGCCACTCATCGCTTCCCCGTTATTGCTGACCACAACTTTTCCCTGGGAGGTAAAGCCACCCTTACCATGATATCCGGGAATGGGGTCATGAAAGAGTTTTTTAAATTCCAAGGTATTTACATTTACCTCATAGAACATATTTTCCATATCGTAGAGGTATACATAGTTCTCCGGATCCTTGAGGTGCCGCATGAATGCAGTGACCCGGGCAGGCATTTTGGATGGGCTAATCGCACGGACTTTTCCCCTGGCATCGATCACATAATGTCCAATAAACAATTGCTTGGATTCCTCGTGAATCATACGGGCTGCAGGTGTTCCTCCCACACTTTCAGCATGGATGGTCATGGTCATATTCTTGTCTATAGAATAGAGCTTATGATCGGACCCTCTTGGCTTATGGGGAGCATAGGTGATCATCCATAAGTTATCGGCCCAAGGAATGATTCCCCCAATCCCGCATTCCTGATGTCCATCTTTAAAAAACTTTCCATCTTTACGGCTTTGCGAGTAGGTCGTTAGGTGAGGGTAGATACCGGCAATCTTGCGGGTGCCCGACATTTGTACAACTTGTTCTTGTCCTTTAACCGTTCCCAATAAAATCTCGGCCGATCCACTTGAAATATTTTGATTCTTTACGAATCTCTCCTTTGCTTGAGCGTATGAAAATATAGATGATGCAAAAAGGGCAAATAAGATAATTCTTGGTTTCATTTTAATTATATTCGAATTTATTTCCTGTCTTTCCAAATGTTGACAGGGACATCATTTTTTTGAGTTAACCCGGGAGTAGACCTTCCTTGTTCTACTTGAGATTTCAATAATTGAGTAAGTTTTTTTAAGACATCTGGTCTTTTTCCAGCCATGTTGGTCCTTTCACCTATGTCTTTGTCCAGATTGTATAGTTGAACACTGGAGTTGCCCAATTTTTTGAGCAACAGTTTCCAGTTTCCATCCCGAATCGAGAAGTACCCTTTAATATCATGATGAATGATATTTTTTCGAACCTTGGATATAGTATGATCATAGATTGAAGGTAAGAAACTAATACTATCCTCAGCTACATTATCAGGTAGATCTACAGAGAAGAAATCGCTAAAAGTCCTCATCATATCGGTTAGACAGATCAATTGATTGCATTTTGAACCCGCTTTGACTACTCCCGGCCAACTTAAGATAAAAGGTACACGGTGTCCGCCTTCCCAAAGGTTTCCTTTTTTCCCCCGATACGGTCCGCTTGGACGATGAGTTGGTGCTCGTTTTTGAGTTTGGCTGGACAGATGAAAAGATCCATTGTCTGAACTAAAGATTACCAGAGTATTCTCCCGTATGCGGTTTCTTGTAAGTGCATCTAACACCACGCCGACGGAAGCATCGGTCTGAGTCACATAATCTGCATAATCACCTAGTTTTGTGGATCCTTTAAATGTTTTACTGGGAACAAGAGGGGAATGGGGGGAGTTTTGCGGAAAATAGATAAAGAATGGTTTACCATTTTTAGAATCCTCCGCTTTTTGATCAATATATTCGGAAATCGCACTAGTAAGATTAGGAAGCATTTCTACAGGATTTATTTCCTCAATAATGCGATCATTCTCAATTACACTGCTCATACTTCGTGCATGGTTAAATCCATAATAAGAATCAAACCCCCGTGAAATCGGACCCCCCATCACCTTTGCTCCTACAGGAGCTTTTGATAAAAGAAAACCATCCAGGAGTTTTTTTCGTTTCGTATTTCCATTATTTGGCACTTGATAAGTAAGCCCTAAGTGCCATTTGCCAAAAATTGCAGTGTGATAATCTTGTTCCCTAAAAAGGTGACCCAGGGTTTTGCGTTCTGGGGAAATAAGTGGGGCGTCTCCTTCGCCCAAAACAAAAGTTTGTAATCGGGTGCGCCAATTGTATCTACCGGTTAAGAGGCTGTACCGCGACGGTGTGCAAACAGAAGAACTGGTGTGTGCGTCGGTATAGGTCTGTCCTTCATTTGCCAATCGATTAAGATGGGGAGTTGGGATTTTCGCGTATTTTGGATCAAGCACTTCAATTTCACCGTACCCGAGGTCATCTGCAAAAATAAAAACTACATTTGGTTTGTTATTGGCATACAGGGAGCAAATTGAACCTAGCAATAAGGGGAAAATATTGGATTTGCGAAAACTCATGTTACAAGAAGACTACTCCGCAAAATTTTAAAATTTAACGAACTAGTCTCGTTTGGTATTATCTTTTTTGACAAAGCCTTTAGGGGCGAGAATTAGAAGTTTGTTCAATTCGGTCTCATTCATTCCAACCATTTTGACTTGGGGGTTTCTTTCCAGAGTGAGGCCTTGATAAATAACCTTTTGGGGCATGCCTCCATGCACCTGTAAAGAGATTTGACCCTCGAGTTCTCCGATTGGATCACGAAGTGCCACGGTGATTTGACCGTTGATCGCCAACCAGATCCGATGGCCCACTGCGAGAATTTCATACTTATTCCATTTCTCGGAATTTAGGTGTTTCCCATCAGTATCTTTATTCTTTGCCAGAATTTTCCTTCCGTGCTCATGGTAGAGGGCACCCCACCAACCTTTTCCAATGTCTGCCTGATAGCCAATGGCATGACCATTTGCCTCTCGTATGGAACGAAATTGAATACCGGCGTTGGCGGCAAAGGGAACCTGTTTAACTTGAAGAGTGAGTTTGAAATCACTTACTTTCTTGTCGTACCAAAGAAATTGATTTCCTGGAATTTTTTGGTCTCCCTTGGTTCCCACAATGGCACTATTCTGCACCGACCAGTACGACATATCCTCCGCACTCCATCCGGTCAGGTCTTTACCATTAAAAATAGTCTCATTGGCAGAAAGAAGCCCCGTTGCCCAAATGAACAACAATGAAAGAAGGGAAAATTTTAGCAGTTTCATAAATTTTGCAGATGATTTCATTTGGTGTGAAACTAGTCCTTAAAAGACAGTTCCAAACTTTCAATCAAAGGCTTGGAAGCATTGGAGGTCACATCACTGATCTTGACTTCGACCTGGAACCCGTATCCATGCGGTAGACCCGCAAGGTTTAGTCTGGCCGGGGTTTTCTTGATTTGTTTTGAAAAGCCCTTGATGTAGTCATAACTTTCTTTCATCTCTGACCATTCACTCCATTTGTCGATCTTACCGTTATTGGTGGTATCCACTCCGACCCGAGATTCCACTTTTTCAACCCATGGACCGTTGCTTACATAATCCTTTGCAGTCTGTGTGATGAGGTAGAATTTCCCCTCTGCAAAACCAATATCCGGGTCGGGGTGTCCCCGCCCGATTTCACCGCAGAATTCAAAGGATTTATTAATATCCGATGAAGTAAACCAAGCGATTCTAATTTTGTCGTTAGCGGGATGAAAATCACAAAATAAGTAATACTGTCCACCGATACTTATAGCAGCCCAGTCGCCATAGGCATCCTGCTCGGGTTGATGGATTTCATATTCGGCCACACTGGTGGGAAATCTTTTTGGGTCTTCTTTCGTCCAATGTGGGTGATTATATTTGGCCATCTTTCCCGTCGGCTTGGTCCGGTGATCAATAGCCGGATCTAAAATTTGGAATGGGTGCATGCCATTTGGGCTTATAGAATGACCAGCCAGAGGGGAATCCCATGAATGCTTTCCTGCATGAATCGGGCTCCAGTCTTCATAAATGATATGAAATTTTCCATCAAGGTCCCGAATGACTGCACAGTCTGAACCGTCAGATGGGTCGGCAAAGGCGAGTCCCATGTTTTTGCCCGGTTTTCCATCGGTCAGGTCATCATCAATAAAAAGATGGGGATCCTGATCGTTGGGGAAGTCGTAGTAGATGTAGGTTTTGCCTCCGACCTGTTCGGCCGTTGTCGTCCACCTTGCAAAGCCTGGTGTAACCGGGCCGTGATGTACCCAGTTTTTCATATCCTTACTTTGCCAGGCATGATAGCCTCCCAATCCTTTCTCTAAACCGCCAGGTGCATTGAACTGGTTTTCATCTGGAGTTGTTTTAAGGGGAACATCGAATCCCTGGAGCTTGGCATTCTTTGCTTCAAATTTACCGGATTGTTTACCTTTGGATGGTCTTGGCGAGTCATAACGGCCAAATATCCAGTAATCCTTGGGTCCTTTTGCAAGGAAGACGGGTGCATCCTTAAGATTGGACGGGCCAACGCCAGGAACTTCTTCCCAGTTTTGCCAAACAGGGGACTGGTGAATGGTAAGAGATTGAAGTGATTTTTTACTTTTGAATTTCTTTAGCTTTGTTTTGAAGTGACCGGCTTTTTCCTTGGGGGAGACTAGATTGTCTTTAATGACGATTCCTTTACTCGATTGAATATTCTTTTTCCATTCTGTTTGGCTCTTAATTTTCCAGCTTTCGGAAAAAAGAGAGGCTGTGACGGTAAGGGTAAGGGATATGATTGAATAAAGTTTCATGACTATTTTGTAATTGAATTAGTTTGATTTTGATATGGTGAATCCTTTAGGAAGGTAGGATACCTCTCGGTCATTAGGTACTTTTTTTCCCGAAGAACTTCTTCCATTTTTGACTTCCTTGTCGAGTAGCTCAATTAGCTCTTTTACCTTTGCTTTGTTCTTTGCCTGAAGATTTTTTTTCTCACTTTTATCCTGCTTCAAATTAAATAATTGAATGGGGGGCAAGCCTTGCTTTTTTGCCTCATTTTCCTTTGGAGCACTCCATCCACCACTTCCTGCGGAAAGGCAAAGTTTCCAGTCTCCCTGCCTGATAGAGAAGTGACCGCTAATCGAATGACTGATCAGGGTTGAGCGGGTTGTTTTTGGTTTTCCTTTAAAAGCAGGGACCAGACTGAAGGAATCCTCGCCTCCCTGATCAATTTTCTTCTGCCCAGTAATCTCTCTCATGGTGTCATACAGATCGGTTAGGCATGCGAGGGCATTGGTCTTTTGACCGGCCTTGATCCCTTTTGGCCAGCGGGCGATCAACGGTACCCTGTGACCACCCTCGTAAATATCTGCCTTATGTCCGCGGAACCCGGCACTTGGGTCGTGACCAAATTCGGCTAATTTTTCGAAGTTTCCCTGGGGAGAACAACCGTTGTCACTGGTAAAGAAAACTAGGGTGTTTTCGTCGATTCCTGCTTCTTTAATTGCTGCGAATAGTTCGCCCATGTGTCCATCGACCTGCATCATGAAATCAGCATAAGGATTCATCTTACTCGCATCTTTGTAAGGAGGTACGGGTACGATTGGAGTATGCGGGGCGGGCAAGGGGAGGTAGAGAAAGAAAGGTTTTTTCTTTTTGGCCCGCTCTTTAACATAGGCCACGCTTTTATCGAATAAATGAGGGAGTACCTCATCAATTTTAAAATCGGGCCCGATTGGACCTTCCCGATACCAGCCATATGGGTCTTCTTTGCTGGTCACGCCTTCTTGCCTGTCGGGTTGTGCGGTTATTTTCCCGGTATCTACCCATACGTAGGGAGGCATATCCAAAGATCCGCAATGGCCATAATAATTGGTGAATCCATTGATGTCGGGTCCATTTTTCACCGGTTTAGAAAAATCAATATCCTTCCATTTCTGCTCACTCTTGTCCGCTTTGGCCCAATCCCATCCAAGGTGCCATTTACCGATCATTTGGGTGTGGTAACCGACTTTTTGGAGCAAATGCCCCACGGTGGCCCGGTTAGCGGGAATCAAATGATCGCTGGTTCCTGAAAGCACACCACGTGCTAGTCGGGAGCGCCAATTATAACGCCCGGTAAGAACCCCATAGCGGGTCGGTGTGCAAACTGCACTGGAAGAATGGGCATCCATAAAAGTAATCCCTTCATCTGCCATCTTTTGAAGATGCGGAGTCTTGATCTTACAGTCCGGATTGGTGGGGGATAAATCTCCAATTCCCAAGTCGTCAGCAAGGACGAAGATTACATTCGGGCGAGCATGATGCTTGGCGTGAAGGAGACAGGATAGGAAGATACCTAGGGTGAGTATATATGATTTCATGATTTTATAAATTTTATAGTTTTTCGACTTCGGTGAAGTAGGCACCACCCACTTGTCCTTGTTGATTATATATATAAGTCCAAAGCTCAGTAATTCCTGACGGTAAGGTAAGAGTGAAATTAATTTCCTTGGATCCATCTTTGATCACCGTTTCTTCTTCAAGCCCGGCAATTTTAATCCTAGCCTTGACGCCAGCGATGGTCTTATCGGCTTCTTTCGGCCATTGTCGAAGAGTAAACCGATATTTGCCGGCTTTTAGTACGTTGACCAACCATGGGTGAGTCACTTTAGGGATTTTCTTGATGGACGAAAAGTTCCATGGCGGGTTACCCGTTTCCGGACGCCAGTCCTGCGAGCATAGAACTGCGGGATTTTCACTTGGATCTCCTAGATCGATAGCGACTGGTTTTAATCCCGGGGATACGCGTTTCCAAAATGACTGATAGGCTGTGCGTAAATCCTTAATGAATCCAGGTCTTTGGCTGGCGATATTATTTCGTTGTGCCGGATCATTGACGATATCGTAAAGTTCTTCAGCTTTATCCGTATTCACCAATCTCCATCTTTCTGTCATCACAACTGAATTGGTAAGGGGACCGAGTGCAAATTTGTGATGGGCTCCTCCATGATATTGTAAAAACAGGTGATTGCGCATCCAGGAATTTGCTTTGTCTGTAAGCAGGGGGATTAGAGACAGCCCATCAATATCATACCTTTTATCAGGCTTGGGAAGTTTACATAGATCAGCAAGGGTGGGCAGTACATCAATATGTGCGGCGAGGGATTCTATATCTCGGCCTTTGGAGTAACCGCCATCTGGCCAGTGCAGAAAGAAAGGAACGCGGTGACCCCCTTCATAGATCGAAGATTTTTTGCCCCGCATCCCCGCGTTGAAACCCAAGGTCGGCTCCGTATCCAGTCCTGGAAACTTGCATCCTGCAGATGTGCCATTATCGGTCATGAAAATCAGAATGGTGTTCTCCGCCAGTTTTAAACCTTTCAAATGATCCCGCAGAAGTCCAAGGTTGTGATCAATATTGGCAATCATACCAAAGAAATTAGGATTATTTACACCTTCAACCTTATAGGGTTCAGCCCACTTTGGATCTACCCGATAGGGGCCATGTGGAGCATTGGTGGCAATGTATAAGAAGAAGGGATTGTCCTTATTTTGATTAATAAAACGCATACCTTCCCGAAACCACACATCCGTGCAATAACCATCAAATTTTTCAAAATTTCCCTTCCGGCTTCCGGGATGTACCCGTTCGTAGGTATCATCAAAATAATCATTTCCCCAGTAGTCAGATGCCTGCCCAACTCCTCCGCATCGATGCCAGACCGTATCCTGGAAACCACGGTCCTGTGGACGGTGGGGTGCATTGTCTCCCAGGTGCCATTTCCCGGTCATTCCAGTCTTGTAGCCATTTTCAGCAAAGAGGTTGGCCAAGGTTTTTTCGGAGGGGTGCATCATTGTCCTCCCGGCACTGGTTCGATATGCTCCGGTCACTCCGGGATGATTTCCGCTCATTAGGGCTGCCCGGGTGGGTGTACAGAATGGGCTGACATGGAAGTCAGTAAACCGAACGGATTCCGAGTGTAATTTGTCTAGATTGGGAGTTTTTAGAATCGGGTTTCCGTGACAGCCCAGATCTCCATAACCCTGATCATCGGTCATGATGAGAATCACATTGGGTTTTTCAGCCCGTGCTGAAGAAAAGAAAAGTAAAAGTAAGCCTGCAATATTTGAAAAAATATATTTCATCGTCAGTGATTACGGTCTCCAAGGGTAGCTTGACTCTCCTTTAGGCTGGAGGAACTTGGCATCTACTTCTTTGTACCAGGCATGCAGTTTGGTTTTCATGTTTTTAACTCTTTTTGGGTCGCTGGAAGATAAGTCCGTGGTTTCTCCGATGTCATTCTTTAAATTGTACAGGGAAACTTTTCCATTTTCATAGTTTTCGAAGAGTTTATAATCGCCTACTCGGATCGCACCTCCGGGAATTCCACCTTGGTTGGAATAGTGAGGGTAGTGCCAATAAAGGGCTTCCCGGTTTAATTGTTTCCCCTGTAAGGCCGGAGTTAAGTCGATGCCGTCAATATCGTGTTTGATTTTTGATCCCACACTTGATGCTATGGTGGGAAGCAGATCAATGGAACAAATCATCTCGCTACTGACTGAACCGGGCTTGGTTACACCTGGGTATCGGATAATCCAGGGTTCGCGAATTCCACCCTCGTAAACCCATCCTTTGCCTCCGCGGAGAGGCAGGTTGCTGGTTGGGCTACCTTCGGATGTGGAAAGCCCACCGTTGTCAGAGGTGAAAAAGACTAGGGTGTTATCTGTAACCCCGGCTTCATCGAGAGCTGAGAGAACTTTACCCACCGCTTCATCCATCGCTTCCACCATTGAAGCATAGACTGCGTGTTTTTGAAGAATTCGGACTTTGCGATCGTGGAGTGGGCCAAATTCTTCTCCTGAGATTTTAGAGGCTTTTTTCTTATATTTTTCAACCAAGTCCTTTCTTCCCTGAAGAGGTGTGTGGACGGAATAAAAGGAAAGGTAGGCGAGAAATGGATTTTTCTTATTCTGACGAATGAACTTGGCAGTCTCATCCGCAAGTCGGTTCGGTAAATGTTCTCCTTCCGGACTATCAGGGTGAAGTTCCGGGTTTTTGAAAGGAGAAAAATATTTCTTTCCTGTATAAGGGCCACCTCTTGCCCATCCGCCCATGTTGATATCGAAGCCCTGTGCTTTGGGCCACCATTCCTTGCTGGGACCCAAATGCCATTTACCAGCAAAAAAGGTCTTGTACTCTTGACCTTTCAGCATTTCGGCAAGGGTTATTTCATCCAAATCCATTTTGTCATGCAAAGGAGCGGGGTTGAATTTTCCTGAACGCTTTCCGGAAAAGAAATTAGTCGCCTTTACCCGGGTTGGATATTTCCCGGTCATTAAGCTGTAGCGAGTAGGGGAGCAGACTGGATTTGCGGCGTACCCATCGGTGAAGCGCATACCGGTGGAAGCCAATTTATCGATATGAGGAGTTTCGTAGAAACAATCAGGATTATTTGCCCCGATATCCATATATCCAAGATCATCCACGAGGAAGACCAAGACATTAGGTCTTTCAGCAAATACTGATAACCAAAATGTGAGGGGAAGAAAGATGGTGATATAAAATTTCATTACTAATGGAAGATTATTTTTTGAATTTCTTAAATTGCAAATTTCGTTCATGGGGTGCTTCTCTCCGGTCTTTATCAACCAGTGCCTGATTAAGAATTTTTCCCAGACGGGCCGGTTGATGAGAGGATTCAGTAAGAGCGATTAGATCCTTGAGAACCTTTTCTTTTTTGTGAGCCAAATCCATTTGCTCTTCAATGTCAGTCGATAAATCATAAAGTTCCCAGTTTCCTTTTTTATCGCGGTACGCTTTCCAGTCACCTTTTCGAAGTGCCCTTTGTCTCCCGAGTTCCCAGTACATGTATGTATGATTTTCCTGTTTTCCCCTGCTAAGAAGAGTAGGTAAAAAAGAAATACCATCGGTTTCTGGGCATTCAGCATTTGTAAGTTCAGCAAGGGTAGGCATAACATCGGGATGATAAAACAAGTGATCAGATACTGAGCCTGATTTAATTTTTCCTGGCCAACGGACGAGATAAGGAATCTTGAGTCCGCCCTCATAGAGGTAGCCTTTGCCCGCACGAAATCTTTTCCCAGTTTCCGGGTTTAGGTTGGGAGCAAAAAAGCCATGGGGTCGGTCTTTCGTAGCAAAGTAAGCCTGTCCACCATTGTCTCCACTGAGGAAGAAAATGGTCTTCTCATCCAGCTTCAGTTTTTTCAGTAATTTGATGATTTCTCCAAGTTGCTGGTCCACCATATGCATGAATGCCGCATAGACTTTCGCATCTTTGTTGGTGCGCTGTCCGGCAGTCCATGGTTTGTCTTTGAAGAGCTTCCATGATGGATCATCCTTGTCGATACCCCATAATCCATGTGGGGGCGTCCAGGGAAGGTAGCAGAAAAAAGGTTCCTCTTTGTGTTTTTGAATGAAAGCGATTGATTCCTTAAAAATTTCCAACTGGGCATGAGTCTTTCCCTCGTAAAAGCTCTTCCCGGAATTACCGGGCAGGGGAACTTCCTCACTGTTTCTGATTAGGTAACTTGGATAAAATGTATGGGCATGCACCTGATCATAGTATCCGAAAAATTCATCAAAACCGTGCTTCTCTGGAACGCCGGTCGTTCCACGGCCGCCAATTCCCCATTTCCCAAATCCCCCGGTGGCATATCCTTTAGCTTTGAGCATACTTGCCAAAGTCGGTTCATCTGCCCGGATGGGGGAGTGTCCGTTGTTCACCCGCATGGACATATTTCCGGCATGCAGACCCGTGAGTAAGGAGCAACGGGTGGGACCACAGACTGGAGCTCCTGCGTAAGCGTTGGTGAAACGCATTCCATCAGCGGCAAATTGATCGATATTTGGGGTTATCAGTTCAGAACTGCCCATGTGTCCTGATTCAAAATATCCCCACTCGTCGAGCATGAGATAAATGATGTTTGGTTGCTTGGCCTTTGTTGTAAAAACCATAAGCATGGATGGAATTATCCATATTAGATGGACTATTTTATTGCTCATTGGCATCCGTTTACTTCTTTTTCTTTTTTTCTTGGGTCTTTGTCAGTTTTTTGACAGATAAAAATTTCATTCTTTTTTCCCATGGTTGATGCCGGCTGAATAATTCTCCGAACCTCTGATAATCATTGTAAGATACCGCTTGCTTTTTCCAGTTTTTCAATTGCTGGTCATAGAGTCTCTGCATTTTTGGGATGCTTTTTAAGTCACTTGGGTTTTGGGCAAGATTGGTAAGTTCCAACGGATCTTTTTCCAAATCGTATAATTCTTCGGTTACTTCAAATCCTTCTGCTGCATATCCCCAATAAAGATACTTCATTTTTTCTGTCACTACTCCCAGGCAATGAGTGGGTGCTTTTCCCCAAACATTGATTAAGGGAAGAGCTTTATGCAGAGAGGATTTTGGATTATCATAGACTGTCATTAAATCCTTTCCATCCATATTTTCAGGGACAGGTAAACCCGCTAACTTGAGAATCGTTGGGGCGAAGTCAATATTTCCGGTAAGTGCAGAAGACCTAAGCTTTTTTCCTGAATTTTGATGGCGCGGGTCATAGATTACGAGAGGAACTCGGCTTGATTCCTCATAAGGCAATACTTTGGAACCGTACCCATGGGAACCACAGAAGAAACCATTGTCAGATGTGTAAATAATAACGGTATTTTTTTCGGTGCCGCTTTCCTTTAAGGCTTTCCTAATCATGCCTACCGCCACATCAATCGCGTAGATTTGTTGATGATAAGTTGCCATCACATCATCGTAATTGTCTGAATAGTTCCAGGAATGAAAACGCTCGTATTGTCGATCCTGCTTACTTTGCTTGGAGAAATGCTCCCCATATTTTCGTCCATAATTTACCGGTCTTTTAAAAGTTTTTCCTGCAAAGTCTTCTACTGTGTTTAATGGAGTGTTAGATGCAGTGCACCTGTATCCTCCTGAGTAGGTGTATGCTAGTCCATGAACGTTTGTGTTTTCATGGAGGTGGTCAAATAATTTTTTGCCAATCTCTCCCTCAAAAACTCTTGCCGCATGTTCGTGATTGTCAAATAGGTATGGCATTGATAGTGCATAGAAGTCAGGAGCATTGAATGATCCTATGATATTTGCATAAATTTGACTGATTTGTACTCTTCCTTCTTTTAATTCTGTAAACGGATCGCAAATTATTCCATCTAGATACTTGTCTTGATACTGACCTAGTGTAAGAATCTCTATTTCGTACTTGCTATTTGTTAATTGATCCAGATGCCTTTGGAAATCTTCAGCTGTTCTTATAAACAACTCTACCGGTTCGTGGAATAATAACCATTTAATCTTGTGCTTTGCCATATTTTTTGCTCCTGTGCTTTACGATGTTTTACCGCTACGATTATTTATCTGTCGTAGAGTGGTTTCAAGTTCTTTATTATGAAAAAGGTTGAAATACCAGAAGTTGGCCCCCATTTGTCCTGACAGACTCCACCCTTCCATGCTTCCTTTTTCGTCGCTGTATCTCATAATATTTTGATCTTTTGTGTTCCACATGTCTGTCGTATGGCGTGATTTATACAATTTTTGTATTATTTTCCTTTGCCAGCTACCAAACTTCATTAGTGCTTTTATGGCTGTTTTGTTTGCTAACAGATGTTTCCAATTGTCCGACGAAGGCTGTTCCCAGAATCCAATTTCCTGACATTTGTCTAATACTTGTTGAAATATCCAATTTTCTGTAAGATCTTTCACGGAACCTGTTTTGTCTTTTGACTCTATTAATGACTTGATGTAATTCTGTGACTTGTCTGTCATGGTTGTGATTCTTGGGAAATATGATTCAACAAGCATATGGAAAAAAATGTCTTGTGTGCTGTTAATAATTAT
>ENA-OWPI01003324-OWPI01003324.1-marine-metagenome-genome-assembly--contig:-NODE-3324-length-13857-cov-3.384833_pt1 | contig 13857 bp, 12 predicted proteins | sample MGYA00238138_ERZ651775 | MGnify/ENA primary metagenome ERZ651775 (study PRJEB26906, sample SAMN06265043) | marine metagenome | isolation source: Helgoland LTER site | place: Germany:Helgoland, sampling...
GATGTTACCAGGAGGTTAAGGGACGAGATCTGGGGATTGTGCGGGGGGAGAGGGGATACCTCCTCCACCACCAGAAGAGGTAGCACCAACGCTGCTCGTGCAAATACCTATAGTATGGAGAACATTTTCAACAGCTACTCCCAAAACTCCAGGTTTTTGGGCTGCACAACTGCAGAATTTGAAATCCTGTACGACATGAAAGAAAGAGTTTGTCGCTGCAACGCAGCGGGCGCGGCACCAGAATCAGCGTCAGCATCACCGGCATCTTTTACAGCATCGACATCACAAACAACATCAGCAAAATCGACATCAACATCAACACCCTCCTCAGACAGCAAAAACAGTGATAAGGTGGGCAAATTTCTGCTCCCCGACGGCACTCCTCTCTACCTTCCCTCCACTACGCTCACTGCTCCAGCCGAGATTCTCTTTCACCCTTCCATGATCGGGAGCGAGTCGTCCCCTGTCCAGAGCCTGCTTCAATCTTCCCTCAATTCGTGCGACCTCTCCCTGCGATCCTCTCTAAATGAGAACATTGTCCTAAGCGGCGGCACGACACTTTTACCAGGATTTCCCGAGAGACTGCTCGAAGAGGTTAGGGCGGTGGCACCCGAGTACACTAGGGTCAGGATATTAGCGCCAGAGGGCAGAGAGGGAAGCGAATGGAGCGGGGGTAGTATTTTGGCGAGCCTCAGTACTTTTCGGGACTTGTGGATCAGCAAACAAGAGTGGGAAGAGGAGGGAGACAGAATAATACGAAGGAGGGCCCTCTAAAGAGCTCATCACTTACAGAGATGAAATAAAAAAAGCTTTTCGTTTACCGCCAAATAATAAACTTTAACTTTTGCTAGAGAGTGTCTCCCCAGCAGCCGCCGCTACCTCCGCCCCCGTTCTCCCCACCGCTGCCTCCGCTGCCTCCGCTGCCTCCGCTGCCTCCGCTGCCACCTTTTCACCACCCCTGACACGGGCAACCTTCACTTCAACCACCAAATCAGCTTTACCCTTGAATACCCTCTCAGCGATCCTCTTCTCCCTGTCTCCCTTGGGTAAAGGTAGGGTCCCCGAGTTTTTCCACTGCAATGAACGTAGCGAGTCACAAATCGGGTTAGGACGAGAGGCAAGAAAGCTCTTTTTGTTCCCGCGCTATGTTCCCAGCGCTGATGTTGTCAGCTCGTTGCTTCACCTCGCTCTTCTTTTCCTCAAGTCTCACCTCATACGCCCTCTCCGAGCTCAAGTATATTCTCTTAATCCCCCCCCTGCTCATGCCCTTGATCGATTTCTCGAGGCTGGCAGGGATATCACCCTTTCCAATCCTAAATATGAGCTCCCCTAGATCATCATCTCTTGATGTCGAAAATATCATTGCACCGTTCGGCTCAGTCGTAGAGGTCACTGTCGAGCATCTCACCGTCATCTCAACACCAACCCTGCTACCGTCCGAAGCCTGGGGACCGTCTCCCTTCTTATACTCTCTCGTCTGAACTCCCTCAATAACATCCACGAGCTCGGGATCTGTGTCGATCTTGCTCTGCTGGATTGCCGCAAGGTTGGCAAGACGGCTAGCGCTCCCTGATGTGTCTCCCTCGATGGGGAATGTTCTAAGTAGACTGGGGTCAATAGCGTTGGCGCTGATAGGGGCAAGGAAAGGAGTTATGAGCGTCGGTGCGGTGGTCCTCAACCAGAGTCGTCGAGTCAGGATTTGATACGACGAGGTTTGTAATGATACTGAAAAGAATACTAGGAGGATTACAGATCTCATTGGAGCTAGCCCCCTAAAATTTATGCTCAAATATTCTTCCCAATTCCCGTCAAAAAAAATATCCTCTCCGGTGAACACAACATTCCACTTTTATAATTGAGCCCAGGAGAGAATTCCACAGCCGCGTATCGAAGGCAGGCAGTTTTCTAAAGAAGAGAATGTCTTCGGCTGCTAGTGAACATCTATTGAATGAGTCTGAGCCTGAAAAAAAAGAGGAAGACTTCTCTCATACCCCATCCCGGTTCACTCGTTATACAACATCCTCAATTTACAACCCTCCCACGTCGTCGTTCTGGCCTTCTCCCATTGAAGATTCTGGCCCTAATGCGTCATCTCGAGTAGTAACACGTTCTGTGCGGCGCAGGATATTTCTGATCTTGTCAAAGCCCTCATCTTCCACTGCCTCCTTCCTAACCTTTATTTTCATGATGACCTTGGTGGTGGCCGCAAACATCGTAATGATGCTAGAAACGACTAGGTCGTTCGTATACAAGCCAGAGCACTGCAGTGTATGCGACAATTTCTCCCCGGGGAATTCTTCTGACTTGACAGATGATATTCCCATCTTTGATGATTTTGACCCCAGTAATGCTAGGTTCTGTGAGTGTGAGCCGGTGCCGAAACAGTGGCTTTTGGATGTCGAATCTGTTTTCTACTACGTGTTCACGTCGGAATACTTGCTTAAGCTACTATTTTTTCAGCCAACACCTGTCGAGGCTGGGGGATCCCCTCAACATATCTGGAGGCAATTTTTCGCTTTCTTTCTCAACCCTTGGCAATTAATTGATGTGATCTGCCTGATTCCTTTCTACGTCTCTAAAGTGGTATCTCTCAATAGCCTCACAGACGAGTACGATTCATCGACATTCGATTTTACAGCGCTCCGGGTGCTGAGGCTTACAAGAATTTTCCAAGTAGTTAAGCTTGGGAGAAACAGCGATGAATTTCATACGTTTGGGAAAGTGGTGATGAAGAGCGCTCCAGCGCTCAATTTGTTGTTCCTTATGCTCGTCTTTGGGGCCTGTATATTTGCCAGTTTGATTTACGAGGCAGAAAGGGGCGAGTGGGAGTTTACGACTCTCACTGATCCACCTTCTTATCAATATATGCGAAACTCCAAGGAGAGCTATTTGGTTCGGGAAATCAGCCCCTTCAATAGCATACCTGATTCCTTTTGGTGGTTTATAGCAACAGCCACCACGACGGGTTATGGTGACATGGTACCAACATCAACTTGGGGTGAGATAATTGGTGCAGGGTGCATCATCTTCAGTTTGCTCATCGTTGCATTCCCCATAAGCGTCTTCACCAACTTGTGGAAGAACGAGTACCAATCTGGTGCGCCCGAGCCCGACCGAAAAGAGGGGGGCAATTCCTTCCGAAGAGCGGGAAGCATGAGTATAGGGGGGGCGAAAAAGAGCTCGGAAAGGAGGATCCGCAGGAGAAGCAGCTTGCGCATCGATGAAAACCTTAAGTCATTACTTTCGATGGGGGGAGATGGATTCGATGACGATGATGATGATGCAGAGCACGAGGGTGACGAGGAAGCTGTTCGAATAAAAATGTCGAAGAAGCAGTACGGCAAGCTGATGAAGTCGCTTAATTTTCTCCAGGAGGTTCTGTCTTCCTGTGGGGTCGAAGGCACCACAAAAAAATAAACGTAGAACCTGAAATTTTTACCACCTAAAAACCCGCCAATGTTGGTCACCATAATTATATATTACTTTCCGTTCTTATTAGTAATAAGATCAGTAATCAAATCAAAGCTGCATGTCTCCTATCGAACGGTTTGCGAGCGTGCCAACATTCACACCATCGTCACCTTCTACCCCAGCATCGATTTCGACCTCAAAGTCATTGTAGTTGGAGCCGGCGCTCGTGAGCGGGGCGTAGATGAACGCCATGGTCCACACATATAAATTGTATAGTCCTGTCATTCCTAAAAAGGCAATCGGGGCGGAGGGGATGATATACATGGATCCCATATACATTGCGACACAGGTCGAAACAAAGGTGAAAAAGGTGACGAGGAAGACAAAAAGGAAAGGAGGGGGCATCCTTCGGATCTCCTTCAGTGCTTTGCACAAATACCAAATAAACCATAGCAAATAAATGCTGACTAAGCTGGCGCTGCATATCACAATCCCCGTAAACTTTCTATCTGACCTCGCCTCTGCCCAGCTTGGGTTTTCATCCTGAAAAAAACGTACGCTGATAAACAAGGAGGTGAAGAAAACCCAGTAGATGAACATGAAGGCAATTTTGGAGCAATGACGTCCGCAAGAAGCTGATCCGCAGAATTTTTCCGTATTAGGAGATGTGGGCTGACAGGTCTCGTCCAGAGCACAGAGCCAGAAGAGCATCAGCAGACAGAGGAAGGCACCCATCCAGCTAATGTAGACTCCCGACAAGAGCTCAGCCGTCCTAGATGTATTCGCGTAGATGCTCCAACGAAAGAGGGGATCGTTGAAGAAAAACAACCCGATCAGCAAGACGGCGACCCAACGCTGCTGGTAGCTCCACTGCTTTCTCGGAATTGTGCTCAGCTTGGTGAAGAATCCCTCAAAGATCATGCTGAAGGAAACAAAGCAAGTGCTGCTGCTACAAGAACCCCCCCTGTTGAGACAGGGAAAAAACATAGCAAGAATGGTCGTGAATAGGAAGAAATACTTCCACTTCATCTCAAACACAGTGTATGCACTGTTGATAAAAGTAAGGGTGAAGGAAACGTCCATGACACCTTCAACTTTATGGAATCCCTCAATAGACATCAGATCCCCAAGAGTTACGTATTCCACCTCAATACGGTAGTTTTTATACGGAACCGTGTGCATATTCAGCACAGTTAGTTCGTTACTCCACTGTTCATTCTCCCTGAATCTAACTTCCCTTGCTGCATGGAAGTTTTCCTCGATCCATAACGCGTTTTTTGCTACCCCGAGTTCAAATTTCTCATCTGAACCCTTAACATTGATCACCAAAGGCTGCATGTAACTGAATGACTCACTGAGTGGTATAGAGGCTGGGCGGCTTATCCTTGTCGTGCACCAGATCAGCTGGTTTTCTGGGACAACATTTGCGAGCTCTCCGGTCCTTTGATATTACAGTAATAGTAATAGCATAATAGTAGTATTACATCCAAGTGGTACGAACGTTAGTACATGCGTTATAAAGAAAAATGTAAGAGAAGTACTGCCAACCAATCGATCTCCCGCCCACTCCCTCAGTCAACTCACCAGAATGCACTGTATTCCTCCATGTTAATGCGGAGGTGTCTTTCAGCAGTTTCGGATTTAAAAACATCTGGTCCAAGATGACCCAAGAGACACAACAGCACAAACGAACCGAAGAACGCGAGGCCGGTTATCAAAACTCCAGGCTTTCCAAATCTGGTGCTTTCAATTCGGACGGCTCCGTATGACTGGTTTTCAAGAGTCATAATGAGAAATAAAGTAAAACTCTACAAGATGCCGGAGGTCTGCCAAGTACTTCTTCTGGAAAGAAGTATTTTTGGCAGGAGGGAAAAAGCAAAGAAGAGGCAAGAAGTATCCAAGTGTCATGAGCTCCCACAAAAGCTGTGAACAAGGACCCACTAAAAAAGCAAGTAAGATTGCTTCATTTCACCCAATTACTTCTATCTACCGCCAACAAACCTTTCTGCGTAATTGCCAGAGGCTACATACATTGACTTCTGCGCCTTTTTCTCTTACTTCTCTTACTCAAACACAACCTCTTGAATTAAAAAAAGATGGGGGGGGGTGTCTCACAGAATAGCTCGATGATGGGCGACGTTTTGTCCGCTACCGCTCTTGTAGGTCAGGCATTCAACGCGATAAAATTTCCCGACCTTTACAAAATACAAGACTTTCACAGTGAGGATGCCAAACCCCTCAAGAAGACAGCCATCCCCCCACTTTTTGCTGCAATCTTTGGCAATGGCAACATATTTAACGAGATTCAAGCGGAAATGAACAGAGAGTTGGGGATAGAGGAAGACGAAAGCAAAAGTGGAGAGGACGGAAAGCAGGGGGATAATGAGGAGGAGGAAGAGCTGGGAGAATCTGGCCCTACTGAAGATGGTCGCTTCGCCATTGTCGCCGGCGATGACCGCGTGATTCTCGACGACGTGTGCCAAGTTAACAAAGACGGGTGGACCCCCCTTCACGCTCTTTGTCATTCTTTTACGACGGCAAATAACGCCTTGATCCTTATCGAAGAGATTTGCAAGCGGAAGGGAGATTTGAATGTCAAAACTATCAACGGTCCTGGTGCATACAATAGCGAGTGGACCCCGTTGCACATGGCCTGCGCGTACGGTTTAGAAACTGTGGTCGAGAGGCTATGTAGGGAGGATAGTGTCGACGTGAATTGCGAAAACAGCAACAGTATGACTCCCCTTCTCGAATGCTGTTACAGAGGATACAGGTCAATTGCAAAGATATTAATTGAACGCGGTGCTGATGTTCATCATCTACCTGACGTGAATAAGTTCCGAGGAGCCCCGTTTATCCGCCCCCACCCTCAGCGTCCTTTAGGGGAGGCATGCAGGTGCGGATTTATCGACATTGTCAAGCTCCTTCTGCAGAGCGGATGCAGTGTGAATGAGGAAAATGACTCAAACTGGACACCAATTCACGAGGCGTGCTTCTGTAACCACTTAGATGTGGTACAACTACTAATAGAAGAGGGTGCAGACTGCACGATAAAAACGGAGCACGGCGCGCTTCCGTATAACCTGGCAGTCACGACTGCTATCCGGGGCTGTATAAAGGAACACGGTGGAGAAGGGGCAGTACCAGAGAACGAAGAGCCTTTCAGCAATTTGATGTTTGGAACTGGAATGGGAGGTGGCCCCTTCACCTTCGCCTTTAACTTTATCGACGACGGTGAGGACGATGGTGAAGGTGGAAGAACTCATTATATGTTGGTCGACGATGACGACGATGATGACGATGAGGTAGTCATAGTAGGAGACGAAGGGTGGGGCGGGGCTCCTGGCGGACTGAGTGCTACGTCACCGCAGGCGAGGGTGGATATGCTGCTGAAAGAGGGTGCAGCAGGGGAAGATGACGCGTCGAAGACAAAAGAGGGTGAAGATGATAGCACATCGGAAGAGAACAAGAAACCGAAAGAAACCGTGAAAGAAGAAGCAATGGCAGGAGGTGCCCTTATTAATGAGGGAGGTCTACTGGGCGACCTTCCATCCCTTACTCCGCAAAAATCGCCTTCCAAGGAAGAACAGGGAAATTACAAATCTCCAACGAAATCGTCAAAGAACAAAACCAAAAAGAAAAAACTTAATGTGTCGAAGATTCCCCTTGAAATCGTTCCTGAGAAGTTCAAATGCCAGATCACCCACAAATTGTTGAAGCGACCGGTAAGGACCCCTTACGACAACGTCTACGAGGAAAAGGTCATACAGGACTGGTTCAAAAAGCAGGGTAGTATCTGCCCTGTCTCCGGTCAGCCTTTGACCGAAAACGAACTTGTGAAGGATAACAAGTTAGCAAGCGAAATCGTTCATTTTGTCGAGGACTATTTCAGCAAGAAAAAAGAAAAAAAGAAAAGCCCAAAAAAGAAGGAGGAAGGGGAAAGGGAAGAAGAGGGAGCAGTTAGTGCAAGTGTTGGTGGCAAAAATGATGAGGATGATGACCAATACGATTTTTAAAAAACATTTTATATTAAAAAACGAGATAATGATGCGTTTTGCCAACAAAAGCATCCTTTTAGAAACACTCCCCCCCTACTTATCACGTAAAAAATAAACTTTAAAGCCCTAATGCTGATGCTGAGACTGCAACTGCATGACCCTGGTCCTCAACTCAGTTTTGACCATTTCTTTTACATCATCGAAAACCTGCGGGAATTCCATATAACTCGCATTACGTCTCTTCCATTCACCATCCAATATTAGCATGCAGTCAGCAACGATCTTATGAAAGAATTCCCCATCGTCGTCGTCGTCTGAGATCAGAGGATAAAATTCCGAGAGGGTGCCAGAGTCATTCAGATTTGTCTTCTTTCCCGCCATCCCGTCATTCGATATTAAGGCAAAGAGCGATGCGACGAATCTTGTTACGTTAACGAGCGCTACCGACAAAGGATAACTCTCGAATCTTGACATGCCTTCAGTTGAGGTGAGAGCTTTCTCCCTCCGTGAAATCGTCTCCTGGAACAGCTCTTGGCAATCGGCTCGACCAAGGAAGAACAAGAGGCAGTTGAGCGAAAGAAGACCCCCCCCCTTATATCCCGCGTCGGATCTTCCGATTGAAACCCGAAAGACCTCCACTTCTGCATGCATTGCTCTTGGGTAAGACAGACTGTCCAAGATTTGTCATAACATTGGTTCCCCTTACCTCGCTGACAACTTCGAATTTCCCCTCCACACCCTGCAGGTTCCAAATTGACTCGAGAACAGCAATCGCATTATCGGTGGGAACTCTATTACTGCCCTGTTTGACAACTTTCTCAAAGAGTTGACTTTGCAATCTTGTTAAAACAGGGACCGAACCAGCGGAAGGGGGGAGAAATGAATGGTTGCCAAGTGGAGCAACGATCTCTAAGACTTGCGAAAGTTGTTGTCCCATTGGTTTCGGTGTTTTTTGGATGAGAAAATGGTTGTTAAAATTTTCCGCATGTTCCGAGTAGGGTATGAATTTTTGTTGTTTTTTGGAATGAAAAGGGAAGTTGTTGAAGTTGTTCTCCCCTCCCATAGTTCTCTCATGAAAAAGCGAAAGCGTTAAGAAACAATGTTCTCTTAAGGCATTACTACATTTCCAATTCGTTGCTTTTTATTTCTATCCCCATCATTGTTGATTTCGCTATTGAATCATTGTTTGAGGTTGCTGCGTTATATCCGTTACCATCGTCATCATCACCATCAATACAACATAACATCAAGCAATATCAACAATGAGTTCATCCGTGCTATCATCATCGTCATCATCATCGTCATCATCATCGTCATCATCATCGTCATCATCAGTTGACAGTGACCCTTCACCCCCCTCCTCCACAACCTCCGCCATAGTATTCATAATGAGCATTCTCTTAAGAGAGTCTGGCAGAGACTCAAAGAATGCCCTTCCCTCCCCCCCCTGCTGCACTTCAGCCCAGAACCCTTCTTTGCTTGCCATATCCCTAAGCTTCGAAAGCTTTTCCACCAAATCGGGTCGACCCCTCTTTTCAGGCACAGTTATCCCCCCCACAACAAAGTAAAAGTCCACTCTCCTATTCTCATGGCCCAAAGGTGCGACATCAAGTGTCAATGGCTCGTCGCATCCTAATCCTATTCCTTCCATCCTTTCCTCCTCGACACCAATTGAATGAAGCGCTCGGATTACCTCACCAACTCGACCCTGCGTCAATGGACCAGCGTATCCTGCTGGTGCCTCGATACCGCAGTGACCCTCAATCACCAGTTTCAGGCCCCTATGACGTTTCATCAACCTCCCGAGCTCGATCAAAGGTGCCACGGAAGACCGTAGAAGAGAACAAGAACCCACAGAAAAATGAATGCTGTGCGATAACCCAGCCAATACGCGAGCAATTTCCATCCGCTCAGTCAGCGAAATTGCAGTACTGTTGGCATCACTTTCTTCAGCATTTCCTTCACCGCTCACCAATTTCTGGTCTAAACCCTGTAGCTCTGCAGCCCAACGAATTATTTTGTGATCGCGCAAGACGCCAGAGAATAGGGACTTACTTACAGACCTCATCATTGCCAGTTCACCTGGTTCCATGAAAAATAAGATGTTCAGCAGCACGTGCTCTCGCAGAAAAAATTCACACGGATCGAATTGAACGACACTGCCACTGCCACTGCCACTGCCACTTACTGTAAGATTCGCGACATCTTCCATAACAAAATGGAGGGGCGTCAGCGGGGGAGAAAACTTCGTTGACGAGAATTTTTTCTAACCCTTGTGAAATTGAGCCGGTCGTCGATAAATCAAAGCACCAGGCGACAGAAATGGACTTGACTTCTTATCAGGCGGCGAAAAACCTTTATACTAAATTGACGCAAAAATTGTCCTGGGGAAACAAGAATTTTCGCGATCTGATCTCCTCTCACACTCTGGATTCTCTGGATAAATCTTTATCTATCCTGTCTGTCTGTCTGTCTGCACGCCTCTTCAGCCTTAGCTTCAGTCGTCGTGATCAATTCCCATTTATATTACAATTTGCACTGTTCTATCGCATGCTTCTGAGGATTCTCTGTTTGCCAGTCGGTATCATACTGCTGTCCTCAATGATCTTATCTCTTCGAATATCTTCGTCGGTCGGATTGATCTCCAACTCACCCGTTCGAACTTTTCAAATACTCTCACGACGTAAGGAACTCCGACATAGGTCCTCCTCCACTGGCCTCCTCCTGCATTCCAATAATTTAGCTTCAAAGACCATCACAAGTAAAAGACCGCGATCCTTCAGCCTCACTACGAGCTCCCGTCTATTCTCAACCTCATCTGCTGCGGGCCCACCTTGGCCCTCCACCCTCCTTCGCTTTGATGGCGGCTCTCGTGGGAACCCCTCTCCCACCTCTGCGTGGGGTTTTGTGGCATACGAGGGTGTTTCATCAGGGGAAGCGACCGACTGGTGTGAGAGAGGTTCGAGGTGGGGAACTATGAGAGATATTGTGGGGGACGAGAAGGAGGAGTGGACGAATAATGAGGCGGAATATCAGGCATTGATTGAGGGTTTGTTATGGTATAGTGGTCTTCCTAGTGTCCCTAGTGTCCCTCCTCCCCTCACCTTACATCTGCAGGGCGACTCCCTCCTCGTTGTGAATCAGCTAAGTAAGAAATGGAAATGTAAATCAAAAAACCTCCTCCCATACCTCAAATCTGCCCAAGTCCTCCTCGACAGAATACAAACAGAGCAGCAGACAGCCGTTACCATCGACTGGATACCCAGGGAGGAGAATGATAGAGCGGACGAGATGGCGAATAGGGGGATGGACGAAGGGACGGGGGGAAAACCGTGGGAGGGGGGCGGGTGCTGTCAACTATAACAGCTGCCGGATGAATAGGAATAATGCATGCAGAGCAGGAAGAAGAGAACAAAGGATGAAGGGAAAAAAGTTTAGAAAAAAGAAGAAGAATGCTTTTCGAACGGAAGTTTCCGGTGTCACATTTGTCTCTCAATAAAAAACACATCGCATTTGCCTATTGCTTACACGTCGTCCTTTGTCGTAATTCTTTCCCTCGTTTCGGCTGTTCATTGTCACTCATCAATATCACTTTTTCTTACTGTCTCAAAAACAGTCAGTAGAATAAGCATCACCACAAAGTTCTCTCTCTCTCTTTTTCTTCTCATTTTTCTTCTCACTCGAACTGTTTTCTTAAATGACCTCCCCACTCTTTCCTATCAACCCTCCAAAATGTCTTAAGCTCTGAGAGAGAAGTGGAGACGATCCCCCCATCTCCCCTCAAACGCTGGCCTTATCCCCGCCCTTGGATTTCCTCGCGGATTTCTTGGCGGCGGACTTGGCCGGTGTCTTCTTGGCCGGTGTCTTCTTGGACTTGGGCGTCTTGGAGACGGCGGCGGGACTGGCCTTGCGAGCGGACTTGCGGGTGCTCTTGGGGGACTTCTTTTTCGAGGGGGTGGCCACGGCCTTCTTGGCGGGGGTCGACTTCTTGGCGGGGGTCGCCTTCTTAGCGGGCGTGGCCTTCCTCGCGGGCGTGGCCTTCTTCGCGGGCGTGGCCTTCTTCGCGGGTGTCCTCTTCGCCTTAGCAGGCGTCCTCTTCGCGGGCGTGAGCGCCTTTCTAGAAGGGGTAACCTTACGCGACGACTTCCTCACGGTAGAACTCGGCGTCGCCGCCTTCTTGGCGGGTGTGGCCTTCCTCGCGGGTGTGGCCTTCCTCGCTGGCGTGGCCTTCCTCGCTGGCGTGGCCTTCCTCGCGGGCGTGGCCTTCTTGGCGGGGGTCGCCTTGGCCTTACTGGCGGACCTCTTCGGCGTTGCCTTGGACTTGACCTTTGCGGCGGGCGTCTTCTTGGACGATTTCGCCTTGGTGGACGGGGTCGCCTTGCGGCCCGATCGGCGGGGGCTCAGGTCCGACGATGACGACGACGACGACTTCACGGCGGCGGCGGGGGTCTTCGGGACGGAGGAGGTCTTGGAGGGGGTCTTCTTTCCCTTCTTGGCGGTCTTGGGGGCGCCGACGTCCTCTGTCTCCGCGGGTTTTCCGGGCGTGGACCTGGTGGAACGGCGGGGAGAGACTCCCTTGGCGGCCTTCTTGGAGGCGGACTTGGCTGGCGTCTTGGAGGCGGACTTGGCCGGCGTCTTCTTGGACTTCTTGGAGGACTTGCCGGCCAATAGCGGAAAATCCTTGAAACGTAATTTCGGAGTAATTTTGGGGTAATGAAAAAATAAAAAATTTGACCATGAGCGTGGTGGGAAAAATCGTCCTGTTCCTGTTCCTTTTAGTAAATGCTGTGACGCCGCTTAACCTTTTTGCTCTTCCTTCGCGACAATTCACGCTGCTCCCACACCAGAGTGAAGCGATCAAAGCTGCTTCTTCGACGAATGCTGCGCGTTCCCAGATCGTTATTCCCAATGGGGGCGGCAAAACTGTAATCTCCTACCACCTTGCGCGCGAAGTACTCTCAGCTCAAGGGACTGTCGTCGTCTTCATGCCGACGATCGATCTCATCGAGGAAGCGTTGGAGACATTCTACCAGGATGATCCTCAGTTACTAGATTGGAGGAAGGAGTGTCTCTGCGTATGCTCGCAGTTGTCGGTCGAGTCTGTGAGGTTCACCACGGATTGCTCTCGCATCGGTTCATTCATTAAGGGTGATGGCCCTCGTCTTGTCTTGAGCACGTACTTGAGTGCATGCGCAATCAGCGATGCGAGGCTCGCGAGGCCTTTCGATCTAGCGCTGCTGGACGAGTCACACGTGGCGGCGGGATCAAATGGTGAGACACTTCCTTCAATACCTCTGGTCGACGAGTTCATAGCCTGTAAGAAGCGCGTTTTTATGACTGGGTCGCCAAGGGTGTTCAGGAGTAGGAAGATGACCAAGGGCAATCACGTCGATGACCAGGAATTCAGCATGGATAACACTAAAGTGTTCGGAGAGGTTGTTTACCAACTTTCGTACGACGAGGCCATTGAGAGGAACGTAACAGTGCCCGTCGAGGCCCTCGCCTGCACGGTGCCGCTCGGGCAGACAGTCAACGAAACGGAGTGGAGGGCGAGGGTGCTGGTAGACGCCTGCCAACGCTTCGGCCTGAGGAAGGTTGTCACGTTTTCGAGGTCTATCGAGCGAACTAAGGACCTTCAGGAGGCTCTGCTGCGGACAAGATACTTTCGCGACGTACTGAGGGTTCAATACAACAACACTTCCTGGGGGTCGTTAAAAAAGTGGACGAAGCCGCTAGGGGACGGAGAGTCTATCGTCATATGCAACCCTTACATGCTGAAGGGGGGCTTCAATGAGTTGAAAGACTGCGACGGCATCTACATCGCGGATAGGATGGAAAGACACCTGAAGTTATGGCAGGTGGTATCGAGAGCAGCGATGAGATCGGAGGGCAAAGAGAAGGGGTACGTGATTTTTCCTGTGCAGGCTCCCGATGACGTTGACACCAATCAGTTCGGAAACATGGTCCCAATTATCAGAACAATGCTGGAGATGGACTCGGAGCTTCTTAAAGAGTGCAGGGCATGGTTGACGAGGGATGGGGAGGCGGCAGAGAGAGGTGACGAGGTTGCGCCACCGAGAAAGTTGCTAGAGCGAATCGTCGGAGTCGGAGTATCGGCCGAGGAGTTCAGATTGGGACTGAAAAGCGCAGTCCTCGAAATTGCTGGTTTAACGTGGGATGTCAAGTTCGGACTTTTGAAGCACTATACGAAGATTCACGGAAACGCGCTAGTACCGGAAGCTGACAAGAAGCTTGGCAGATGGGTCCGTAATCAGAGGGTTAAGTACTACCTAAACCGTCTTTTGCGAGAGAGGATCCAGAAGCTTGAGAGCGTGGGTTTTTCGTGGGAACCGAACAAAGCTTTGTGGAAAGAACAGTACGAGATCCTGAAGGCGCTCGGTGTTGAAAATGTGAAACAATCAACCGTCACTGCTGATGGTGTGAATAT
>ENA-OWPI01003327-OWPI01003327.1-marine-metagenome-genome-assembly--contig:-NODE-3327-length-13845-cov-11.471746_pt1 | contig 13845 bp, 11 predicted proteins | sample MGYA00238138_ERZ651775 | MGnify/ENA primary metagenome ERZ651775 (study PRJEB26906, sample SAMN06265043) | marine metagenome | isolation source: Helgoland LTER site | place: Germany:Helgoland, sampling...
GATATATTCTCTTTGCAATTTTAAAATATCTCTCTTCACCAAATTCACTCTTACCGGGATTGTAATGATGAAATTGATGATGTTGACCTATCATTGGCCCAATAGTTCCCATTTGCGCCATCAACCATTGATTTATTTTCAATTTCTGCTTTTATCCGTGTGAGACGTGCTTCAGCGCCCCACTTTTTAGAAATCAGTTCGTCAAAAGCACTTTTGGCAAAAATAGGGTTTATGCTAGCAATTAATTGCCCCGCGCTAATCGTTTGCCCCTCAGTTACATTTATTTCGGTAACCTGACCCGCATCCAAAACTTCCACTGTCTTATTTTCACCCGCCGCAATAACTCTTCCAGAGCCACGAGTGATCAAATCCAGCTCCGTGATTGTAGCCCAGTATATCACTGCGACTAAAAGAACTATAATCGTCATAAGAAGAGACCATAGAAGCGCCACTTGAGATTTTATACTAGACATTTTGGGCACGCTTCTTTTTCAACATTTCGAAATATTGATCTTTGGAACCATTCCATGAAACTGCGCCCTGATCCAACACTACAACCCTATCGCAAGACGCCACTACTTCCGGCTTATGAGTGACAAAAATCGCCGAAGTATCAGCATACTTAGCGTTAAAAGATTTTAAAAATTCCTTTTCTGTTACCGCGTCTAATGCACTGGTAGGTTCATCAAATAAAATAAGCTTTGGTTTATTCAATAGAGCTCTTGCAATCGATATTGCTTGTTTTTGGCCACCAGATAAGTTTGAGCCACCATCACTAACTTTAAAATCTAAAATCTCAGAGGCGGTACTACCTAGGGATGCCCCACTAGAGTTGAGAGCTTCAATGAGTGCATCGTCACTATATAAATCCAATCCCATCGTAATGTTGTCTCGAAGCGTACCAGAAAACAACCATGGATTTTGATTTACTAGCCCAACCATATCCTTCGCATCGGCACGTTCGAACGAACTTATTGAAATACCATTGATAGCTATCGTACCAGTTTCTGCACGCAATATTCCCGCAGCTAGCCTTATTAAGGTAGACTTTCCGGCACCATTTCGGCCAATAAGTGCCAGTTTTTCACCTTGGTTTATATTTAAATTTAGGTTCTGAAAAATTGGAGCACTGCTTTCATCATATCTGAAAGTAATATTTGTTAATGTTATTAGGGGTTGTTCGAGCGATACAAGAGCGGAAGAAGTAGCAACCTTCCTAAATCGTGGCATCTCTAAGAAATCTTTTACATTCCGATACGCCGTTATGGTGCTGTCAGACGAATGAGAACTCGCATCAGATTGCAGGCGCAGCCTGAATCTATGCGCTCAATAATTGGTGCCACTAAGCGAGCGTAGCGGCGTGATTGAGGTGAATTGCGAGTGTTTTTCATCCCTAAACGCCATAGACCAACGTTATTCGCTTTAACGAAGCTAAAGTGGAAAACGAACACCAAGCGCCACAGCCAAGCGGATGATCTCAGGGCTCGTTTTAAAGTACCTGGATGGAGAGTGTTTTGTCATACGGCGAGGCTACGAAACAGCCCGCTCCGTCTAAAGTTAGTTTAATCTGACAGTACCTTCGGGCGCCCAAAAAATCTTGGGCGCCCTTCAGTTGCTTGGCGAGAAATTAGTCACATACCCACTGCATCGTGTGGAAGTTGAACTCAAAGCTTTGCATCGGAACCCATGTAAATCCTTGCAAGCACTTGTGGAATGCCTGTTGGCTTTGCTGGGTCAGCACAAATACGTCCACCTGATCTTCAACCAACTTCCGTTGCAACGACTTGTAGATCTCATTTTGACGTGCAACGTCAGAAATTGTCCTGGCTTCATCGATCATTGCGTCAACTTCGTCGCTGAGCACCCATTCCATTGACGCCCAGGTTCCAGCCGCACGACTGTGGTATTGCGTGAAGAAGAAAGTGTCGGGTGAAGGATATGTAGCCCCATAGAACACCTGGTTGATTGCGGGCGTTGTATTAACGTCTGCGGCCAGTTCGGTCATACGGTTCCACGGCTCAGGCTTCAGGATTGTATTGAAACCAATTGTGTCGAGCAGGGATTTCATCAAGAGTCCAATTTCTTCCTCAAACGCCAGCCCCGCGACATACATAATTTCGATGTCAATAGGCCCGCTGCCTGCATAGGATGATGCATCCACGTATTCTTTCGCCTTCGCTAGGTCGAACCTCGGTGCCGCGACATCATCTGGATAAGCGTCTGCAAAAATTGGAGGCATAGGCCCTGTCAATGGCGCGCCGGGCAAAATCACTTCACGGATTGTATCGTAATCTGTGGCGTATGCGATGGCTTTGCGAATGTTGACATCATCGGTTGGCGCAACGGAGTTATTGAGCTTCAGATAAAAATTCGTCGCGGTTGAGTATTTTTCAATTCGATAGTTATCCATGCTACCGATGCTGTCGTATGTCTCTTGGGCTTGTGCGTCCGACGACATCGATAGTTCGCCCGATGCAGCAAGTGCTTTTACCGTCGCCTCTTCATTGGTAACGACAAACCGGACTTCGTCAATTCCAGTGTCGGTCCAGCCCAGGTGGTATCCCGCATAGGCCTTCATAGTCATACCCGCTCCGCGTTCCCAACTATCCAAAACGAATGCGCCAGCACCGATCGAATTATTGGCTAGATAATCTTGTGCCCATGGGTCATCGTTTGTCGCATTTTCCTTTGCGAGATCTGAATTCACCACAAATAGGATGGGCGTTGTTGTCAGGAAAGGCGCATAAGTCTTTTCAAGCTGGAATTGGACCGACCGGTAATCTACTTCAGTTACCGCACCCTCACTTAGGACGCCTTCAAACAGATAGGCCGGGCCCTCGTTTATCGATAGTAATCGATTGACCGACCAAACGACATCCTTGGCTTCAACAGGTGACCCGTCTTGGAATGTCGCGCCATCTTTTAAAGTAAAGGTCCAGGTCAATCCGTCATCAGAAGCGGTCCAACTTTCGGCCAAGAGCGGTTGAATTGCCCCACTACCATCCAATGTTGTCAAAGCTTCGTATAGGTTCACACCGGCCATATACTCTGTGTAGTCGTTGATTTTGGCCGGATCGATTGTTCCAAAAATTTGAACCGCATTCACTGTGACCACGTTGTCGGCGATCGCCGTCTCCGCACCCATCAGCAACGCAGTTGCTGCGACGACCCCAATGGCCTTTTGCCTAAAAAATTCCATAGTTTTCCTCCAAGTTGCTAGTTTTGTAAGTTTAATATCTCGATTGGTTTGTATTGTGCCTCATACCCAAAATAACTAGGCCCCACGAGTTCAAGCCCATGTTTTGTTCGCCATTTTGGGTCACATGGCAGACCGAAAACAATCACACGAAATCCATAGCCCATTGTTTCTGTTGTAATCGGTTGACCGGTCTCCAGATCCAACAGACAGATTAAATCTGGCGTTATAGCGCGTGGCCTACCATGTTCATCTTCGGCCAAGAGAAACTCATTTTGAAAGTTCAGGAACATTTTCTGACCCTGATAACTTTCTAATCCTTCGATAGTTGCACGACCTCGCGCGAATCCGCCCTCGGTTCTACGATCGACATCCGTGACCCGCCCTTCAAACAAGCGCATGCCTTTTAGATCAGCCGCTAGTTTATCAGCAGGATTTCTATTTGCCGCCTGTTCTGAGCCGATAATCCGCCCAATGTTTGCAATCAGGGATAAGGATCCACGCAAAATCGCTTGCTTGGCCTGCGCGCCGGTCATAGGATAAAGAGCAATAAGTCCAGCCCCACCCATTTCTACAGTAATGACGCGAGCGAATTTTTCGGTCGAAAGGTTATCGACAGTGTTAAGCGCTATCGCATTGCCCTTTTCATCGGCCATGGCCATCGGGCAGGCATGGATGTCAAACATGGTCATCGACACCATTTGCAATTCGGGAAACGCCCGACCCATCCCATCCCCATCAACGATTGGAAGCCGTGCCGTTGCGGCAACGGCAATCGGAATCGTGGAATTCAACCCGCCAGCTTCGATACAAAAAATTGCATCAGCCTTCTTGCCCAAAACTGCTTCAAGCGATCGCAAAGCGTTGATAGCTTCATCACCGCGGGGTAGTTTTTCTAACATTACGGTCGGTGCACCCATCATGGCAACGGGAACAACAAGTGCATCATCAGCCAAATCGTCAACATTAAGAACCTGAACTGAGCCATTTGCGTCAATCGCCTGTTCAGCCATAAGGCGTCCAATGTAAGGGTCACCGCCGCCGCCTGTGCCCAAAAATGCGCCACCAAGGGCAACGTCGGCCATGTCGTCACGAGTTATTATTTTAATCGTTTCCATCAAATGTCCTCCATCGGGGCGAAGGTGATATCGGCATATCCAAATGCGGCCGGGCCTACGATTTTTAAGGCCTCCGGTGATCGCATCAAGGAATGTGCTGGTAATCCTAAGACCGCAATTCGCTGTCCGTATCGCAACATTTCAGTTGTGATTGGCAATCCCGTGTCGCTGTCCAAGACAACAATCAGATCTGGGGTGCAAACTTCGACTGTTTCATTTCGACGAAATACCAAGAATTCATTTTGTAAATCGATCCTCCCAGAATCACCTTGGAAGTTGCCAAATCCTTCAAGGGCTAAATGCCCAACCGCAAAACCCCCTTTCAGGTGTCGTTGAAGATCCACGATCTTGGCCGTCATCAAAAGTTTACCACGTTCCTGATCTATAACGGTCTGGACCGGATCTGCGTTTGTCTTATGGGCCTGCAATACTGCCCTACCCAGATTGAGAGCCTGTGTAATCGTGCCGGGCACAGCCGCGCGTTTTACAAAATCTCCTTTCATGGGTTGGGTGGCTAACCCCGCCGCCGCGCCCATAGAGACCACGACCGACCTAGCTATGCGTTCCAGCCAAACGTCATTCGGAGTATCTCGGATTATAACAATATTGCCTTTCTCGTCCGCCATGGCTCCGGGCGCTTCGCGGTGGCCGTAGATTGACCAAGTGCACATTTGCATTTCCGGGAAGGCGCGACCCATGCCGTCACCGTCAACAACCGGCAGACCTGCTTGTGCAGCTGTCAGCATTGGCTCCATTGAATTAGCCCCACCGATTTCAGCCGAAATTAGCGCATCAACTTTTACGCCTAGTTCTCGTTCTATAGCGCGCAATGCGCGCAGGCATTCTTCGCCTTCTTCGATCTTCTCGACACCCACAACCGGTGCACCTATACCGCCAAGTGATACAACCAGCGCATCGTCGGGTAGCTCGGCCAAAGGGATGACCGGAATTTTTCGACCCATCTTTAATTGTTCTCGACAACGCAGCTTGCCGATGTAGGGGTTGCCACCACCACCGGTCCCAAGGATCGCAGCGCCAATTTCAATGGCATCCAGATCGCCGTCCGTTACCTCTCGCAAAATATCACCCATTCATGTCACCAACAACCTTCAACCGGATGCGGGTCGCATTACCCGGTAGATATGCCAAGGGAACGTCCTCCTGATCTAACAGTTCGATACTTTCCGGTTTAGCCCCAGCAGCAATTGCTTTGTTAGTCGCTTCTGTTCGTGCCTCGGCCAATGCCTCTTCGCGCGTTTTGCCATCTAGTGAGAAGATACGGTCAACTTCGCCCGAAATCTGGCCAATAGCCGCCCCAACTGCGTTGGCGACAGAGAAATGTTCGGGCCGGATCACGGGCAAGTCGCCGACGTGGTCGGGCACAAGTATAGATCCGCCACCTACGGCCAAAACAGGGATTGGATCAGGCGACACGCGCATGCGTTCGACCGCGTTTGTCAACATTTCGTTTATGCGCGCTCTGACAGCTTGCAGATGATCATGCTTCAGATCAGCGATTGCAGATTTGTCGCCAAAATCAGCAAGTCCTAGGCCCACTGCAATATCAGACGTCGTCAATGTATTACCGCCGAAAATAAGGGCGTCGGTCGTTAACTTGTAACCAACGGATCGAGGGCCGACCGTCAAGGTTTCGCCAGTGCCTTCAACGATTGTTCCGCCGCCAAGCCCGATTGCAAAAACGTCCGGCATCCGAAAGTTTGTGCGTACGCCGCCAACATCCACAGTGGTGCTCGCCGGTCGCGGGAAGCCCTTTACCAAAGCGCCGACGTCCGTAGTTGTACCGCCCACGTCGACCACAATTGCGTCCGACTTGCCGGACAGAAAGGCCGCACCACGCATCGAATTTGTGGGGCCCGAAGCAAAAGTCAAAACCGGATAAGATTGGACAAAATCGCGACTCATCAAAGTGCCGTCATTCTGGGTAATATAGTAGGGGCAAGTTAAACCAACCTTTGTCAACGCCCGGCCAAATGCGCCAACCGTGCGCTCAGACAACGCGCGCAATGACGCATTCATGATCGCTGCGTTCTCGCGCTCCAGTATGCCTAGACGGCCTATCTCACTCGAAAGGGTGAAATCTACGTCGGGCAGGGTTTTGGCTAATTGCTCCATTGCCTCGCGTTCCATCTTGTCGCTAACCGGCGAAAATACTGACGTTATTGCAACTGTATCAATACCTTCATCACGTATCTGCACCGCGATTCTGTTAAGTTCTTCCATGTCCAACGCAGAAATCTCGCGTCCGTCGAATTCATAACCGCCTTTGGCCATCCAGAAGTGATTGCCAACAGCATCTCGGATATCGTTAGGCCAATCAACCATAGGCGGCAAACACTGTGCCGCGGGGAGGCAAAGGCGCACAGCGCCAGTTCGCGCCAAATGCTTTCGCTCAACAACGGCGTTCGTGAAGTGGGTTGTACCTATCATGACGGCCGTTACTTTAGCCTTGTCCGTTCCGGCATCGGCCAAAGCCCGTTCGACGGCATCAACAACGCCGCTCATGACATCTTCGGTCGTAGGGGATTTCACGCCAGACAGGATCTTGTCGCCCTGCATCACTACGGCATCTGTATTTGTGCCACCAACATCAACGCCAATTCGGAACATATTTTAAACCTCCAATGCAGTAGACGTGGCTAAAACCGCGTCCCGCTCTTCATTTTTCAATTTGGGCTTGCTCGCTTCTTCTTCATCAGAAATAACGGGTATCGCGGATAAAAGGGCGCGCGTGTATGCATGCGATGGCGCATCAAAAATGTCTGCGACGCGGCCTTCTTCAACCACGTTACCGCGCAGCATCACCGCCACGCGATTGCAGAAATTTCGCATCAAACTTAGGTCATGGCTGATAAAAACATACGTGAGATTGAATTCACTTCGAAGACGATGCAATAGGTCTATAACGGTTGATTGCACCAAAACGTCTAGGGCAGAGGTGGGTTCATCCAGCACGAGGATTTTGGGATTTACTGATAATGCCCGAGCAATAGCGACCCTTTGTTTTTGACCACCAGATAGTTCGTGGGGATACATACTGGCGTAGTCTTGTGGCAGATCAACCAACTCCAGCAATTCGCCAACGCGGGTCTTTATCTGGGCCTTGTTGTGCCCCGTGAATTTCAAGGGCACCGCAAGTTGATCCGCGATTGACCTACGAGGGTTCAGTGACGATCCAGGGTTTTGATAGACGATCTGTATCAATTTTCGAAATTCTTGCGTCCCGGCAAATTCACTAATCGGACGCCCATAAATTGATATTTGCCCCTCTGTCGGCTTTGTCAGCCCAAGAATCAGCTTTGCCATTGTGGTTTTACCCGATCCACTCTCACCTGCTATACCAAAAATATCGCCTTGCTGGATCGTCAAAGAGACGTCGTTTACCGCCCGAAAATCACCAGTGACCCGGTTCAGCCAGCCGCCCCGTGTTTCAAAGTCTTTGGACACATGATTGATTTCAATCGTTGGCTTTAACCCTTCGTGTTCCATCGTTTTCACCTTGCTGCCATAGAGTATTGGCACAGCAGACATTAGTTTGTGGGTATAGTCATGCTCAGGCTTTTCAAAAATTTCATCCCGAGTTCCCGTTTCAACAATTTGCCCCCGTTCCATTACATAAACTCGGTCAGCCATCTCGCGAACCACGCCCAAGTTATGAGTTATGAGTAAAAGTGACAGGCCCTCTTCCGCGACCAAAATATTGATGAGCTGAAGAATTTCAGCCTGTGTGGTTACGTCAAGAGCGGTACCGGGTTCGTCCGCAATTAAAAGTTTTGGTCTATTCAGCAGCGCCATACCGATCAACACTCTTTGCCGCATACCGCCTGATAGCATCATTGGATAACTGTTTAATATGCGCGATCCTTCCTCCAAACGAACTTTACGCAATGTGTCCATTAAATGCGCTTCTCGGTCGGACTTGTTGCGGTAGCGTCCCATACGAATATCTGAATAGCGCACGATATCATCCATTTGCCGTTTTATCGTTAAGACTGGATTAAACGAAAGCATTGGGTCCTGTAGGACGATAGAAATACCCGTTCCTTTTAAACGGTTGCGTTCCTGTACATTTAAATCAAGAAGCGACTGACCATCGTAATTGATACTACCGCTTTCAACTTTTCCCGGTGGCATGGGAAGCGTTCCAATGATAGTGCGCATCGTGACCGTTTTTCCAGATCCGGACTGTCCGATCAAAGAAACGCGTTCACCTTGACCAACATACATATTAACATCGTTAAGCACGCGTCGTGTCTGGCCATAAGCGGTGAAATCGATACTCAAGTTCTTGATGTCCAAAATGCGGCTCATAGTTCAACATCCATCATATCGCGCAGCCCGTCGCCCAACAAATTGAATCCAAGTATTGCGTAAAGTATCGAAAATCCGGGCATTACCGCCTGCCACCACATCTCAGGCATATACTCGGACCCCGTAGCGACCATCGTTCCAAGGTCTGGCGTCGGCGGTTGGATGCCTAGACCAAGAAAGGAGAGGGAAGCCCCAAACAAAATCACAAAACCGGCGTCTAGAGAAATCTTGACTGCCACGGCCGAGAAGCAATTTGGCAAAAGTTCACGAAACAAAATATGGGCGTGACTTGCCCCCGCCACCCGAGCCGCCTCAACATAATCTTCGTTCATCTGGCCCTTAACGATACGATAGATCAGTCGCGTGTGCCACGTCCACCAAAGCAACGTTATTGCAATCATCGCGTTAATTAAATTGGGTGACAAAACAGCCGTTATGGCTAAGGCCATCGCAAGTGGTGGCAAGGCAAGCATAATGTCAGTGAACCGCATTATTATTGTCTCGGTCCAGCCGCCGAAGTATCCGGCGACCAGACCTAGCAGGACACCAAATGGCACTGCTACACCCAAAACACCAACGACCAAACCTAACGAGACACGGTAACCGAAAATGACACGGCTTAGAATGTCTCGCCCTACATTGTCTGTCCCCATCGGATGATTCCAACTGGGGGGGGCGTGTCGGTTTCGAAAATCGACGAAAGCGCCAGCACTCTCGGTAGAGGGCACCAAGAGTGGCGCAAAAATAGCAGCGAAAACAACGCTAAAGACAATGAAGGCTCCAATCAGCGCCAGCGGGTTACGTCGAAACCGATAAGACGCCATTTGCCGTGAAGACAGTCCACGTAATGGTACGTCAGGATCTTCAAAAATGCTCATGAATCCCGCTCCGCACGAAGTCGATGCCGTGGATCAAGCAGGCCCAGCAACATGTCGATGGTTAGGTTCGCCACCACAAAGAAAACGCCAGATACCAAAACCACACCGATAACGGCGTTTAGGTCCTTTTGCAGAATTGTTCGAACCCCGTAGCTTGCGATGCCGGGCCATGAAAATACAAATTCGACGATGAATGCATTCCCAATCAGGGATGCAAATTCCAAGCCAAGGATTGTCAGCGGCGCTACCGATGCCACGCGAAGCATATACCGAAAAGTCACAACACGTTCAGGAATGCCGTATGCGCGCGATGCCTCGACAAAGTCGCGACTGGAAACTTCAATCATTGCGGTTCGCGTGATGCGCATAACTTGACCTATCCCCGCTGCTGCCAACGCTAACGCAGGTAAAATTAAGTGGCGCATTGCATCTAGAATAACATCAAAGCGCCCCATCAGGGTCCCATCGATCAATAGCAGGCCAGTAATGTCGGCGCTAAAATCGATGCTACCTTCAAGTCTGCCTGTTACCGGCAAAAAACCCAAATAGTAAGCGGCGACCAATTGCAGGATTATGGCCAGTACAAATCCGGGCGTTACCACCCCAATCAAGGACACAATCCGCAGAAGGTTATCGACCCAAGTATTACGATAGATCGCGGCAATAACCCCAAGTGGGATCGAAATCACGACCTGCAATATAATTGTGAACAGGACCAATTCAAAAGTAGCCGGAAGTGCCCCCAGAATATCGTCCATGACGGGGCGAGATGTTAGAAGAGATTTGCCAAGATCCCCTTGGGCTAAACCAGACAAATATGACCAAAGCTGCATAAAAAATGAGTCATCAAGCCCCATTTCTTGACGCATTTCTGCTACTTGCTCAGCAGTCGCTAACGGCCCTAGAGCAATGCGCGCAGGATCCCCTGGCACAATGCGCGCTATGATAAATATTAAAATCGCCAGCCCTAGTAACACCAACAAAAGTGTTAATGCCCGGCGGATCAGGTATGAAAACATAGTCTGCCAGCCTCCACCTGCAGATTGACAGAACTAAGGCTACATGTGAGCCAAATTTAGTCGAATTTTTTAAAATTTAGTCTAATTTTTAATATAAATTTAATTTTTATTCATAAAATCAATAAATTCTGATCTTTTTGAAACGCCCGTGAGCCGGTAAAGTGACGTCAGGTGGTATTTGACTGTAGCTTCAGTAATGCCCAATTGGCGCGCAATTTTCTTGTTCTTTGCACCAGACTGCAACGCCACGGCAACACGATATTGGCGACGATTGATTCCTATTTTCCGCAAGGATTTGGGAACGACATAACTTTGCTCAACGCTTTTGAGCACTACGTTCACCATACGAAGGAACATGGGATTTCTTCGTACCGACGGTAGTAATTTGATTTGACTGCTCATCCCAAGCAATGCATCACGGTGTTCAAGAAAAGGGGCAATTTGACCTTCTTTGAAAGCAAGTTGCAATGCGCGCTCAAGAGCATCTCGGCGGGCCCGTCCTTTACTGGATTGGGCATGCTGAAGGTTCGTGACAATTTTCGACCGAGGTGTTGGTTTCTCTATTGGCTTGGAGCCGTTCAACCAGAAGCGTTGTTCCGTTTCCAAAATTTTACCGATAGCACTGTGAATGTCGACATCATTTAGAGCCTCGAGTACTTGCACTGACTCATCAGGATTCCATTCAAGTCGCCAAATCATCGCCAACAAAACATCGACGGTTGTCGCACGGCCCGCATGTCTTCGCACATAATCGGCATGAAACAATTCCAATTCATGCTGAGCGGCCAACAGCCCTTTTGAAAAATAGGTACTCAAAATACAAATTCGTGCCAACTGGAAAAACAATTCTGACCAACTGTCACCCTTCAAAAGGCTTTCACGCAATCTCACAGATTGGTCACTTACCTTAGCAAATTCTCCCCGCTCATAGCCCACTGCAAGGCGAATTACTTCGATGACTTCAACTTCGTTGCCATAAGCCACACCAGATTGGGCAAGGCACCTTTCAGCTGCAGAAAGCCCACGCAAAGCCCGCCTTAGCTGACCCTCAATAACGTCAATGTCAGCAAGATGAATATGAATGAAGTGCTCGAGATAACTATGTCTCTCTTCCCGAAAACACGAAATCGCTTGTTGTCCCGCCCCCCTCGCATCTTCCAAGTTTCCGATCCGCACCAACATTGCCATCATAGCGTTATAATAAAGACCTAAGAGAAGCATATCTTGCAACGGCAGCTTGCGTTCCAACCGCCGCCAGATTGTCATCTTATTCTCGCTGACCCGCTCTCCTAAATGCAAGGCGACCAAAAGTTCCAAAAATTCATGCCGATAGGTTTTTTCAAAAAGTAGATTGCGGGCTCTCAAATAGGATTTAGCCCGCGCAACCTGACCGTTTTTAAGAAGGTAAAGAACTAATCCGCCCAAAACAGCTTCATCATGGCGCCAAGCCTCATTCGGCAGAACGTCCAGAAGCAAACTCAATCTCTCATACCCATTTCGAAATGGAAACAAAATGCCTCCCCCCTCCCAAATTTCCTCATAGGCGCGTTGAATTTCGAATGCTTCCATTGGACAACAAAAAACCACAGATAAAGATTTTACAACATTGTTAGTGGTAAAATTTCAAAAATTTGATTTCCTGGCCGAGGGTGCAGTCAAACCAACACGAACTCGCATCGGATTGCTGGTGCGGCGTGAATCTATGCGCTCACCACGTGGCGCTCCTCAAAAAAGGTGGCGGAAATAAAGAAAAATTTTAATCATTACAAAAAAACATTCAAGATCATTGAATTATCTCAAGACAGACAACAAGTTCCGCATGAATTTGTGACCAGCCTCTAACTGGGCAACCTCTATAAACTCATTTGGTTGATGCGCTTGAGAAATATCACCAGGCCCGCACACTACTGCAGAATATCCTGCATCTTGAAATTGTCCCGCCTCAGTTCCATAGCTTACGAAGTGATCGCCATTATCACCAGTAATCGAGCGAACAAGCAATTCGGCTTCGCCGTTACTTTCTGGCTTCAGAGGCGTGACTGCATAGCGGGACGTCAGAACGATATCTGCTTCCGGTCGTACAGCTTGCATCGCTGTTTTTACCTCCCGCACTTTTTCAGCATACATGCGATCCAAATTTTGGGTATCGTCACTTGGAACTGCTCGATATCCCATGTTGAATTGGCAATCTTTGGCGGTGATATTATCCGCCGTTCCACCAGAAATCGTACCAACGTGCCAGGTTGTGTAGGGCGGATCGAACATCCGTGCTAAAGGTTCCGGCTCTTTTGAGCGGTTAATCTCATTCTGCTCTGTTGCCCATTGGATAAGTCTTGCACCCTCATGAATAGCACTAACACCCTGATAATGAATTGAGGAATGAACCTCATAACCTACTACTTGAGTTGTAAAGCCAGAGCCACCTTTGTGGCCCGTGACTACTTTCATCATGGACGGCTCCCCAACAATTACGGCAGAACCTTTTGGAACTACACCTTGCATAGCTGCGATCATTGGCGGCGCACCAGTGCAACCAACTTCTTCGTCAAAACTAAGCGCCAATTGAAGTGGCCTCGACACACCGATGTAGTGCGCCTCGACCAATGCCCAAATTGCTAGGGCATCAAAACCCTTCATATCGCAGGTGCCACGGCCATAGTACCGCCCATCTTTTTCAACGACCTCCCAAGGATTCGTTTCCCAATTCTGGCCATCGATTGGCACAACATCAGTATGCCCTGACAAAACTATTGCCCCGGCGATTTCTGGTCCAACATGAGCAAATAGGGCAGCTTTATGAGGTTGATCTGGATCAGTCCAACGGTGTGCAGATATCCCATGCGAATGCAGGTAGCTCTCAACCCAATCTACCAGCGGCAGGTTGGTCTCACAGCTTACTGTTGGAAAGCTGACCAATTTACACATCAAATCAAACGGGCTTAAGCGATCAAGATTTTCATTTGCCATTTCAAAATCCATTCAAATAGGCTCGGAGTAATACAAAAATTATTCACATCAGGTAAGATTAATCTTACCGCGGCGATTACGTTACTTCAGGCCAGTTTCAGCTTCTATTGTATACTAGACGTAGAGGAGCGGTGGGCCTAGGAATTTGTTAGGTACTGTCAAATAAATGAGAAATTGCATCGGATTACTGGTGCAGGTTATATCTACGGGTGCTGTCAGCACTTATGAGAACTCGCATCGGATTGCTGGCGCAGCCTGAACCTATGCGCTCAATAGTTGGCGCCACTCAGTAAGAGCGGCGGTTCGATTGAGCTTGAAATTGTCTCGTGAGTAGAAGT
>ENA-OWPI01003338-OWPI01003338.1-marine-metagenome-genome-assembly--contig:-NODE-3338-length-13812-cov-9.889625_pt1 | contig 13812 bp, 15 predicted proteins | sample MGYA00238138_ERZ651775 | MGnify/ENA primary metagenome ERZ651775 (study PRJEB26906, sample SAMN06265043) | marine metagenome | isolation source: Helgoland LTER site | place: Germany:Helgoland, sampling...
AGTCCTCGGTGCGGCAGCTGCTGCAACAGGCAAAGGTCTTCAAGCAGCCCAGATGCAGGATGCGCTACCTCCGCGGAACTATGCGAACTTCGGTGACGACGCGCTCGATGATGGTCTCCGGGGTTATGCATCGCGGATTCCTGAAAGCGCTCCTCGTGAAGTTGGAGCCAGGGCACGGGCCGATATTGCTTCACTGCTGATTGAGGCTGACGAGCTCTCCGACAGTTGGGTTCTCGGAGTTGCCCAACGAGCCGCTGGAGTAGGGATCGACGGTGGCACGGCCCTCGCCGACGACAACATTGCTGAGGTTCCTCCGTCATCCGGTGGCTGAACACCGCACGTCAAACCTCATTGTTGGCGTCTGTGCAGGAGTGCACACGCCGCTTCGTTCGCTTCATGACCCTAAAGAACTGCTTGAACAGATGGAGAGTCTCGCAGTCCAACGGCTGTGTCCACTGTGAAAGCTTCTCGTACCCTTCTGGCACGAGGGTGTCAGCCAATAGGGCGTCAATGGTGCAGTCATCATGCGTACGACATTCAGAGCGACACAGCTCAGCCTGAAATCGTTGGAACTCTTCAGAGAAGTTGCCAGTAGCGAACATGTCTTCGGAGTAGCCCATCTAGCTGGCCTCGCCGAGCGGTCACGCAATATGAGCGAACCGGTGGGCTCGCTCTCATGCTTGCTCACCGTCGCACGGATCGAAGCTGGTGGTGTCGAGCACTGCGAGTAGTTCTGTTTCTGTAACCATCGGTGGCCGCTCCTTCTGCTCTCGTCGGGCATTGTTGGCCAGCTCCGCCGATTGAGGGTGCCGGATATCTCGTTATTGGGCCTGTTTGGGCATCGTCGGCCTGCGCCAGTTTTGAGGTTGCGTAAGAGGCTGAAACTGTTTGTTCTGCTTCGCTGGCCCTACTGCGCCCGCCGTTGCTCCACCATGAAGCGCTGTTCTCGGGGTCACCGCTAGCAACGTCACGGACGGGCATATTTTGCTCAATGTGTCCGCTGTCGATGGAACACCAGAACAATTTTTTCGTCGTGGCTGTCGCAGGGACGAACCGTGAAGGTGGTGTGACTCGAACCCGGCGTTGCCGAACTGTGGTGTCGCTCCAACTACCGAGAACCCGTCTCGTCGCTGCGCCCGCATGCAACTACGGGGGTGATGTGACATGCTCGGCGCTCAGGTACCAGATTCAGGAGGAGCAAAGATGTCCGGTGATGCACTTGTAGACGCAGAGTTACTTCGGGCCGAAGTACGTCAGAAGTACAAGGAGGTTGCGGTCGATCCGGGCGGCGATTTCCACTTTCATACCGGACGGCCGCTGGCTGGTCGACTGGGGTACGACGCTCAGGTCGTCGGGGCGCTACCCGACGCGGCAGTCGAGTCGTTTGCTGGTGTTGGAAACCCGTTCTTGGCCTCTGCGCTGAAGGCCGGCGAACGAGTCGTCGACGTGGGTTCAGGCGCTGGCTTCGACACGTTCATAGCCGCAGATCTGGTTGGGGAAAGCGGAATGGTGATCGGTATCGATATGACGTCGGAGATGCTCGACAAATCTCGACGGACCGCGGAGGGGCTTGGGCTGACCCAGGTCGAGTTCAAGGAGGGGCTTGCCGAGGCCTTGCCAGTGCCTGACGCGTGGGCAGACGTTGTCATCTCGAACGGCGTGTTCAATCTATGCGCCGATAAGCAAGCCGTTTTCGACGAGGTATTCCGTGTGCTCAAGCCGGGTGGCCGGCTGCAGTTTGCCGATATCGCCAACGGAAACGAAGTCCCCGAGGAGGCGGTTCGAGACATTGACTTGTGGACGGCTTGAATCGCCGGTGGCCTGCCGTGTGCAGGCTGGAGCGAAATGTTGCGCCAAACCGGCTTTGTCGATAGTGAGATTGGCCCGGCGGTCGATGTGTTCGGCGGTGCGGGTGGCGAAGAGAATGCCCGAGCGTTTGCCGTTTATGGTCATGCCTTCCTCGGTCATAAGCCCAGTGAATTGGCCCCAGCTACCGAAACATCTGACGATGAGATGACCGGGTAACCGAGCAGCTGGTGCCGCAGCGCTGTCCTTGTGCGCACCGGCTGCGTCATGGGTGACCAGCCAGATCATCGCTGTCGACGGTGGCCGGTAATCCATCACCAGCTGCAACACTCTCGGTATGCGAGTAACAGGATTGTGCGGCGGCATCGGCGCAGGGAAGTCAACCGTGGCGGCTCTGTTCGCCGAACATGGGGCGCTGGTCATCGACGTCGACCAGATCGGGCGCCAGGTGATTGATCCCGGCGGCCGAGCATTCGACGATGTCGTGCGCCTATTTGGCGAATCGATCCTGTCGGTCGATGAATCGGGCGTTCCCGCGATCGATCGAGCCAAACTGGCTCCGATCGTATTTGGCGATCCCAGAGAACTCGAGCGGCTCGAAAGCGTGAGTCATCCGGCTATCAATGCCGAACTCGATAAGCGCCTCATTGCTGCGAGCGAGGTTGGACACGACTGGGTTGTTCTCGACATGGCTGTCCTCGTCGAGTCGAAACTCGGTCAAAATCTGGCTTCAGGCCACAGTTATGACACCGTGGTGGTTGTCGAGGCGTCAGAGTCGGTGCGCATTGCTCGCCTCGTGCAATCCCGGGGGATGGATCCGGCCGATGCAGCAGCCCGTATTACGTCACAGACCGATGATGCGACCCGCCGAGCTGTTGCTGACATCGTGATGACCAACAATGGCGACGTTGCGGAACTTACGGCAGCCGTCGCCGCCATCGTGCCGACTTTGTCTCGCTAAAAGCCGGGGGTCCCTCTTGGGTAAAGACGAGGGCTGCGGGCACATCTGCTCAGACTGCGATAGGGAGCGAGGTAGTTGGCACTTGGCGAGCTAGCTGTGACTGGCGATGAAGTCGATGATTGTGGTGTTGATCAGATCGGCGTCGTGGTCGAGGGTTGCTACATGGAAACTGTTCGCAAGGTGCACGACGGTGGCATCTGTCCCGACGGTGTCGGCGATGTACTGAGCTGTTGTGGGTGGCACGACATGGTCGTGAGTGCTGACCATGATCAGCGTCGGGCATCCAATTGCCGGTAGATCAAAGTTGTCGACGGCGTGTACGAGCGACAACAACGGAGCGAGCGGTGTCTTGTCGTAGGCAAGTTCGACGACGCCTGGTTTGGCGATGTCGTTGCCGATTGCATCGATGGTGACCTGGCCACTGTCAATGACGGCTGCCAAACCTGCAGTTCGTTCGGCATTCGGTTCGCCCGCTGAATTGATAACCGCGATCCCGGCGATGCCTGGATGACGACTCGCCAGCCACAAGGTCAACGCTCCGCCCATCGACAGGCCCGTCACGAAAACCTTCTCGCACCGTTGGGCAAGATCGAGATATGACTGCTCAACATGGTGCGACCAGTTATCCCAGCTGGTCGTCAACATGTCGTCGACGGTGGTGCCGTGGCCGGGTAGGCGCGGCATCTCGACGGTATGGCCAGCGGCTATACACGCGTCAGCGATGGGCCGCATCGACTGAGGAGAGCCGGTGAATCCATGGATCACCAGCACACCTATCGGCCCGGCTTCGTGCGAAAGTGGCTCTGCGCCTGGGAGGACTTGTGGCTCGGTCATGTATCGGCTCCTGCCTGAAGGTTGGCTCGTACGTCATCGGCGTTCTGCGATCCAGCGTTGGGGCGAACGAAGGTTTGTAATGGGGGATCGGACACGCCGCGCCAGGCATAGGGGTCAGTACCGCTTGTCGACACGATCGTCCGATAGTCGGTCGTGCCGACATCGATCCCTTGTTCCATCATCCACGGCAGCGGCGACCACGCGTTCATGTAGTGATTCACCAACGCCATGCGCCGACGCGTACTGCGGTTCGGAAGCGACCGGTGGAGCAAGTAACCGTTGAAGAAGACCACGCTGCCGGCAGAGACCTCGACGGGGATGGCTGCTTCGTCGTCGAAACCAAATGACTCGTCGGTCGGATCGAAAAGCTCTGGCTTGCCATGGTCTCGCGTTGGCCACAGCTGGCCGGTGCGATGGCTTCCGGGCAGAACCCACAAACAACCGTTGTCGATGTTGGCATCGTCAACGGCGATCCATGCGCCCACGAGCGAACGATCCCGAGTGGGAATGAACCGCTCGTCTTGATGCCATGCTTGGCCCTGCAGCCCGGGCGGCTTGAAAAAAAGCATGGATTGCATGCACTTGGTGGCCCCGTCCCATTGGGGAAGATGCGCGCCCGTAATCTGCGACAGAACGCCGATGACTCCGTCGTGTTGCACCATGTCCATTGCCACCGGGCTTACCCAGTGGGGGAAATGCACGGCCAGTACATCGCCGTTGTCAGGAAGGTTTGAGACCGGGTAGTCGCCAGCGATAAACCGTTGTGCGTCGTCAACGATGCGGGATAGATCATCCGGGCTCACGAGATCAGGTACCACGATGTAGCCGTCTTCGACGAACCGAGTTGCCAGTGTTGCCTGAGTCTGGGCTGTCATGGTGTCAGCCTAGATCTCGGGGTCACGGGCGACCACAGCTGGCTGGTGGAGCCGCCCAGTGTGCTGCTCCGCCAGGCGGTGCCCTAACTGCGGGACCGTTGCTGCTTGGGCGTGGTCGCCGCCGGACTTCCTTGCGTTGACTCCATCGGATTCACAGCATCGCCTTTCTTCGTGTGGCACGGCGGACAGACATTCGGTCGGCAGGGTCAGGAGCAAGGTTTGCCCATGGAAAGAGCACACAGGGGACAACACGGAAGTTTGGCTGCACCTGGACGGGGGCCAGGTAGATGCAGGCCACACAGAGTGATGATGGTGCCCGTAGCAATCGGGTCCTGGCCGCCCCCGACGCGGGCGTGATGGTGCACCCGGTCTTCGGCCGGGGTATCGGCTTCCGATGGCGTCACCTGCGGGCTTCGCTGCGACATGGTTGCAGCGTAGAACACGATCGGGTTGAGAGTCATGCGTCGAACGGCAAGACTGGCGTGGTGATCGAGGACGAGAGCGATGATGTGGGTGAGGCAAGCGGTGCCGATAGCACGGTGTGTACCGCAATCGACAACGACTGGGGTGATGATCGGCCCAACCTGTTGATGCACCCGCCGTGCGCCTGTCCCCGTTGTGCTCCCGATGCAGTAGCCAGCTCGGATGAGCGATCTTGGTTACAGGTGTATGGTCGTACCCAGCGGATTCGGGTCGAGCCTGCCAAACTTGGTGAGACGGGCCACACTCTGCTGGGTTGAGTCTGCGGTTGGTTGAGTCTGCGGTTGGTTGAGTCTGCACTGCCAGAGGTCGGCAGTAGGTTGGTCGGTAATGAGCGAACTCGTAATAGAAACCTCGGGCCTGAAACGGTCTTTCGGCGATGTGCACGCGGTGAAAGGTGTCGATCTTGCCGTGAAAAGCGGCGAAATCTATGGCTTCCTCGGACCCAATGGCGCTGGCAAGTCCACCGTGGTGAAGATGCTCATTACGTTGCTGAAGCCGACAGGTGGCACGGCCACGGTGTTTGGCTACGACGTGGTCGAAGATGCGCCCAAGATCCGGTTGCGTATTGGCACAGCGTTGCAAGACGCATCCCTCGACGAGAAGCAGAGCGGTCGCGAGATACTGCGTTTGCAAGGAGCGCTTTATGGGCTCACTCGCTCCGAGACAGATACCCGGATCGACGAGCTGAGCTCGTTGATCGATGTCGAGGCCATCGACCGTTGGATCGGTACCTACTCCGGGGGCATGCGCCGTCGGCTGGATCTGGCTGCGTCGCTTATGCATAGCCCCGATCTGCTTTTCCTCGACGAGCCAACAACAGGCCTCGATCCACAAAGCCGGGCACAAGTCTGGAAAGAAGTGCGGGCACTGAATACCGAGCTCGGTACCACGATCTTTTTGACCACGCAGTACCTCGAAGAAGCCGACGAGCTGGCCGATCGAGTTGGCATCATCAACGACGGTCTGATCGTGGGTGAGGGCACGCCCGAAGACCTGAAACGTGCGATCGGCGCCGACGTCATTCAGATCATCGTTGATGACACCGACGCTGCAGTCGCTGCGCTTGAGGAACTGTCTGGGGTTGATCACGTCGAACGCGGTCCCCGAGCACTGCTCGTCTCTGTCAAGGATGGGGCTGCGACCGTGTCACCGGTTGTTATTGCACTGGATAATGCGGGGGTTGACATCGGTGAGCTCACGCTGCGTACCCCAACGCTCGACGATGTATTTCTTGAACTTACTGGCGACCGCATCGAGGTGTCCCAATGACGGTGACCGACCCGACCCGAAGCGCTGCCGCTCGATCAAACGTTCAGGCTCGGCCGTCTGGTTTCTTCCGCGACCTGTGGACAATCGCAATGCGAGCGATCCGCGCTGTTCCTCGCGAACCCGAAGCCTTCCTGCCAGCGCTGTTTATACCTGCGTTCTTTTTTACGGTCAATGTTGGGGCACTCCAGGACCTCACCGAAGCCATCCCAGGGGCAGGCGATTTCAGCTACAAGAACTTCCAGCTCCCTACCGCAATTATCTTCGCAGTAACTGGCATAAGTCGAGCCACCGCATTGGTGACCGACATCCAGACGGGCTACTTCGACCGGCTGTTGCTGAGCCCGGTCCGACGGCTGCCCTTGCTGTTGGGGTTGATGGTTTCGGACTTCATGCTGGTAATCGCGTTGTGTATCCCGGTGATGGTCCTGGGACTCTTCGTTGGTGTCTCGTTCGGCACCGGCGTGCTCGGCGTGCTGCTGTTCATCCTTATTGGTGCATTATGGGGTCTGGCGTTCACTGGTTTCCCCTACGCCATCGCTCTGAAGACGGCGAACCCGGGTGCTGTTGCGTCCAGCTTCCTGCTGTTCTTCCCCTTTGCATTCCTGACCTCGTCGACCGTGCCGCTCGAGAACCTAACGCCGTGGATGCGAGCGATCGCTCGGGTAAACCCGATCACCTATGTGCTCGAAGGCATGCGATCGCTTCTCTCCGAAGGATGGCAGTGGGGTGAGATTGGCAAGGCACTCTTGGCCATCGCCATCCTGGGCACCATTAGCCAAACGATGGCAATGCTGGCCTTGCGGGGCCGACTCGCAAAGAACTAGCAGACAAGCAGAGGTTGGACTCAGCCTTCGAACGACGCTTTGAGGTTGGCCAAGGTGGTGGCCATGCCTCGAGAGACCATGTCGACTCGGCCCTGAACCCGGTCCTCTGGGGCATCGACGAGGGTGGGGGGCAACTGGGTCATCTTCCATGTTTCCGTGACTCGTGTACCGGCTGCGGTGGCCTCGAGGTGATAACCCCATTCGGCCACGGGGTTGTCCAGCGCACCCACAGTGAAACAGAACGACTGATCCTGATCACAACGCACGACTTCGGCAACGGCACTCCATGTGCGGTCACCGATGGCGTTGTTTCCTTCGAAACGGTCACCGACCGACTGTCCGTCGCCAACTATCCAGCTGCCGCCCTGGTTTTCTGGACTCCACTCACCCATGCGCTCGAGATCGCGAACGGCGTTGTAGACCTCCGTAGCTGAGGCGGCGATTTCGACGGTTTCACTGTGTTCCCAAGGCATAGGCGCACCGTAGGTGCATCACGCCTCGATCACCAAGTACCGACGTGGCTCGCAGCGAGCGGGCGTTAAGAGTTGACCATGGAGATACCACCGTCGATTGGCACAGTGACGCCGTTGATGTAAGCGCCCGCTCGACTCGAAAGCCAGATCACCGTGCCAGCAACATCTTCAGGAGTGCCGATACGCCCTCGAGGGTTGGTTCCTTCGATCGAGGCCCGCATCTTCTCGTCTTCGAGCACGTACGCCATCATCTTCGACTCAAAAGGTCCCGGTGCTATGCAATTGACCGTGATGTTCCGGTCGGCAAGGAACTTGGCCATGTGCCTGGCGAGCATATGGATTGCAGCCTTCGATGCTGAGTACGAGAAGTTGTCGCCCATCGGCACCTGGATGCCATCGATCGAGCCGGTCATAATCACTCGTCCCGGGTCGTCGGCGGTTGCGGCAGCGCTCAGCGGATCGAGCAGCGCCTGGGTCAACATGTACGGCGCCTTGACATTGATATCGAGCACCTTGTCGAAACCGGCTTCAGGGAACTCGCCCATCGGGGCACCCCACGCAGCGCCTGCGTTGTTGACGAGGATGTGCAGCTTGTCTTCCCGCTCACGGAATGCCTCGACGAACGCGGCAAGGCCCTCGGCGGAGGACATGTCTGCCGGAATCGAAATACATTCGCCGAGTTCGCTGAGTCGAGCAGCCGTCGCGTTGCAGGCATCGGCCTTGCGAGCAGTGATATAGGTGCGAACACCGTTCGTCACGAGACCTTCGGCAATCATCTCGCCGATACCTCGGGAGCCGCCTGTCACGATCGCAACCTTGCCGGACACATCAAACAACTTCGTCAAATCCATCGTGTGAAACTAGCGGACGAAGACGGCCCAGGCCTTGACACGGCAGATAGTTGTATCGGCGCGAGACTGGAGGCTGTGGCTTTCGACATCTCACTCGACGCGTCACCGCAGCCGGTGGAGCCAGCGCCCGCCGACTTCGAAGAGTTCTACACCGCCAAGGTTGATGTTGTGGTTGCAGCGTTGACCTTGTCCTGCACCGATTCTGAGGTCACGGATGCTGCGGTCACCACAGCGTTGACCAAGTCATCGCAGCGTTGGAACCATCTCGTAAACCATCCGAATCCGGCCGGTTGGGTGGTCCAAGCGGGCCTTGCACAGGCCGAGAAGGCACTGCGTGATCATGCCCCCGCAGGTATAAACCGAGCTACCGGTGGTTATGAACGGGGACTGTCGCTCGACCTCGCATTCGCGACACTGCCGTTGCTGCAACGGGCAGCACTGGTCACTGGGTATTACCTGGAATGGTCCGATGCATTCACCGCTGCTGGATTCGAGACCCCACTATCGACCGTGCAGACACGACGCGAACGGGCGATCTCATTCATCGGCCATCATCTCCAGTTGGACGAGGCCGAGGTCATCCCGCTGGTGCGGTCGCATCTACGAGAGTTGAGCGAGCGCGACCAACCCGCTCCACCAGCGATGGCGGTGGTGCGTCGGCGCGGCCGTCGCCGCACGGTCGGTAACCGTATTGCCGCCGGTCTGGCAGCAGCGACACTCATCGTGACCGGGGGCGCGCTATTTCAAGCAGGGGACCGAGTCCAGGTTGCAGCCACGCCCGAAGTCGTCGAGGGCCCGAGCACTTCGGCGAAATGGTTCGGGCCGGTCAGCGACGGCCAGGGTGCCTTTGTCGCGTTGAACACCAGCGGCGCGTCACGTTTTGTGGGATCCAAAGATGGCACAGAGTGGATCAAGTTAACCACGTGGAACTCTCGGGCCATCGACTTGCGGGCCGACGTGTCTTCGTTCGAGCGCACAGGCGGCCGTTACGTGACGGTGATCGAAACACCATCCAGATACGACGCATTCGTGCCTCCGTTTGTTGCGACATCTGATGACCTTCGCAACTGGAACGTCCGCCAAATCGATGTCGGTGAACCACGTCGAGTCGAAGGCCTTCGGAGCCGCTTCGACGTCGTAGCGAACGCTGCCTCCGGTGGTCACGTGTTGGTAGCCCTAGAAGGAAGCGACCAACTCGACTATCGCTCGTTCGACCTCAGGGCCGACCAAGTCTGCGTCGAATCCGTCACGCCGTTGCGACGCGAGTATTTTCTATGCGACGGCAAGACGATCGTGATCGCAACACCCGACGGCGATGAGTTGGCCGGCACAACTTATTTCCGGTCCACCGGGACCGGCCCATTTGTGGAGATCCAACTGCCGGTCGATGCCGTTGCTCGCAGCATCGTGGGTTTCGCCGGAGGGTTTGCGGTGGTCGATTCGAATCTGGGGCACGTGTGGGTATCAACCGACGGCGAGGCATGGCAACGTGCAACCAGCTCAGCGGCAGCCAACCGGTTCGTGTTGATCGAAGGTGGTGACAGCGAAGGCACTGGTGCTCTGGTGATCGAACCTGATGCGACCGGATGGCGTTCTCAGGTGGTGTCGCCATCGGGCCTAGGCGCAGCCGGGTCGATTCCGCTCAAGGTAGAACCAGCCGGCGTGTGGAGCCAGCCCGATCTGGCATCGGGGCCCGCAGGCTGGGCGTTGTTTGTGACCACGTCGCGGCCGTGGGAGCGCACCGGCAGCATTCCTGGTTGGGCCGTTGTCGCCGGCGAGTGGATCGTTTCCCAGTTGCCGGAAACAGCAACGATCACCGCACAATCGACAGAAACGTCAACCACGCTGCGGTTTGTTACCGACAGTGAATGGGCCCAGATCGACGACGATGGCACGATCGTGTTGGTTGACCCAAGAACCGGATCGGTGCTTGTCGAGGTCACCCAAAAAGACATCGACCAGGCTCGTCCGGACTCCCTTGGCACATCTCGGGTGAAGGCCCAAGTGTTGTTTTCGTCGGATGGAGTTTCGTGGAGGTCTGTGTGGACGAGCACCAAGGAGGCATGGTCAGGGTCGGTTGCTGTTGGCGATAGTGAGGTGCTGGTTAGCGGCACACAACTCACCGGTGGGCCGATCACCATCCCGCTCGACGGTTAGTTCTCGCATAGCGTCGCCTGCGAGACCACATCTTCTAGGGTGACCGGATGGCTGAAGACCCAACCGAAACTAACGCGACGATGTTCGCGATCCGATTCGATCATCCGCTCAAGGCCCAAGAGTGCTTGATGGCGATGCTACGAATTGCTGGTGACGAAGTGATCCGCATCGAGGATGCGGCGATCGTTGATAAAGACAGCAATGGCAAGATTCGGTTGCGTCAAAGCAAGGACGTCAACGCTGGTCAGGGTGCGACTTCAGGTGGCCTCTACGGCAGCCTGATCGGCATCATTGGCGGCCCCATCGGCATGCTCGCTGGCGGCGCACTCGGCGCAGCAGCTGGCGGACTGTGGGGCAAGCTGCGCGATATCGGTGTCGACGACGAGCATATGAAGGACATGGGCGAACGGATCTTGCCGGGCGAGAACCTGTTGTTTCTGCTGCTTCACGACATTAAGCGGGAGCGCTTTTGCCGGGAGATGAAACGATTCGACGGCATGTTGTTCGAATCGACTGCAGACGATGCGTTCGACACCGAACTCGAAGAATGCCTGGTGGTCGAGCTCTAGCCCGTGAGGGAGCGCTGGGCTACAAATCGGCTCAGCGGGTCGGGGGTTGCCCGGTGCGCACGAAGTCGATGGCTTCGCGTGCGGCACCAGTGACAAACCGTTCAATCCGGGGGGCTGCCAGAAACCTGGCAGCAGCTGCCAGCGGCAAGAGCGAGCCGGTAGCTTCTGATTCGTCGCGTGCGGCAACTGCGGTCTTGACCAGATGAGCCATCACGATGAATGACCCGGCCGTATCTTCGAGACTTGCCAGCTCCAGCTGATCAGCCACCACTGCGGCGGGACCAGCTAATGCTGCTACAACAGCATCTTCGGGTCGTGATTCGATCACCGCAGCGACGATGTCACCGGCCACAGGCGAGGGCACGACGGTGTCGTGCCTGCGGATCCGTCGTTCGCCGCGCCCAGAATCGAATGCCAGGAACGCCGTGAGCAGCACCAATCGGGCGGCACGTGGCCCAGGGGCATAAGTCCAAGCCCACCGGGCAGCATTGGCATACGTCATCACATGGGTGATGTCGAGCCAGCCGAACTCTTCGTGCCGATCGCGTTCGATCGTGAGGTCGAACCTCAGCAACCGATGGGCAGCCGCCAGGCTGACGGTGTTGATCAGGCCAAGGACACCCGCGCCGTTGAGCGCAGCGTTGACCAGTTCGTCAATGGGTGCGTGGTCGGCGTCGAGTAACAGATCGACCAGGGAGTTGTCGGCATCGTTCCAGCCGGTTGTCGCTGGCCCAGGTGCTGCGGCAAGAACGTAGAGGTCGACGCCGTCGATAGCCCGGTTCGCCTTGCGCATGTACGGCAGCGTGTCCTCTCGGGTGCCGTACACAAGTGTCATCGCCAGCTCGGTCAATACCAGTTCGGCCACCTGGGGCACTCGTTCGATCAACGTGAACGCCTTCTGGGTGTAGATCGCACCGTGGCCGTAGTTGTAATGATGTCGACTGACAGCGTCGATGAACCACGAGCGAGCCGTGGCCAAGACAACGCCGAGGTCATCAGAAGCGAGCAACGCCCGGATGGTGTTCACCGCTCCATCTACGTCTTCGGCCTCGATCGCATCGATGAACGCTGCCTGGTCAACGGGGGCATCGACTCGAGCTGGCACGTGGTGGGGTACACGGTCGCGGTTGGATTCGGAGAAGCCACTGAGTGCGTGGGTGAGTGGGAGCGTCTTCTCGATGTCGTCGAAGCGGTCTGCAAGATGCAACAGGTCGGTCGCCACGGCCATGTCATGCCCCATACCTCATTCGCTGCGAGGCAGTCCGTGGCGGAGACCAACAGTCAGGATGTCTTCGGGTGATGCCCCAGCGTCGAGCAGGCGGGCTGTGTCCCGCGCAATTTGACCTCGGTAGTCGCGCTCAATCCCTCGTTGCAGACTCGGCCACAGCGCCGTCAGTTTTTCTTCTGTGGTGGGTTCGGTCACCGACACGATCACGGCGTCGCCGTCGACGCGCACCTGATGACTTGCCACGTTCTCTTCGCCGATGACACAGGTACCGTCGGACGCCCGGAACTTCCAGTTGTGCCACTGGCAAGTGAGCAACTCGCCGTCGAGCGAGCCGGTAGCCAGGCCATACCCCTGATGGGGACAAGCATTGTCCAGGGCATGAAAACCGCTGGCGGTGCGTATGACCACGACCCGGCGTTCACCGACTGTGGTCATCTTCGTCGAACCGATAGCCATCTCCGATGCGGAGGCAACGGCGGCTTCGACGGTTCGGTCCGAAGCGCTAGGGGTTGTCGGTGCTGAAGTGCTCATGACGCCAGTTCTACGATCTCACGTGTTTTTGGTCTCGTGGGTTGGGTTTTGGCTGTTCTCTCCCGTCTCTCCCGAAAACATCAGTCGACGCGAGCTTCGGGAAAGAGACGCGGGAAGGTCTCACGATGGAATCGGGTCAGTCTTGGAACTGGGGCGAAAGGGGAGCACCACGCTGTGGGTGGTGAACACGAGCTGCTTCTTGAAACCAAGCATGTCCATGGCAACAGCGCAGTCCGTGGCGTTGAACTCGCCGAGTGCCTGGATCTCTTTCGACGGGGCGATCAATTCGTCGCCAAGCGCAATCTGTTGATCACGGTGGTCGTCAGAGTGCTGGTCGCCTTGGCCGATGATCTCGGCCACCTCTTCGTTCGTGACGAGTGAAACGTCGTAGTTCACGAGCGGTGTCTGGTCTCGGAGGCTGGGATCGGCATAGGAGGTGAGGAAGTCCGACAGTTCCATGATGTGGCTGCCGGCGTCGTAATAGGCCCGATCCACAGGTGCGTAAACCATGGGATTCCTCGATCTTTCTGCACAGTGCTGCGCCTGGCATGAGTAGCACAGCCATCAGTGTCAGGTCACCGTTGATGTAAATTTGCGCATAAGCCAGGGGCCGGCTTGGACCGGTTCATGGTGGGGCGGCTCGCCGTCGACCCGACACGTAGGCAGGCACTCGATGCTGGCATCCCAGTTGGCCATATGGAAGAACGCAAACGACTGCCGGGGCGCCGTATCGGTAACAGCAACCCGGTGCACGGTCGATCGCCATCGGTCGTTGGTCCACTGCGCTATGGAGTCGCCCAGGTTCACAACGAAGGTGTCGGCACGGGGTGTGATGTCGTTCCATGTGCCGTCTGGCTGTTGGATTTGCAGACCGCTCACGTTGTCGGTGCGAAGAATCGTGAGCGTGCCGTAGTCGCTGTGGGCTCCGGCACGAAGTGAGTTGGAGTCAAC
>ENA-OWPI01003342-OWPI01003342.1-marine-metagenome-genome-assembly--contig:-NODE-3342-length-13807-cov-27.687764_pt1 | contig 13807 bp, 12 predicted proteins | sample MGYA00238138_ERZ651775 | MGnify/ENA primary metagenome ERZ651775 (study PRJEB26906, sample SAMN06265043) | marine metagenome | isolation source: Helgoland LTER site | place: Germany:Helgoland, sampling...
CCTGCTTGTGGCTATCTTTGGAAAAGTGAATTGTATCAAAGTGGAATAACTTTAAATAAAAAAGATTATACAAACCCTTCAATGGAAGCAGAATTCGGTATTATTTTAAATCGAGATATAAAATCTGAACTAGCTTCTTTTGAATATATATTACAATCTATTGAAGGAATTTATCCACTGATAGAAATCCATAATTTAGTATTTTATGGAAACGAACCCTACGGGGCTGAATTACTTGCAAATAATGCAATACATGCTGGCGTTGTTTTGGGTTCTGAAACAAAACTGCCCTTAGATAAAATTGAAACAGATCTTAAACTTATTTATGATAACGAAATAATAGATACCTGGACAAATAAACTATGGCCTAATGATATGCTTTTAGAGATTATTTGGTTAATTAAAGAACAGGCTAAAAATAATAATTATTTAAGAAAAGGAAATTTAATTTTAACTGGTGCTTACGGATTTCCTGTTCCAATAAAGGATAAAAAACTAGTAGAAGTGACTTCATCAGCATTTGGTAGTGTGAAGGCTACTTTTGATTAAGGGATTAACCAACTATCTTTATTATTTTCTAAATCAAATCTAGCTCTACGATGACCCTTGGCTGCTAAATAAAGCCATTCAATACTTTTAATCTTACACTGAATAACTGTAAAGTTTTTATAACCATCTTCACTTTGTTCTTTAGTGTAATCAAAATTATCAAGCTCAGGTTTTAATCCTGAAGTTGGAATATCACTTTCCGTTCCAGGACCATTATCAACTAAATAACATTTTCGAGATATATGCTGTGTCTTAGACCAAGACTCTTTTGTTATTTCATTTTCATGATTCACAACGCATTCAACTTTTAACCTAACTTGGATTTTTTCTTCTTTATCATAAAATAACATTGCTGCATTTTTATTTGCTTTTAGTTTTTCAATTTTATCTGATCTAATATCACTATGATATTGTAGAAGACTATTTGATTGATCTGATTTTCTAAGAACAACTATTCTTCCATCTAAATCATTTTGGTTACCACAAATAAATACTGGTATTCTAAATGGAGAACCTCTGTCTTTAACGGCATTATCAAGCATAGACCAAATTTTTTTTTTGATCTCTGTAAAATCTTCATAGTATGCTACTTGCATACTAGATTACTTACTTAATCTTCTAATTAAACTTGAAGTATCCCAACGATTACCGCCCATATCTTGAACTTCACCATAATACTTATCAACTACTTCTGTTACAGGTAATAAAGAGCCATTATTTTTAGCTTCTTCCATTGCAATTTTTAAATCTTTTCGCATCCAATCAACTGCAAAGCCAAATTCAAACTTATCATCAATCATTGTTTTGTATCTGTTTTCCATTTGCCAAGATTGAGCAGCACCTTTTGATATAACTTCAATTACATCCTCCATATTTAAGCCAGCTTTCATTCCAAAATTGATGGCTTCAGATAATCCTTGAACTAATCCTGCGATACAAATTTGGTTAACCATCTTGGCTAATTGACCGTTACCTGCACCACCTAAAAGCTTCATTTTTTTGCTATAACAATCTATTTTATCTTTTGCTTTATCAAAATCAGCTTGATCACCACCAATCATTACTGTTAATGCACCATTTTCAGCACCAGCTTGACCACCTGATACAGGTGCATCTAATGAACCAAATTCATTTTTCTTTGCGTAATCATAAATTTCTCTCGATATTGTTGCTGATGCAGTTGTGTTATCAATATATATGGCACCTTTTTTAATTGTTTTAAAAATTCCATTTTCACCAAAAGTAACTTCTCTTAAGTCATTGTCGTTTCCAACACAGGTAAATACAAAGTCAGCACCTTCAGCAGCTTTAGCAGGAGTATCAGCTTTAGATCCTTTATATTCAGCTATCCATTTATCAGCTTTAGCAGCTGTTCTATTATAAACAGTTACATTGTGACCAGCTTTTGATATATAACCTGCCATTGGATAACCCATGACACCAAGACCTATGAAAGCAACATTACAACTCATAATTTTTTATTCCTATGTTTAATAGTTTGAATTTTAAAGTAATTTTATTTGGTTTTATCTTTACATTTTTTTCAAGTTTTGGACAGAGTTTTTTTCTAGGGCTATTTAACCCAAGCATTCGTGAAACACTTTCTATCTCACATGGTCAATTTGGTACAATTTATGCTTCTGCAACACTCTTAAGTAGTTTTATTTTAGTTTGGGTTGGAAAAAAAATTGATGATATGAATATTATAAAATTTGCATCATACGTTGTTATATTGTTATCTATTTCTAGTTTTTTATTTTCTCAAATTTCATCAATAATATTTTTATTTTTTGCAATTTTTTTAATGAGGTTATCGGGGCAGGGATTGATGTCACATACTGCATCAACAACCATATCAAGATATTTTGAAAAAAGTAGAGGAAGAGCATTAAGCACTTCGTGGTTAGGACTTTCTTTTGCAGAATTCGTTATGCCATTATTTATTGTATTTTTACTAACATTTATTGAATGGAGAAATATATGGATATCAATTTCAATTTTAATAATTTTAATTCTTCCTATTGTTATTTTTTTTACAGTTAAGAATATTAGTCTAGATACTAGAGAAAATTCAATTTCAGATAATAAAATTAAAAATAAGATTAAACAATGGAAACGAAGCGAGGTTCTTAAAGATTATAGATTTTATATTATATCTTTTAACATGTTAGCTATGCCATGGATTGCCACTGGTTCATTTGTTTATCAGTCATTTATTTCTTCATCTAAAGGTTGGGGACCTTATGTAATTGCTCAATCTTTTATGGTCTATTCAGTTATGTCTGTAATTACATTATTTTTTTCTGGATTTTTAATTGATAAATTTAGTAGCAGAAAATTACTAATTTATATGAATATCCCACTTATTTTTTCAGCTTTTGTACTCTTTTATTTTAACAGTCCAATTTCATCATTTGTTTTTTTTGGTTTTATTGGAATATCTAATGGTTTTGCAAATGTTTTGGGATCTTCCACATGGGCAGAAATTTATGGGGTTAAGTACATTGGCTCTGTTAAAGCCTTAACCACATCACTAATGGTGTTTTCTACTGCTTTTGGTACAGCTTTGTTCGGAATATTGATAGATAATGGTTTTTCCATAGAGCAAATTGCACTAATTTCAGCCACCTATATATCTATTGCTATTATCTCATTATATTCGATCAGGAATAAGCTTAATCCTGAATATCTTTAAAAATTCTCCTTGATTTATTTAATCTCACTGTATAGATACTGCGCATGGCTAGAGTAACTGTAGAAGATTGCATAGATAAAGTAGAGAGTCCTTATGAATTAGTGCTTGTCGCTAAAGAGAGAGCTACGCAATTAAATTCTGGAATTGAGCCAACAATTGAAAGAGATAATGACAAAAACACAGTTATTTCTTTAAGAGAAATTGCAGAAGAAAAAATTAAAGTTTCAGATTTAACCGAAAGTGCTGTTTATAAACTTAGAAAACATGTTGAACAAGTTGACGATGGTTCAGAGGATGATGAAGAAATAGGTGATGATTTTGAGAGCATGTACAAAGGCGAGATTTCAAAAAGTGGAACACCAATTTTACCATCTAAAAGAGCTAGAAAAACTCCAGAAAAAATTCAAGTCTCTCAAGAAGATTTAGCTGAGTTATCTGAAACAGCTAAACCAGATGTTGAAGTAGTAGAAAATGAAGAAACAATGAACGATCAAGGTGAAGTTTCTTTAGACGAAGTAACTGAGGCAGAAAATCAAGAAGTTGCTTCAGAAGACTCTAATAGCTAATTAGCTAAATTCTTTTAAAATTTTTTCCCTGTGTTCATCTAAGTCAGGTATATCGCCTCGAGTGGTTTCGTCTTTGTATGAGGACATTTTAATTGGATTGCCTGCAAGTTTAAAATCACCAATAACTTTATGATAGGCTTTTACAATCATATTTCGAGATTGAACTTGTGGATTTTCTACAGCTTCTTTTATATTGTATATCGGTCCGCAAGGAATTCTTTCTTTTTCCATTTGACTTACCCAGTCAGTTGTTATTTTAGATGAAAGTTTATTCTCTATAATTACTTTTAATTCACCAATATTTTTTGATCTTGAAGAGTTAGTATTAAACTTTTCATCATTAAATATTTCAGAAATTTCTAAAACATTACAAAGTTTTTCAAATAATTTATCATTACCTGCAGCAATTATAATATGACTATCTTTAGTTTTAAAAGCTTCAAATGGAGCTATAGACGGATGTCTTGATCCCATAGGTTTTGGAATTTCATTTTTTGATAAGTATCTAGCTATAGCGTTTTCTAATATTGCAATTTGACAGTCCAACATTGAAACATCTATAAATGTTCCTTTACCTGTTTTTTCTCTGTCATAAAGTGCAGCGTTAATTCCAATTGTAGTAAATAATCCAGCTGTAATATCTCCAATAGATGTTCCAACTCTTGTTGGCTCTGAGTTTGGTTGACCTGTTACACTCATCAACCCACCCATGCCTTGAACAACCATATCGTAAGCGGGTAATTCTTTTAATGGACCCGTTTGCCCAAATCCAGAAGCAGATGCATAAATTAATTTAGGATATTTTTCACAAACATCTTTCCAGCCGTAACCCCATTTTTCTAACGTTCCAGGTTTAAAATTTTCAACCAAGATATCTGCTTTAGCTAGAATTTTATCAAAAATTTTTTTGTCATCACTATTTTTCAAATTAAGAGCAATACTTTCTTTTCCTCTATTAAGTGACATAAAATAAGCTGAATAGTCTTCAATAAAAGGCCCAAAATTTCTAGAATCGTCACCAACTTCTGGTGCCTCTACTTTTATCACTCGTGCACCCAAATCTGACAACATCATTGTACAATAAGGTCCAACGAGCACTCTAGTTAGATCAAGAACTAATAGGTTTTTTAAAGGACCATCCATATTTTTATACAAGTGTTTTTGTGTAGTTGACTCTTATCAATAACTTTAATTTAATGCATCACTTAAATAACAAATGAGAGGAATAATAATGTTTAAAAAAATATCTTTATATTTTACAGCATTAGTTTTAGTTTTATCTACAGTTGGTTCTGCTTATGCGGTAACGTTAAAAGCAAGTCACCAATGGCCTGGTACTCCTAGAGCTGATGGATCATTTGACCCACGTCATGAAATGGTTCAAATCATTGCTGATGAAGTTAAAAAAGCTAATGTCGATATTGATATTAGAATTTACCCTGCAAAATCTTTATACAAACCTAAAGAACAATGGAAACCAATGACAACTGGTCAGTTGGATATTTCAGCTTTCCCTTTAGGCTATGCATCAAAGTTTCACCCAGAATTTAGTGCAACTTTAATGCCTGGTACTGTAAAAAACCATGATCATGCATTAAGATTTAATAAATCTCCAATGATGACTGAAATTAAAAAAATCATTAATGATGCTGGTGTAGTTGTTTTATCTGACGCTTGGTTAGGTGGTGGATTTGCTTCAAAAACTAAATGTATTAAAAATCCATCTGATGTTAAAGGACAAGTAATGAGAGCAGCAGGAAAAGCATTTAACCAAATGTTAGAAGCTGCAGGAGCTGGTATACAAAGTATGCCTTCTTCTGAAATTTATACTGGTCTTCAAACAGGTGTACTAACAGGTGCAAATACTAGTTCAGGAAGTTTTGTAAGTTACAAAATTTATGAGCAAGTAAAATGTGCAACACCTCCAGGAAAATTTGGTCTTTGGTTTATGTATGAACCAATTCTAATGTCTAAGAAATCTTTTGATGCTTTAAGTTCTAAGCAACAAAGTGCTCTTATGAAAGCTGGAAAAGTAGCTGAAGAATATATGACAGCTCAAGTAGCAAATCTTGATAAGAAATTTGAAGATGCATATAGAGATGCTGGTGTTGAGCTTGTATATATGTCAGAATCAGATCATGCTGCATGGATAGAAATTGCTAAAAAATCATCTCATAAAGCGTTTGCTGAGCAAGTACCCGGTGGTGCTAAGCTTATGGAAATGGCTTTAGCAGTTAAATAAAATAATATATAAAGAACCCCTGTTTATTATGTAAACAGGGGTTTTTTTTTATGAAAAAAAGTTATTTAAAATTTTGTAATTTAACCGCACAAGCTTGTGGTGCTTTTGCTGTTGGGGCATTAATTTTGTCAATTTTAGTAATAGTTGAGCTTGTTTTTGAAAGATATTTTTTTCAACGTGCTATTACTTGGCAAACAGAACTAGTAACCATGTTACTTGTTGCATCTACTTTTATTGGGAGTGCTTATGTTTTAAGTGAAAAAGCACATGTTAGCATGGAATGGATTTATGATTTTTTATCTAAAAAAAGCATCATAAAACTTAAGATATTCACATCATTTATTAGTTTAGGTTTTTTTCTAATTCTTTTCTACTTTGGGTTTTTAATGGTTGAAGAGGCATTTACTAAAAATTATACAACAGGCACTGTTTGGGATCCTCCTTTATGGATACCTTATTCATCTATGTTATTAGGATCTATCTTAATGATACTTCAATATGTAGCTGAAATAATTAAACTTACTGATGAAGAGGATTTTAGATAATGGATCCTTTAATGATTGCTTTAATTGTTGCAGTTTTTACGTTGATTGTATTATTTTCAGGTATTCCAATTGCCTTTGGTTTAAGTTTTGTTTCGATAGCTCTACTAATCGCTTTTGAAGGACTTCAAATGCTTGATGTATTTGCAGAAACATTTTATGCAGGATTAAATTCATTTGTCTTACTTTCAATACCAATGTTTATTTTGATGGGAATGGCTGTTGCTCATTCTCCAGCAGGAAAAGATTTGTACACAGGATTAGATAGATGGTTATGGAGAGTGCCAGGTGGATTAGTTATTTCTAATATAGGAGCTTGTTCAATATTCGCTGCATTAAGTGGATCAAGTCCGGCGACATGTGCTGCTATTGGAACTATGGGTATCCCTGAAATGAGAAAAAGAGGGTACTCAGATCAAATCGCTACAGGTACAATTGCTGCTGGGGGAACCTTAGGAGTTTTAATTCCACCAAGTATAGTTTTAATAGTTTATGGAATGGCTACGGGTACATCTATAGGAAGATTATTTCTTTCAGGTGTAGTTCCTGGCTTTATGTTAGCAAGCCTTTTTGCAATTTGGGCATTAATACATAGTTACTTCATTGATAAAAATGCAGCTAAACTATTAAGAAATAGAAAACCACCAACATTAAAAGAAAAATTTGAAGTTCTTCCTAGAGTTTTTCCATTCCTTGCAATCATAATTGGTGTTTTATATGTGCTCTACGGAGGTGTTGCGACACCATCTGAGGCATCAGGTGTAGGTGCCTTTTTAGTTTTTGTCATGATTGCTGTTGTTTATAAAATTTATCAACCTAAAAAAATTTGGAATATTGTTAAAGTCTCAATGAAAGAGAGTGTGATGATAATGTTTATTATTGCAGCCTCATATCTTTTTGCATTTACGCTATCACAACTTTATGTAACACAATCACTTGCTCAAAGTATGATTGAAATGAGTAGCAATAAATGGGTAATTTTTTTATTAATAAATATTTTTTTATTAGTAGCTGGCTTCTTTTTACCACCAGTAGCCGTTATTGTAATGACTTCAGCTATATTATTACCAGTAATAACCACATTAGGGTTTGACCCTTATTGGTTTGCAATAGTATTTACAATTAATATGGAAATAGGTTTAATCACACCACCTGTTGGACTTAATCTTTATATAATTAAAGGTATTACACCAGATGTTAGTCTTTCTACAATCTTAAAAGGATCTATTCCATTTATGATGATGATGATTTTATCTATATTTATCTTATGTATTTTCCCCGAAATAGTAACTTGGCTGCCTGATAAATTGATGGGTAAACCTCTTGGATATTAATAAAAAAATAAATCGAAAAATTTCAGTAGCACCTATGATGGATTGTACTGATAGACATGATCGTTTTTTCTTAAGATTAATGAGTAAAAACGTAATGCTGTACACGGAAATGGTAGCAACAAAATCAGCCATTCATGGGGATAGAAAAAAAATCTTATCATATAGTCCTGAGGAAAAACCATTAGCTTTGCAGGTGGGTGGATCAAATAAAGAGGAATTATCCGAAGTTGCTAAAATTGCAGAAGATATGGGGTATGATGAAATTAATATTAATCTAGGCTGTCCAAGTAAAAAAGTTCAAAAAAATAAATTTGGCGCATGTTTAATGAAAGAACCTGATTTAGTTGCAGAGTGTATTAACGCAATGGCTAATTCATGTAAAATTCCTGTTACTGCTAAAACTCGAATAGGATTTGATAACACTGAAGAGTTTGGTTATTTAAATAAATTTATTCATAAGATGAGAGATGCTGGAGCAAAGACTTTTATTTTGCACGCGAGAAAAGCTATGCTTACAGGATTATCTCCTAAGCAGAATTTAAGTATTCCTAAATTAAATTACAACATGGTTTATGATATTAAGAAAGAAAATCCAGAATTAGAAATTATTATTAATGGAGGTATTTCGAAAATAGAAGATATAAATAATCATTTAACTTTTTGTGATGGAGTAATGATTGGAAGATCAATCTATCAAAACCCATATTCGTTAGTTGAAATAGAAAAAGAAATATTTAAAACTAAAGACAATCCAACCCGTGAACAAGTTGCTGAAAAGCTTCTGGAATATTTAGATAAAGAAGTAAAACTAGGTACAAAAGTTAATCATATCATGAGACATACAGTAGGCTTATATCACGGACAAATTGGATCTAAAGATTGGAAAAGATACTTAAGTGATAATATGATGGCAAGAGATTCTGATTTTCAAAAAGCAAAACACATAATGACAATTGTGCAAAATAATGAAAAGGCTAATCAAATTAGCTCATAATGGAAATTCTAAATTTTAGTGAAATATTTAATCTACTAACAGTTTTAGCTATAGCTGCAGCAGTTGCTGGATTTATGGCTGGATTGTTAGGGGTAGGGGGTGGAATTATTATGGTACCCGCTCTGTATTATGCTTTTACAGTTTTGGGTTATGACATTTCAACTAAAATGCATCTCTCTGTTGGGACTTCTTTAGCAATTATAATTCCAACATCAATAATCTCGGCAAAAACTCACATGGAACATAATGCTGTTGATTTTAAGATGGTGAAATCATTTGGTTTATTCATTCTCATAGGAGTTATTGCTGGAACCTTTTTAGTTGTGAATTTAAAAACACCAAATTTAATTCTATTTTTTTCAATTTTTGCTTTTATGACAGGTTTATTTTTTATTTTTTTAAGAGAAAAACTTGTAGAAAATCCAAAAAAAATATCTGATCTAGTTAAAAATATTTCTGGAATTTTAATTGGTTTTATTTCTGTACCACTTGGAATTGGTGGAGGGTCATTAATGGTACCTTTTATGAGAACAGTTGGATATGATTTAAGAAAATCAATTGGTACAGCTGCAACAACAGGTATTTTAATAGCTGTTAGCGGAACTATTACAATGATAATTAGTGGAAAAATTATTAATAACATTAATACACCATTTAGTTTTGGATATATTAACCTATTAGGTTTTGCTGTCTTTGTACCAGTTACAATGATAATGGCTCGTTTAGGAGCTAAAGCCGTCTATAAAATAGATAAAAAAATTTTAAGTAAAATTTTTGGATCATTTCTTTTAATAGTATCGATAAGATCTTTTATTGAATATTTAAATATTACATAAAAAAAAGGCCCCGATTAACGAGGCCTTAATTTTAATATTTAGAAATATATTAATTAGGTATCCAGCTTCTCCACTTATCAGGATTAGCGTCTTTCCATTCTTTAACTACTTCTTTTAAATCTCTGTTTTTTTGCTTAACTTCAACTAGCATCACAGCTTGATCAGCGTTTTGAAATGACATTCTTTCAAAAAACTCTTTAGCTTTTGCATGTTCAGGTTTTGCAAATGTAGCAGGGTTACCGTAGTTCATTGTGTAGTCTTTAGCCCAACCAGTTGCTGGCCATGCTGCAGTTCCACAATCTTTCCAGTTATTAGCTTCTGTGAAAGTTTCACAATCTTTATGATCTGGTAGACCTACGCCAACCATATCATAAGCACCAAAGAACCAATGTGGCTCCCATAAGTAAAGTAAGAAAGGTTCTTTTCTTTTATAAGCCGCTACTGCTTCAGCAACTGCTGCTGCTTCAGTACCAAGTTCATCAGCCTGGAAATCAATTCCTAAAAGATCAAGTCTTTTTTGGTCATGACAGTTCCAACCAGCTACAGGACAAGCAATTAATCTTCCTTTGCTTCCAGTTTCAATAGATGCAAACTTATCTTTATGTTTGTTTAGATCTTTCCATGATTTAATACCTAGCTCTTCAGCTGCGTATCTTGGAATGTAGTAATCAGACATACCGATAACACCAACAGTACCTAATAAATCGATACTACCATCTCCATCATATGTGCCCACTACTTTTCCTTCGTAGATCAGATCTTCTTTCATCATTACTGAATCTGCTTCAGCATAACTAGGCCAACTTTCACAAGCAAAGTCTATTTCACCTGCCGCGATTGCTTCCCAAAGTCCTGTTCCTGATGGAAATACAACTCTTTTTACTTTGTATCCCATCTCTTCTTCAAGCATTGCTACAGCAACTTGACATGAAATTTCTCCACCAGTCCAGTCTGCTACAGCCGCTGTAAGTCTTTTAGCGTTAGCTTGAGCAAAACTAGAAAGTACTAGGACAAATGACAAAATCATTGCTGAAATAATTTTTGATAACTTCATTTATTCTCCTCTTTAATTAATTAAAGAAACATACTAATTCAATAAATATGCTGATGTAAACTTTTAAAATTATTATTTATGCTTGTTTTTAATTGAATTAGGTGTGGTTTTTTGTCAACTAATGACCCAATATAGGTTGTGTTTTAATTATTTTGGTTGAACAGGTATATTTCTATCTATGCCTTTAACAATTTTTTTTTCATGATCAAAAAATGGAAGATTGACGATATCTGCTTTGTGAGAACTGCCATCAGGTAACTGAATTGTTAATTCTCTACCAACCCAATCATTAGGTTGATAAAATCTTACATAGCCTATTCCCATTTGTAAAGTGGGTGACTGAATTCCAGCAGTCATATGACCAACAATACTTTTTCCATCCATGACTTTACTTCCAGAAACCGGGGTTTCAGTTTTACAAGTTAATCCAAATAAACAAGGTCTTCTATCTTTATCTATTAATGCATCTCGTCCAATAAAATCACCTTTTTCCATATTAACAAAAAATTCTAAACCAGCTTCAAAAGGGGTCATAGTTGTATCTATATCTGTTAAATTTCCAAAAATACCACCTTCAATTCTTCTTATAGTCATGGCACGTGTTGGTGAGAATTCCATACCATGAGGTTTTCCACATTTTACAAGATGATCCCAAAGAGCCAAATGATTAGTCTTTAAACCATCTGGGTAAATTTCAAACCCAAGTTCATTTGTAAAACCGGTTCTTGAAACATAAAGAGATTGACCTCCAAGATCAAAAAAACCAGATCTAAAGTAAGGCATATTTTCATCTATTTTTCCATTAGAAGCAGCTTTCATTATGTCAATTGATGCAGGACCTTGAATTTGTAAGACACGTGATTTTGGATCAGAAATTTTAACATCGAAATTAGAAGTATGAGCTAAAAGCCATTCTTCAAATGGACCATCAGCTTGAACGTACCAAAATTTATTTTCATTAAATTTAAACAGAACTCCATCCATAAAAATTCCTCCTTGAGGAGTACATGCTAAAGAATAATATCCACGACCTTCTTTAATACCTGAAACCTTTCTTGTTAGAACTTTATCTAAAAACTTTGAAGCATCAGGCCCTGATATTTCAATTGGTTTTTCAGGTACATCAAAAATTAAAGCTTTTTGTCTAAGTAACCAATATTTTTTAATTGGATCTTCTCCAATGCTCATAGCAAAATAACGTCCAGCATAAACACCACGTACCATTTCAGGACTGTTTGTTCGCTCTATAAAAGGAGACTCTTCAAATCGACGAGCACTAATTTTAATTGTATTTTTAAGATCTGATAATTCTTGAAGATTTCCCATTTTTCTCCTTTAGTTAACTTAACGAAGCATCCGTTCTAATAATTTCAGGTGGCTCATGCGCTGTAATTTTCGGTAGTTTATCAGTATATTTTTCAACCTCAATAAGACAAGAATGTGCAATTGGTCCTTGTCCTAATTTTGAAGTTCCTTTATCCACTGTTAAAACATTTGGATTACCGTGTTTACAAATACTGCCTCGCTCTTGTGGGTTTTCAGGATCATACCATGCTCCAGTACTAATTTGAACAACACCAGGCATGACTTTTTCATCAATTTTAACACCTGCAAGGCATGCTCCACGATCATTAAATAATTTAACGATGTCCCCATTTTTTAAATTACGTTGTGTTGCATCTATTGGATTAATTTCAACTGGCTCTCTATCTTTAATTTTAAATGATTTGCTATATTTCCCATGATCCATTTGACTATGTAATTTATTTTTAGGTTGGTTTGATATTAAGTGGAGTGGGTAAGCTTTATCTTTTAACCCTAACCATTCACAGGGTTCTATCCACATTGGATGACCCGGACAATCATCATAACCAAAGTTTTCGACTGTTTTAGAATATATTTCAATTTTACCACTAGGTGTGTTTAGTGGATTTTGAATAGGATCTTTTCTAAAATCTTTAAGCATTAACGTAGGCTCTGAAGGATCTTTTATTTTAAACCATCTTTCTTCTCTGAATTTTTCATAACTGGGTACATCAATATTAGCTGCTGCAGCTCGTTCTGAGGTTTGCTCATATATCCATTTTTGCCATTCTTCTTCACTTCTACCTTCAGTAAACTTTTCTTCTACACCCATTACCCGAGCAATATTTTTAAAAATTTCATAATCATTTTTAGCCTTTCCATAAGGATCTACTAATTTTGACATAGAAACTACATAGGGATCTCGTGGTGTCATCATTATATCGTCTCGCTCAAGTGGAGTTGTGCAAGGTAAGACAATATCTGATCTTTTAGCCAGTGAATTCCAGCACCAATCATTTGAAATAATTGTGTCAGGTTTTTCCCAGGCTTTGACTAATCGATTTAAATCTTGATGATGATGAAAAGGGTTTCCTCCTGCCCAATATACTATTTTGGTCTCAGGATATTCATAAGATGTTCCGTCAAAGTCAAAACGTTCACCAGCTTTTAATAATAGATCAGTAATTCTTGCAACAGGAATAAAGTTTTCAATTTCATTCTTCGCTTGCGGGAAAGCTGCACCTGGCAAAATTGTAAACTGTCCTCCAATGTGATTTGTTGCACTATAACCAAAACCGAAACCACCTCCTGGCAAACCTATTTGACCAATCATTGAGGCTAACATGATTGCCATCCAAAAAGGTTGTTCGCCGTGATCTTGTCTGGTCAATGACCAGCTAACAGAAATCATCGTTCGTTTTGAAGCCATACGTCTTGCAAGATCTTTGATTTCATTAACTGATATGTTGCAAATCTTTGCTGCCCATTCAGCACTTTTTTCTACACCATCACTAGTACCCATAAGATAGGGTAGGAAAACATCAAAACCTTCAGTATATTTATCTAAAAAATCTTTATCACTTAAATTTTCTACATGAAGTGTGTGTGCTACTCCTAACATAAGTGCAGTATCCGTATTGGGACGCGCAGCTACCCACTGACCGTTTACTTCATCTAAAAGATCTGATTT
>ENA-OWPI01003343-OWPI01003343.1-marine-metagenome-genome-assembly--contig:-NODE-3343-length-13807-cov-6.548070_pt1 | contig 13807 bp, 10 predicted proteins | sample MGYA00238138_ERZ651775 | MGnify/ENA primary metagenome ERZ651775 (study PRJEB26906, sample SAMN06265043) | marine metagenome | isolation source: Helgoland LTER site | place: Germany:Helgoland, sampling...
AAATATTTGATTAGTTAATCTATTCCTAAAGTTGAAATTATTTTTCCATCTTTTTCTTTTAATAGTTTTACAATAGAACAAGTATTATTCATTTTTTTGAGACATTTATTTTGTGTCTGTTCTAGGTTATGTCCATATAGCTCATTATATCCTTCTGGCCAAGCAGTCATGTCTTCTTTAAAATTTAATATCAATCTTCTTAATTTAGGAAAAAAATTAATTATAGCTGGTTTTTCTTTGCTACATTGACATATAATCTCAGATCGATTTGTTGTTGAAATTTTTATATCTTTGTAAAGATACTGCGGTATTCTATAAATTATTTGTGTTGATCTGCTTATATAAACTTCATCAATCTTTTTTTTTTCTAAAATCTCCTTATTTTCTTTAATTAATGGGTCTAGTCCTAAAAAAATAGGATCTTTATCAAAAAAAATAAAATTTAATTCATATAAATTATTTTTATTAATTTTGAGAAATTTTATTAAATCAAAAGAGTAAGTAAAACTAATTAAAAAAACCATTAATAGTAAATATTTTTTTTGAATATTTGTAGAATTAATTAATATAAAGGCAAAAAGCATTATATACGACCACATATAATACCGGAAATACAATACGTGTTGCTTCATTTGTCCAAGTTCATTAAAAAAATAAATAGAAAATATAAAAAATGAAGTTAATAAAAAAAAGCTACTCTCCCATTTATTTTTCATAAAATTTTTAAAACAAATAAAAAAACAAATAAAAAAAATAATCAAAATATATTTATAATTTTCAAGGTAAATATAAGCCAAATTTAAATAGTTACTTTCAAGATGTGAAAATCCATAATTATTTAACTTTATTGGCTGCCAGTTCCACGAGTTTAAATCACGTAATTTTGTGAAAAAATAAATTGGTAAAATTGATGAAAATAATGTCAATAAATGCATTAGACGTCTTTGATTATCTCCAATCCATGGTTTACCATATAAGAAAAAGCATGGAATTAAGAATGCTATAGGAGATTTGAAACAAGTACCTATGCCAAGTAAAATAATTGCTTGAGGTGTAAAGTCGTGTTTTTTTTTAATAACAAGTTCTATAGCAAGAAGTAAAAAAATTATTGACCATGGCTCTGTGAAACCACCATTTATAATGTATATCATTTGGGGGCTCCAATAAATTACTAGTGCAAATGGCAAAATCTTTAAATTTGGGTATTCCCCAATAACTATTGGTCTAAGTATCAATAGCCAAAAAATTATGGAAAAAAAATTTGTAGAAGCGTATGCAAATATTTTTAGATTGGCTGGATATAATCCGTTGATCATAGACATAGCACCTTTTTCGAATGTTAATGCACAAGGTATAGAACTTGGTAAAGAAGGATTTGCAACTCCTAACGTTATATTGAACTACACTAAGGATACAAAAAGTATTACAATTTCTTCATCAAAAGGGTTTCAGCATTCAGAAATAAATATTATTGAAGCTGATCAAGTATTGTTAGATACCATTGAAGAAATAGACAGTGTTGAAACAGAATTTTGGGATGAGATTTTTGAGAGACTAGGTTCACAAATTAAACAATCTCTTGTAGAATATGAAACCAAATATGAATTTGATCCAATAAGTATTATTTCAGTTATCACAGATAAAAAAAAAATAAAAAATCTTTCAAAAGGAATTGAAAGACAATTAGGAGAAGTGATTATTAAACAATATAATCCTGAAGACTCAGTTGAATTTTCAGATCAAGCACAAAAATATATAGATTCTTTAGAAAACAAATCTTTGGCATCAGAGGCAATAGGTGCCGCGTTAAGAAAGTTAAATTCGTTTAATGTAGATACAAAAGAAATTATCTCATTAAATTTACTATCTAACTTTAATCAAATAAAAATAAATAGAAGATCTGCAGCGCTCGGAAATGTTTGTCTTTCAATCTCAGCTTTCTTTATTATTGCTTTTTTAGTTCATGTGGTTCCTTTTAAAATTTTTAAGCTTATGAGCAATTCTTCAAAACTAGCTTCAAATGCATCGTTGATAGAGGATTTGGATCAAAAGAAAAGTTTGCTTAAAGGTTACAAAGCTAAGATATCAGGAATAAAAAAAAAAACAGAACAGTCTAAAGGATTAGGATCAAATTTATTAACAACAGCAAAACTTTATGCAAGCTTAAAAGATATTGTTCCAAAAGATGTAAGATTGACTAGCTTTGGTATTGAAGAAAAAACCAATGTATTATTTGAGGGTGTTGCAAGAGATGACCAGGCAGTTGTAAACATGATGAATAATTTCTCTGAAAATAGTGTTGTAAATGATACTAAAATTGAGGCAATGGTAGAGTTTAATGATGAAGATAGGATTAAATTATATAAAGATAAAAATAAACCAACACCTAAATTAAAAGAATTACCAAAAGAAATAATTTCAAAAAAATTTAATTCAAGCTTATCTCTTAAACCAGTTGAAAATGAAATTTTTGATAATGAGATTATAGTTATGAAATTAATGGGAAAGAAATAATAAAATGACTAAACTTTTTATAATAATTTTTTATATTTTGTTTCAAATAAATGCTTATGCAAGTGACCCTTTTACCCAAGAAATTGGTATTATTAAAATAGAACCAGAAATTATAGAGGTATCTACTGAAGAGGTTGTTGAAAAAGAAGAGTTAGAAGAGATTAAAGAAGTTGCTGAGGTAATGGTAGAAGAGGAAGAGGAGCCAGTAATACAGCCTGAACCAGAAAATACGGAAATAGTAACAATTTTAAATATAGATCCAATTATTGCTTTTTCACTTAAAGACTACACTTTAAAAGGTACAGCTTTTACAAAAGAAAACAAACATCAATTTAAAAGAACGAAAGTTCAAAAGATTGATAGAGCAAAAACTCCAACAACACATTTAATAGAAGAAAGTGATACTGTTGAAAAAATTGCATTTAGATATGGTTTTCCTTTAAGAGAAATAGAATTAGCAAATGCAATATACCCAGGTTCTAGAAAATTGGTAGTTGGTGATAGATTGGTTATCCCAAGTCGTTTTCATATTGTAAAAGAGGGACAAAGTCTAAACAGTATAGCTGATAGATACAAAATTAATTCAATACAACTAGCAACGTACAATAACATTGAAGATCAAGATATTTTATTAATAGGTGACAAACTATTGCTTCCATTTTTTATTCACGTAACTAGTGAAAAAGAAACCATGAGTGATATTGCAGGTAGATATGAAAGAGAGATTGTAGAATTAATTGAGTTTAATAATTTTTCTGAAGACACATTAGTTTTAAACGAAAATCAGCTGATTAAAATTCCAATTTATGCAAATAAAAACACTGAGTATTCAGTTCTTGATAAAAAAAGTATTAATGATTTTAATATTAATAGAAAAAACTTAGCAATTATTTCAATCGATGATGCTCAGTTTATGGTTAGAGAAGGAGATAGAATTGGAAATAAAAATGGTATTATCGTTTCAATAGAAAGTAATAAAATGATTGTACTAGAGAATAATATTGAATTTGAATTTTTTATTAATACACCCATTGCCGGTCAAGCTATTGCATCTCTACCAAAAGAAACTATTGATGGTATTGGTCAGATTGAACAAAATAATGGATCTGTTACAAATGAAGAAAACGACTCAATAACAAATAATGACATCAGTGATAATAATCAAAATGATACTGTTACAAATGTAGAGGATTTATTTAACTAATGAAAATATATTCTAGCATAAAATTATTGTTAACATTAAGCCTTCTAACATTATTGTTTTCAGGCTGTAGCACTATAGATAGACCCAATACATCTCAAAAAGATAAAAACAAAATTGCTGGACAAGATATAGAAAATTTTGATGTAAAAAATACCGCAGAAGCTTTTAGAGATATAAATAAAAAATTTACACAAGATGCCAAAGACATATTAAGAAGAGAAAATGTTAATAAAAAAGCTTCAGTTAGAAGGATTTCTTTAACTAACTCAGAATTACCAAAACAAGCTTTAAAAGTAGTTGATCAAAACCTTGTTATCAAACAGCTTGAAACAACTGAAGTAAGTTTAAAGCTCAACAGTATGAATGTTAAAGCAGCTTTAAAATTATTTGCTAGTCTTGTTCAAAGAAATATTATTATAGGTGAAGAGGTAGATGGTGAAATTACAATTGATTTTGAAAATATCAAATGGGGTTCAGCCGTTTACGCGATACTAGACATTAATAGTCTTATTATGACTGTTGATAAAGATTCAGGACTTTTAAGAGTGCATAGTAAAGAGTTTTATGCAGAATTAGAAAAATCAAAGATAGAAAGAACACTTTTGGTGAGTAAAAATACTGCTACTCTAGAAAATGGTGGAAGTTCATCAACAAGTACTGATGGAGAAATTACACAGCCTACTGTAACAGAAGTGTTTAAAATTTTTTATCAAACCTCAGCTGATATGCTAACACCAATTTCAGAAGTTCTTCCAAATGAAGATATAGCTATTGTTGATGATGCAAAAAATAATCAACTATTAGTTACTGGTACTTATGCACAATTAAGTAAAGTTGAAAGTTTATTGGATAAAATAGATATAGAGAAAAAACAAGTAATGATAGAGGCATACATTGTAAATACAACAGATGGTTTTGCAAAATCATTTAGTGCGAGTCTTGTAGCCGCTAATGTTCAAAATGTTCAAGCAGGTCGAGATAGAATAACATATGTAGGTGTTGATACTGCTCCTGACGCTAGTGGGACAATATTTAAAACTGATCTTGCTGTTACTGAGGGAGCTGCTAATTCAACGTATGAGGATCCTGGAGCCCTAGCTGGAGGAGCTTTTATTTTAGGAAATTTAGGTATGACAAAACTTAAAGCCATTATTCAATCAAGCGTAAATGATACATACACCGAGACTATCGCTAATCCAAAATTGTTTGCTATGGATGGTGAATCATCATCATTAACACAAGGCGTAACTCTTGTTCAGATTATACCAGCTTCTGGAGATGCTGCTGGCAGCACAGTTGAAATTCCCCAAAATTTAACCATTTCAGTAACACCCGTAATTACAGGAGATGATATAGTTAAGTTAGAGTTAAATTTAGCAAATGACTCACCTGGTGATAGCACTGCAACTGGTGTTGTAACAAACGAAGAATCGATTACTTCTATAGTACAGGTTAATAATGGTGATGTTGCAATCCTTGGTGGTGTTTATAAAAACACTAAGACAGATAGTAAAAAATATGTCCCTTTTTTATCTAGTATTCCTATTTTAGGAGAGTTTTTTAAATCAAAAACTAATAAAGATGATAAAACTCAATTACTAATATTTTTGTCAGCAAACGTTGTATAAGTTATATTTTTTAATATAAATTACAAATGCCATCAATAAGTTCCGATATCAGTGAAAAAATAGCTCTTTTATTAAATAAGATGGGCAAAATATCTGAGTCTAATTTTACAGATGCAAAAAAAATACATGAAAGCAACGGTGAAAAACCATTGGGTGTTTTAGCACACCTTATTGAAGAAAATCTTGTCACTGAAGACGATGTTGTTGCTGCTGTTTCAAGAAATTATGCATTAAGAAAAATTGTCTTAACAGAACAAACAGTTAAAAAAGATGCTGTAAAAAAACTACCTAAAGATTTTATCATGGAAAATGAAATGTTACCGTTTGAATTAGTCGGTAGAATTTTAAAAATTGCAATATTTGATCCTACAAAATCAACTTTAGCAGGCAAAATAAAAAGTATGACAGGATGCAATGTTGAATTATATATTGCAAAACCTAGTAATCTAGATCAAGCATTAAAGTTTAAATCGGTTATTGAAGCAACTCAAGATACTAGCAATTCAGCAGTTAAATCAAATACAGCTCAGCAACAAGTTAAACCAAATTTAAATATTAAAGTACCTAACACCAAAAACAAAGGTGGTGAAAATGCTGTTGTTGATTTTGTTGATAAATTATTAAATGAAGCATTTTATTCAGGAACCAGTGATATTCATATTGAATTATTTAGAAGAGGTGAGGCACAAATAAGATTTAGAAAAGATGGTGTCTTACAAGAACAACTTCAGTTTAAACAATTTCTTATGGAAAATTATAATGCAATAATTACTCGATTAAAAATTATTTCTGGCTGTGATATTTCTGAAAAAAGATTACCACAAGATGGTAAATTACAATTTAAAAACCCTGAGCCAAAAAATGAAGATGATGTTGATATAGATGTTAGATTTTCTGTAATACCAGCAAAAGAAGGTGAGAGAGTTGTAATGCGTTTATTAGCAGCTGGTCCAGATTTAGCTTTAGAACAAATTGGTTTAGACTCTGATGATTATGATAAATTAGTAGCAGCTATTACTGCACCTCAAGGAATGGTGTTAGTTACTGGGCCAACAGGAAGTGGTAAAAGTACAACTCTATATGGGTGCATAAAAAAAATTAACAAACCTGGCACCAATATTATGACAGCAGAAGATCCTGTTGAATTTTATTTAAAAGGAGTTGGACAAGTCCAAGCTAATGCAGAAATTGGATTAACTTTTGAGTCAATTCTTAAGTCGTTTTTAAGACAAGATCCTGAAATTATATTGGTTGGAGAAATAAGAGATAAATCCACTGTTGATATTTCAATTAAAGCAGCTCTAACAGGTCACTTGTTGTTAAGCACACTGCACACAAATGACGCTGTATCTACTGTTGTAAGACTTACAAATATGGGTGTACCAAATTTTATGGTAGCTTCTGCTTTAAGTTTAATTGTTGCTCAAAGATTAGCTAGAAAGAATTGTTCATCTTGTCTTAAAGATGATGATAAAGCCACAAAAGAGAGCTTAGTTCAGTTTGGTTTTACAGATAATGAAATAAATGATTTTACACCAAAAAAAGGTGAAGGCTGTCCAGCTTGCAACAATACAGGTTATAAAGGAAGACAAGGGATATACGAAGTATTGAAAAAAACTCCAAATCTTGAAGCAGCCATATTAAGAGACGCTAGGGGTGATGAAATGTTAGAAATTGCAGTTAAAGATGGCTTTAAAACTATGCAAGTTATTGGAAGGAATTTTATTAAAAATGGAATTCTTTCTATAGAAGAATATTCAAGAATATTGGTAGTATAGCTTTTTTCTATAGAAGGTTTTTCAAGAAATTTGTTAATATAAATTATGGCAACATTTTCATATACAGGAATTAAAGAAGGAAAAAAAATTACTGGTGAAATATCTGCTGCTGATCCTAAAATTGCTACATTAGAGCTTAGAAAGAAAAAGATTATTGCAACCTCTATAAAAGTTGGAGGTGGTAAATCTAATGGAAAACAAGCACCTTCTCTTGATGATATTCCATTAAGTAATGCTCCTATTTTAATTGCCAAAGGAAACATTTATTTAAATTTTGGCCCTTGGGCAAAAGTTCCTCCTAAAGAGTTACTACAATTTACTAAAAAAGTTGCAACTATGATTAAAGCAGGGTTACCAATTTTAGAGTCTATTAGAATGATTAGAGATCAAACTATTCATATGAAAATGAAAATAACAGCCCATAAAATTATTAAAGATCTAAATGCAGGTACTAATTTAACAGATGCTTTTGCAAAACATCCCACTATTTTTGATAACATTTATTTAAATATGTTATCGGCTGGTGAGGCTAGTGGTAAACTTGATGAATTTTTAGTAAAATTAGTTGAGTTATTAGAAAAAAACCAAAAAATAAAAGCTGGGATTAAAAGTGCTCTTTTTTATCCTGTTATGCTTTTAACAGTTGCAACAACAATTACAATTTTTATGTTATGGAAAGTTGTTCCTGTTTTTGAAAAAATGTATGCTTCTATGGGAGTTAAGTTGCCTGGTGCAACTTTAGTGATTGTTGATGCTAGTAGATTCATTGCAGATGGTGGAAATATTTTAAAAATAATAGGAATAATTTTTATGATCAGATTAACTTATAATTTTTTATATAAAAACATTGAAGGTTTTAGACATGTTATGCACAAAAGATTTTTAAAATTTCCATTGTTTGGAGATCTAATTGTAAAAGCTACTGTATCTCGAATGTGTATGATTATGGCCAACCTAACAAGAGCAGGTGTAAGTATTATTGATACAATAAAAATTTCAAAATCAATTACAACTAATCTTGTATTTATTTATGCATTAGAAAGAATAGGAAAAAATATAGTAACAGGTCAAAATTTGTCTGACTTATTAAAAGCTGAAGAGCACATTTTTCCTCCAGCTTTAGCCCAACTAACTGCGGTGGGTGAAAAAACTGGAAACATGGAAGAAATGTTTCAATCTATTGCAAATTATTATGAAGAAGAATTTGATAATGTGGTTGCAGCCTTGTCTTCAATCATTGAACCATTGATGATTGTATTAATAGGAGCAATTATTGGATTATTAATGGTTGCGCTCTATATGCCTATATTCAGTATAGGTAATGCCGTAGGTTAATCATGAGAGATAAGATAAGAAATGGTTTCAGCATATTAGAATTGATGACCACTATAGGGATACTCTCAATTGTTGCTGCTATTGGTTTCCCCGCTATAGATAACTTTGGTGAACAAGAACATTTTGAAAATGATCTTGCGACAATAAGAGGACAAATTAATTATGTGAGACAATTGTCATTAGAAGAGGGAAATGCCTATACGATCAGAATTATAAATAACAACACCGATAACACGGCTGATCTTGAGATATGGCAAGCTCAAGGATTAAATAGATATAATGTTGAATATCATAAATCTACATCTACTAAATGTTCAGATTTTGATGGTACAAATGATAAAGGTACAAAAATCGTTGAATTAACAAAAGAACTTGAACATATGACGATTAGTAGGTGCACATCTACTACTGGAAATTGCACTAAAGTGACGACAGATAATAATTTTTTTTGTTTTTTACCTGATGGATCATCACCTGAAAACTTGAGAGGAGAGATAAATGCATCAAGTAATGCTGGAGGAAAAAAAGATTATTTGCACATTTATCAATCTGGTTTTTTTAATAATGGAAAGAGAATGTGAGTAATTTAAACAAGTTAAAATATAAGTTTCAAAAGGGTGTTTCATTAGTTGAGGGTATGACAGCAGCATCAATATTAGGACTTGCTGTGACTGTTTTTATGACCCTTCAATCAATTCAAGAAAAAGATTTTGCTAATTTAAGAAAATTTGACAAAGCGGCTTACGCTGTCGAGTTAATGTTTGAAGAACTTGCAGCAGTATATAATCCTGTTGCAGCTCAATACGGCGATCCTAAGGTGTTTGAGAATACAACTGCTGGAACTTCTTTAAAAGTAAAAGGACTAGCACAATTACCGGGTGATGGTGATCAAATAACCATGGAGGGTGTTGGTGGTAAATATGAAATTACAAATTCAACAAGTTTTGATGATGACAATAACACTGTTCTTACATTGGAGCGTTCAGATGTTCCTGATGACACGCCAAATAAAAATATGGCATCAGATGCAACTGAAAATGCTTCTATCACATTTATTTCTAACGCTGAAGGAAGCTTAGATCCGTATAATGATTTAGATATGACAAGGTTCGAAGACACAACTTATACTACAACAGTTACAAATCAAAAAGTATTAGCAGATTTAGCTAATTGGGGAGCATTACTTAAAAAACATTTAGGTCCCTCCAGAACATCAGATAAAAGATTAATTGAAGTTGATGATATTGAGAAAGATATGCCAGTTGATAAAGATAACGATGGTGTTACAGATCAAGTAGGTGGTGTAGATGTTTATGAAACTGTAAAAAAAAAACAAGTAACTATAACAATTAAACAAGATAAAATTGAAGAGCAATTTCGAAGGTTGTTTTTAGCTGGCACATAATAATTAAATGAATAAATTTTTACATCAAAAAGGATTATCATTGTCTGAAACACTAATTGCTATGGTTGTGTCCACTATAGTAATGGGAGCAACTTATGTAATTTATAATAATTTTCAAGGCACATTTGTAAGACAAATTAATCATAATAATATTAAACAAGAGGCTCGTTTTGCTCTTCATATCTTACAGCATGATAGTAAAATGGCTGGATACAAACATCCAGATAGTGTTGATGGAGAAGTTCAAGTGCCAGTTAAAGTTTTAAATGATGATGGAACTGAGGTGGCTGATGAAACTGAATCTGGTGAGTCAGTTTCATTTTGTTTTGATACAGAAGATATTAATGGAAATGTTCAAAGAAAATTAATTAAATATGAATTAAAAATACCTTACTCTCCAGAAACAGCAAAGACTGTATTAAAAAAGAAAATCTGGAATACAACAAATTGTGATGCAACCGATACAGTTAACACAACGGTAGATGTTGATTGGATGCCTGTTGCACAATTTTTTCATGTGCTTGGTATTAGATTGAGAAGTAAACATATTGACTTTGATATACAGCTCCAATCCATAGATCAAAAAATTACTGAGAAATATTCAGCTTCAGCTTACATGAGGAATTTAAATTTTGGAGGTAAAACATATTATGTTTATGATGAAGAGGATTTACATGAAGATAGAACACCTGTTATTCCATTTACTGGCAGTCTAAAAGTTCAATGTTCAAATAATCTTACAAGAGATATTCAGCTTTCAAATTTTTTAAATGACCAGGATTTGATTATTCTTCATCAAGGCGAAACCGTTGGTACAACTAGTCTTACAAGAACTTACGATGCAATAACTTTTAATACAGAAAAACCACCTGCTATTACTGGAATTCCAAGCATAAGTCATAGTGAAATGAGATTGAAGTTGGTTACAACAACAACATCTGGAAATTTGCCACCAGGACTATCGGTCTCATCAGGCTATGATGATACGAATGGTAATAACTCTAAAGACTCTAACGAGCAATGGGATGGTTCTTTAACCTTAGAGGGAACATTAGAAAATCTTGATACTAATTATACTTTTAATTCTGATGGTTACCAAGATTTTACAATTAGATTAAAAGCAGATTTAGATACTAATTGCGATAGTCAGGGATGGGTTAATCAAAATGAAGCTTACAAAGATTATACTGTAAGAGTAATGAAATATGCTGCTCCTCAGTTTTCAGATGTTAACTTACATACTTGGGAGCCCAAAGGATTTACCTATGGAAATGCAAATTATGAGACAAATGGAACAAGTAGTTATAATGGAGGTCCAAATTTTGACCTTACTGAAGATGGAAGATCTTTTTATGTTCAGCAGAATTTAGCATCACCTTCATTTTTAGTTTCAACAGAAGAATACGATGCGTTTGTTTTAAAAGGAATGATATGCTCAGGAGGTTATCCTGATTGTAACCCACAAATGAATGCTTGGATGGATGATGATATGCTTGGATTTGCTGCAGGATATCAAAGACCAAGTGTTGTTCAAAAAACATGGCCAGATGGAAGAATAAGAGCGTGTGCTGGAATTGATTATCAAACTTTAAATAGCACTTCAGGGTTTAGTGAAACAAGACTGAGAAACTCATTACGAAGTACTGAAAGAAGTGAATGGAATGGACTAACATCTGCTCAGAAAAATGAATGGTGGGGAGATCCTGCAGATATGACTTATGATATGTATTTATGGTCTTGGTGGGGTGCACAAGGAAATAGATCAGCTATTCACTTACATCATTTTAAAGGATATGAATTTAGTCATACAAGAAATTGTGGACGTACCCATGGAGGTTATTTATCTCATTCAAGTATGAGTCATTTAACAGGATGGTCAACACCAAATGATAGTCAACAACTCGCTTATAACAGAGAAGGCTATGATAGACTTTTTATAAGAACTGATAATACAAGACCACCAAATACTGGTAATAGAAATTGTAGTAATAGAGGAAACTCCTTTTCACAAATTAGTTATAATCCTGGAGCAACTCATAACGGGAATTGTAGTAAGGGAAGAAACACAGGTGTAAAAAATACTGTTACACTAACTTATCATCCAAATAAATTTAGAGCTAATATTGAAAATAAGCCGTTTGTATCAAATAGTAATGGTCAAAGATTTACAGCATTTGATTATAGGTTTGATGATGATGGAGATTTATTCGATCATACTTTAACATCTTTCCCTTTTAATGAAGATGTCACACCTTCAGAAGTAAACCTTCCAGCTGCTTCTGATGCAACAGATGATCTAAAAGGTGACATGTTTCAAAGATTTCAAAAAGGTTCAATTGCAATAGTTTCATTTTCTCAACCAGATAATAGATATTCAAATATACAAGTTGCAAGATTGCCAAGATATATTCCAGAAAAAACAGTAGCCAACAAACCAATGCCAAAAGCACAAAATTTGTATTATTATATGGATGAAGATTATTTAACTGTAAATAGAATATATGGTCTATTAAGTAAATCATATGATCCTTTTGGAGAGCACATTGAAATTCTTATACAATCTAACAGCGACTCAAATAATTGTTCACAAATTGGAAGTAGAGGTGTAGCTGAAACTGGTTCTTCTATAAAAGCTCAAATCGTTGATGGTTCTTCAAGAACTATGAACTGTAGATTAAGTGGTACATGGAGAGCAACATCAGCTGTATGGGCAAATAATTCTGAATTACCAAATATAGGTGAGATGTATGATACTATGGATAAAAGTTCATATAGTGGAGCAAGAGCTTCTATTACCACAACAGCTGGTGGAACAATATTTGTTTTTGCAGATGGATCCTTTAGATATGCAACATTACCGACAGGGTTTAATGATGGACAACCCCATGAAGATTCTTTTTATTATGCAGTTCAATCTCAAGACACTGCAAATGGACGAATATCAGATATAAAAAAAGTTTATATTGGTTTTAATATTGGCAACACAACACCCACAGGGGTTTCTTTTAAAGAAGCTGATGGTACCGCGATAACAAATAATAAGTTGTTTGATAATTTTGAAAAACTGGGTCCTTTTTACAAGCTACAAAGTAGGTCGAAAAAAGCAATCCCATCGTTGCCAATATGTAGAGCTTCGGCCTATTCATTAGTTTTGTTTGGCACTAAACATTTGCTGGATATTTGCCCTCAACTTATTGATGTATGGGGCTTGGGCGATATTTGAATGCGAAGCAGGAATTTCTGTTTTTAAACTGTAGGCATGCACTCCATCAAAATATTTCGCCAGGTCAGCTTTTATCTGGATAATATCCAAATTGCCGTTATTATGTATATAGGTTAAGGGTATTTCAATTTCTGTTCTAAATGCTAATGTGGCAATATGAAAGGTATAATTATCTTTCACACCATTATTTAAAAACTGCCCTTCATGTGTTATAAAAATATAGCCTGTATTCCAGCCCCAATGCATGGAATTATACAAGGGATTCAATGGATGCTTGGCAGGCCAGATAGATGGATCCGAAACATTGATCGCAGAGTCTAAGCCGAGGTAAAACTTTATGGCCTTATAACTGCCTTCAGGCACTTCCGGCAAAATCATTGTAGTGTTTCCTTCATCATAGCTGATATATCCATATCGATCTGGGAAGGAAATTTCCGTGTTATCTGCTTTAACAAAGCGCAAATTTGAGAATATAAATTTAAACTTCTGTGGTATAATAGTATCCTTTGAACTTGTAATAAACTCATTCTGATTATAATCTATTGATGCATTATTAAATGCGCTAACAAAATCCAACGTTAGAAACACATCCTCCTTGGCCATATCTGGCTCAACTTTGGGATCATTGTTACATGAAACCAATCCAAAGACCAGTAATAAAATCAGTCCAATATTTCGGTTAATGTTTAGCATATCTCTTTATAAATATTCCTTCTTCAG
>ENA-OWPI01003345-OWPI01003345.1-marine-metagenome-genome-assembly--contig:-NODE-3345-length-13797-cov-4.722230_pt1 | contig 13797 bp, 16 predicted proteins | sample MGYA00238138_ERZ651775 | MGnify/ENA primary metagenome ERZ651775 (study PRJEB26906, sample SAMN06265043) | marine metagenome | isolation source: Helgoland LTER site | place: Germany:Helgoland, sampling...
TGTCGGTAAAACATTGGGAATCATTTGGATAGAATGATATCAAAGTGGGCGGTGAGCACACTATCGGTCAAATGCAGTAGTCCGATATTAGAGACGTTCAAATGTCATTTACTTCTCTGCTTTCGATGGTTTAAAAACTTCATGAATTGATGATTAATACGACAAATTTTGGTGCCAATTGTGATACGATATTAATTTAAGAAGAAAACGATTAGGATATCTAATTAATTTTGAAACAATCTGAAGCATAATCACTTATTTATATTGATTTTAATTTTAAGTGAAAGCAATTAAGGTTTGTGTTTTTTGTGGTTAATATAAAAATCAAATATATTGTTTAAAGTTCCAAAAGTTAGATAAATCAATTATTTTTTATTATTGCTAATTATTATTTTTTCCTTATAAGTCTTCTGCCTGGTGATTATTGCGAAAGGGTCATACCCGATCCCATTCCGAACTCGGAAGTCAAGCTCTTCAGCGCCGATGGTACTTTGCCTTAAGGTATGGGAGAGTAGGTCGTTGCCAGGCTTTAAAAAATATAAAAAATATCTTCAATGAAAAATATAATTGTTATTACCGGCGGTGCTGGTTTCGTAGGATCTAATTTAATAGAATATTTCTTACAAAAAACAAGATTTCAAATTATTAGTTTAGACAATTATTCTAGCGGAAGTTCTAAAAATCATATCAAAAATAAAAGGGTTAAATATTTAAAATCAGAAACAGTAAAAATAGCTACTGTATTAAATAAATATAAATTAAAGATTAATGCGGTGTTCCACTTTGGTGAGTTCGCAAGGATTTATCAAAGTTTTTTAAAATTTAATGAGTGTTTTCAGTCCAATTCTATTGGATCTAATGCTGTTTTCAGATTCTGCTTAGAAAATAAAATTAAATTATTATATTCAGCAACATCTGCAACTTTTGGAAATAAGGGGAAAGACAAGAACTTATCCCCTTATGCTTTTTTAAAATATAAAAACTTAGAATTACTAGAAAATTTAAAGAAATGGTTTAATTTTAAATATGAGGTTATTTATTTTTACAATGTCTATGGCCCAAAACAGATTTGCAGGGGAGATATGGCGACAGTTGTCGGAATATTTGAAGACCATTATCTGAGAAATAAAAAATTACCTGTTGTAAGACCTGGGACACAATCAAGAAGGTTCACTCACATTCAAGATACTATTAAAATTTGTTTTGAAGCTTGGAAATTAAACAAAAATAAACACTATTCTATATCTAGTAAAAAAAGCTATTCCATTATTCAATTAGCAAAAATGTTTAAATCAAAATTAACCTACCTCCCAAGGAGAGACGGAGAGAGGTATGCATCTGCTTTAAATAGCATGAATTTAAACAACAAAATTCATAAAAGGTTTGGAAAAATTAGCTTAGAATTATACGTGAAAGAGTTTTTGGAAAAACATCACTTTACAAGAAAGAATTAATTATATATCTCCCTTGTATTATGAAAGTTGTAAGTTCGTTAAAATCATTAAAAAAAAGAGACCTTAATAATAAGCTTGTAAAGAGAAGAGGAAAGCTTTACGTCATAAATAAAAAAAATCCTCGAATGAAAGCTCGTCAGGGCTAATATCTATTTACAAATGGACATCAAGGAGCAAAATAAAACTTGGTCTAATTTTACAAAACTAACCCTATATGCATCTTTAGCAGTTGTAGTGATACTTGTTTTAATGGCACTTTTTCTTTTGTAATAATTTAGTTTATTATTAATAAATTTTTTCTTTTTACAATCAGTAAACATCTAATCTAATTTTTTTTGCTTTTTTTAATAAAAAATATATTGTGTATTTATGATTATCGGAGCTTTACATGAGAAAAATAACACAGAAAAAAGAATTTTGCTTTCTCTTGAAACTGTAAAGAAGCTTTCCAAAGAAAATTTAACAATTCTTATTACCAAAGGTTATGGCTTAAATTCCAATATTAGTGATCAGGAATTAATCGATAGTGGGGCAACAATAGATACAAAAGAAAATATTTTAAAAAACAGTGATGTCGTTCTCAAAATTTCTCTAGAAGAAAGTGATGAAATCAAACTATTAAAGAATGGTGCAAATATAGTATTAAATAATTTTGACAAAAAAAATTTAGAAATATTAAAAAATCTTAAAAGCAAGAATATAAATGTATTTTCATTGGATTTTTTACCAAGAATAACAAGAGCTCAGTCAATGGATATACTATCTTCGCAGGCAAATTTGGCAGGATATAGATCTGTAATTGATTCTTCTTATGAATTTAATAGAGCTGTTCCAATGATGATGACAGCAGCAGGAACGGTTACACCAGCAAAATTTTTTATTATTGGTGCGGGTGTTGCTGGCTTGCAAGCTATCGCTACAGCAAAAAGACTTGGAGGGGTTGTGTCTGCAACCGATGTTCGTTTGGCCTCCAAGGAACAAGTTGAAAGTTTAGGTGGAAAGTTTGTGTTTGTTGAAGATGCTGAAAATTTAGAAACAGAGGGTGGATATGCAAAAGAAGCAAGTGAAGATTTTAAAAAAAAACAAGAAGAATTAATAAAAGAAACAGTAAAAAAACAGGATATTATAATTTGCACAGCGTTAATTCCTGGAAAAAAAGCTCCAAGAATTATAACAGAAGAAATGGTGCTATCTATGAAGCCAGGATCTATCATTTGTGACTTAGCGGCTGCTCAAGGAGGAAATTCAGCTTTTTCAGAACCTGATAAGGTAGTAGACAAAAATGGTATTAAAATTATTGGATATACAAATATTGCATCAAGAATTTCAGAAACAGCATCTAATTTGTTGGCAAAAAATATTTATAACTTTATTGACCTTATTTATGACAAAGAAAATAAAACAATTAAAATTGATAAACAGGATGAAATAATCAAAAGTGTATTAATGAATGGAGAACAATAATGGAAATAGATCCCTTTGTATTTAGATTTGCGATTTTTATTTTATCAATATTTGTTGGTTACTATGTAGTTTGGAGTGTTACACCAGCTCTGCACACACCCTTAATGTCAGTAACTAACGCGATTTCATCAGTTATAATTGTCGGAGCTTTAATTGCTGTGGCAGTATCTAACTCTGAGAGCTCATCAGTTTCTTTGTGGTTTGGCGTTGTTGGTATTTTTTTAGCAGCCATAAATATTTTTGGTGGTTTCCTCGTAACTGCAAGAATGCTTAAAATGTATAAAAAGGGTAAAAATAAATAAATATGATTTCTGCAAATTTGACTGCTTTTTTATACTTAGTTTCTGGAATTTTTTTTATTCTAGCTCTTAGAGGTTTAAGTTCACCTGAGACATCACGCCAAGGGAACCTCTTTGGGATTTCAGGAATGGCAATTGCAATTTGCGTCACTCTTTTATCGCTTAAAGACATGAGCATTTTAGTTAACAATTCATTATTTATTTTAGGTCCAATTGCATTAGGTGGTTTGGTGGGGGCATTTATTGCTGCAAGAATTGCAATGACAGCTATGCCGCAACTTGTTGCTGGATTTCATAGCTTGGTTGGACTTAGTGCAGTATTGATAGCAATTGCTGCTTTTTACAATCCTTCGTCTTTTGGAATAGGTGAAACAGGAAATATTAAATTAGCTTCTTTAATTGAAATGTCCTTAGGAGCCTCAATTGGTGCAATTACATTTTCTGGATCTTGTATTGCCTTTTTAAAATTGCAAGGACTTATGTCTGGTTCACCGATAACTTTTAAAGGACAGCACATTCTTAATTTACTTATAGGTCTCAGCATTGTTTTTTTAATAATCTATTTATGCTTTAATCAATCAGAGCAATTATTTTGGACCATCACAGTTCTTTCAATCTTGGTAGGATTTTTAATTATTGTTCCAATCGGTGGAGCAGATATGCCAGTAGTTGTTTCTATGTTAAATTCTTATTCTGGATGGGCTGCTGCTGGGATCGGTTTTACTCTAGAAAATACTGCTCTGATTATTACAGGTGCACTAGTCGGATCGTCTGGTGCAATTCTTTCTTATATAATGTGCAAAGGAATGAATAGATCTTTGTTTAATGTAATTTTAGGAGGGTTCGGAGGAGAGGCGAATGAAGGATCTTCAAAAGACAAGCCAAAGAAACCAGTTAAGCAAGCAGGAGCAGAGGATGCTGCATTTTTAATGAAAAATGCATCGTCAGTTATCATAGTCCCTGGTTACGGTATGGCAGTTGCCCAAGCTCAGCATGCGCTAAGAGAGATGGTTGATAAATTAAAAGAAAATGGGGTTAAGGTTTCATATGCAATTCATCCTGTTGCAGGAAGAATGCCTGGTCATATGAATGTACTGTTAGCAGAAGCAAATGTACCTTACGATGAAGTTTTTGAATTAGAAAATATTAATAATGATTTTTCCAATACGGATGTAAGTTTTGTAATTGGTGCTAACGATGTAACTAATCCTGCGGCCAAAACTGATAAGGCTAGCCCTATTTATGGAATGCCAATTTTAGATGTGGAGAAATCGAAATCAGTTCTTTTTGTGAAAAGAGGATTGTCTTCTGGTTATGCTGGGGTTGATAATGAGCTATTTTATAGAGACAATACTTTAATGCTATTTTCTGATGCTAAAAAAATGGTAGAAGAAATCTCCAAAGCTTTAGATTAATTTTGGAACTGTAGCTCAAAAGTAGAGTACTCCGTTGACATCGGAGGGGTAGTGGGAGCGTTACCCACCAGTTCCACCATAATTAAATATAAAAATAAGATTGAATATTTAGGGTTTATTTGGAGGATCTTTAAATTAGAAGCTACACAAAGTATATTAATTTAATTTTTTTAGTATTTCCTAAGAAAATACTTATTAATTTATATTTTTTTTAAACTTTAAAGTATAGCTTAATTGAATTAATATATTTTAATGAAAAAAATATTTTTATTATTAATCTTATTTTTTTATTGCAATCCTAGTTTTGCTGATCTTAAAGCAAAATTATGGCTGGATGTAAAAAAAAAAATTTAAAAGATCTTATAAAATTAGGTGAAGAAAATATTGGTGGTATAGGTCAAGGAATTTTTTGGGCAAATATATCTCTTAAAGCTTTAGGGAAAGAGCCAATATATTGTCAACCTGGTAAGTTAGCTTTAAATCAATCTAATTATGTTGATTTAGTAAATAGGCAAATTGCAAAACAGCAAAAAAGAGGAATATTAAAAGGAGATGAAAGCCTTGGTATGCTTTTGGTATTTGCACTCAGAGAGACATTTCCTTGTAAAAAATAAATGTTTTGGTTGCGGGGCTTGGATTTGAACCAAGGACCTTCAGGTTATGAGCCTGACGAGCTACCAGACTGCTCCACCCCGCGATATTAAGTGTAATAGTAAAAAAAATTAAAATCTAGCTTTAAGTTTTCGTAATTTTTTCACTCTAGCCATACTATCTTCTAGTTCTCTCTTTTTTCTTTCAGATGGCTTTTCATATGTACTTTTGATTTTTAGTAGGCGAAACGTACCTTCACGCTGAAGTTTCTTTTTAAGAACTCTCAGTGCTTGTTCCAGATTGTCGTTTTTAACTTCTATTTTAATAACCTACCTCCAATTAAGCGGCTGAATTAACATTTTGCAAAAAAAAAGTCCACCGTTATATTGTTATTTATATGGAATATTTTATCCCAAGCCCAAAAAAAGGATCGGAAAGTAAGGCTAAGGTTATATCCAGAAGGGCATTTGCATTAACTTCGTTTAAATTTGTTTTCCTGGCGATGGTTGTGTCCCGTCTATTCTATCTTCAGATTATTAAGCGAGATGAATTTATTATCAAAGCAGACAAAAATAGATTTAGAAAATGGAAGTTGGCTCCTTCACGAGGATTAATTCTTGATAAAAATGACAATATTATTGCAGATAATTTTCAAGTTTTTAAAATTGCTTTAATTCCAAATGAAATTAGATCAATAGATAATTTTTTATCATCTTTTTCTAAAATATTACCAATTACTAATAATGAAATTTCTTATTATAAAAAAAAATACAAAGTTCACAATAAAAATTTACCTTTTGTTTTAGATAAAAATTTAAATTGGAATGAGTTTTCAAGATTAAATTATGTTATTCATAATATACAAGGTGCACAACCCTTCATGTCATATGAAAGAACTTACATGCACCCAAATGAATTTGCTCATATTTTAGGATATGTCAGCACACCTAACCAAAAAGATCTAAATCAGATAGGTACAAATTATGCAGATGTTCCTAATTTAAAAGTTGGAAAAATTGGATTAGAAAAAAATTCTAATAAAAGTCTTTTGGGTACCCCTGGATCTGCTATTTATGAAGTAAATGCATTTGGCAAAAGAGTAAAAAATGTAGAAAAGATAGATGGAATTAATGGAAGTAGAATAAAAACTTCTATCGACAAAGACATTCAAATTTATGCGTACCAACAGCTAAAAGAAAAATCAGGGTCTGTGGTTGTGATGAATATGTATGGAAGAGTTTTGTGTTGCGTCTCTAGCCCATCTTACGATCCAAATAAATTTACATATGGAATAAGTTATAAAGATTACGATGTATTAAAAAAAAATGAAAAGAAACCACTGGTTAACAAAGCTATGACAACCACCTATCCTCCAGCATCTACATTTAAAATGATAGTAGCTTTATCAGCTCTAGAGAATAAAATTATTACAAAAAATTTTAGACATACCTGCAAAGGAAAGGTAGATCTTTATGAGCAGAGATATCATTGTTGGAAAGAAAAAGGCCATGGACGTGTAAATTTAAAAAGAGCAATTAAAGAATCGTGCGATATTTATTTTTATGAAGTTGCAAGATTATTAGGAATTGACCGCTTGCAAAAAACAGCCTTTAGATTTGGACTGGGTGATTACGTATTCCAGGATTTTTTTGAAGAAGCAAAAGGTCTAGTTCCATCTACATCATGGAAGAGAGAGGCTTTGGGTAAATCTTGGTATTTAGGAGAAACTATGATTTCTGGGATAGGACAGGGTTATATTAAAACTACCAATGTTCAGCTTTGTAAAATGATCGCTCAATTTGCCAATGGTGGATATCAAATTAATGCAAGTTTTTTTGATTCAAGCGATCTAGCTTTGGGAAAAAAGATTATTGAGGATGATGAGCATATTGAGCTTATTTTAAAGAGTTTATTTGAAGCAACTAACCATCCAGGCGGAACGTCTTATCGCTCGAGAATCGCTGGAGCAATGAAGCTTGCAGGAAAAACTGGAACTGCGCAGGTCAGAAAAATATCAGAATCTCAAAGAGAACAAGATTTAAAAAACAAAGACTTGCCCTGGAAATTTAGGGATCATTCATTGTTTACTGGATATGGTCCAGCGGACAATCCTAAGTATGCTATCTCAGTTATTATTGAGCATGGAGGATCAGGGTCTGCAGTTGCCGCACCTATTGCAAGGAATATAATGAGAAAGATTTTTGAAAAAGAAAGAAAATTAAACAATGTATAGATCTATTCAAAAAAATATTTTTGAACAAGCTTGGGAAAAAATTATTCAGTTCGACTGGTTTTTTTTCTCTCTTATCTGTATTCTAGTTTGCATTGGTTTGTTAACCATTCACACGGTAGACAATTCTAATAGTAATTATTTATTTAAGCACTTCTTACGAATTTCTATTTCTATTACTTTGTTTTTGTTTGTTGCATTTATTAATATTAAGTTTTGGTATCGGTTTGCATATGTTTTTTATATTGGGATTGTTGGGCTACTTATCTTCGTAGAGTTTTTTGGTTTGTCTGCGCTTGGAGCAAAGAGATGGATCAATCTTTATTTTTTTAATATTCAGCCTTCTGAATTAATGAAAATAGGAGTAATTTTGGCACTAGCAAGATATTATCAATATATTAAGCTAGAAGAAATTGATAATTTTTCTAAATTAATTATTCCAGTTTTTATTATTTTTATCCCATTTTTTTTAGTAAGTAGTCAGCCAGATTTAGGAACAGGACTATTTATTTTAATAGTATGCCTAGGAATGCTTTGGCTAGCAGGACTTAGTTTAAAAATTTTTATAACTGGTTTCTTTTCTTTATTAATATTAATACCTTTTTCTATTGCTTTTTTAAAACCTTATCAGAAGGAAAGAATATTAACCTTTTTAAATCCGGAAAACGATCCTCTTGGGTCGGGCTATCATATTGTTCAATCTAAAATTGCAATTGGATCAGGAGGCTTTTGGGGAAAAGGATTTAAGCAAGGAACGCAAAGTAATTTGGAGTTTTTGCCAGAAAAACATACAGACTTTATATTTACCGTCTTTTCAGAGCAATTTGGATTCTTTGGATCTGTCTTATTGATACTGCTCTTTTTTGCTATTATTTTAAAAATTTTAAACATCTCTTTAAAATCCCAAAATAATTTTTCTAGATTGGTATGTTTTGGGGTAGGATTTAATATATTTGTTTATCTTGCAGTTAATCTCGGAATGGTCACAGGGTTACTTCCAGTAGTTGGGGTTCCATTGCCCATCATTTCTTACGGTGGTACCGCTATGCTTACTACCATGTTTGCATTAGGGCTGGTTATGAGCGCTAAAATTCACAAAGATCACAATCTTTAAAATCTTATGAATAACAAGAATGAAATAAAGGCCTATATTATGTTGATTCTTGCCACTTTTTTTTGGGCAGGCAATTTCATTGTTGGGAAAGTTGCAACTCTTTTTGAAATACCTCCCATCTCTTTAAATTTTTATAGATGGTTTTTTGCCTGGATTGTATTGGCACCATTTACTATGAGGCAAGTGATTTTAAGCAAATCAATCATTAAAAAAAACATTTTTTCTATATTGATAATGTCTTTTACTAGTATATCTGTTTTTAATTCAGCGGTTTATTATGGACTAAACTACACGCAGGTGCTTAACGGAGTATTGCTAATATCCACTATACCTATTTTGATTATTGTAATTTCGTCTATTTTTAAAACAGAGAAAATAAATATCCTTCAAATACTTGGAGTATTGGTGTCCTTGTCAGGAGTGATAATAATAATTACCAAAATGGAACTTCAGAAGCTTTTGCATTTTCAACTTAACAAGGGAGATCTTTGGATTTTAGTAGCGATGCTATCATGGTCTATTTATTCCATTATTATAAAAGAAAAAAAAATTAATCTTAAGCCATTTGTTTTATTGCAAACTTTAATAACATTTGGTGTTATTATGTTAACTCCTTTTTATTTATTAGAAATTTCATCTGGAAAACACATTCCTCTTAACATTCCAGTTTTTTTGACAATAGCATACGTTGTTTTATTTGCGGGAATTGGGGCATATATTTTTTGGAACAAGGCAGTGATGACCATCGGGCCAAATAGATCAGGGGTTTTTTTGCATTTGATGCCAGTATTTAGTTCTATAATGGCAATTGGATTGTTGGGAGAGTCTTTTGCTAAATTTCATTTTGTTGGGGCTCTTTTTATAGTGACTGGAATATTTTTATCTTCTAGAAAAAAAGCCTAATGAAAAAATTATTTATCATATTTATCTGTCTATGCTTTTCTACAAATTCTTTTTCTGAGAATTTAAAGAAAGCGTATTTTGCAGGTGGATGTTTTTGGTGTATGGAAGAATACTTTGATGGAGTTAATGGAGTGAAAGTAACAACCTCAGGATATTCTGGAGGTCATGTGAAAAACCCAACTTACAAACAGGTAGTTCAAGAAAATACCGGGCATCTAGAATCGGTAGAGGTAGTTTATGATTCTAATATAATAACATACGCAATATTAGTAGATGCCTATTTTAAAAGCATAGATCCTTTTGATTCTGAAGGGCAGTTTTGCGATAAGGGTTATAGCTATCGTTCAGGTATTCTTTATCAAGATTTAAACCAAAAAAAAATCATCGATAGAAAAATTCTAGAAATTGAAACTAAATTCAAAAGAAAAACTTTTATTATTTTAAAAAGATTTAATGAATTTTACAAAGCTGAAAATTATCACCAAGATTTTTATGAGAAAAATTTTTTTCGGTATTTGGCTTATAAAAAAGCGTGCAAAAGAGAGGAACGATTAAATGAGCTATGGAATAATTAATTTATACTATTTAATTTTATCCATTCATCAGCAAGAGATAAAAATAGTTTAATCTGGTGAAAAAATTACAGATTTTAAAAAAAGGTTTTTTAGACGTAATGCCCCTTACCATTCCAGTAATACCTTTTGGAATTATTTATGGAGTGATAGCCATTGAAATCGGCCTAAGCCCCATAGTGGCATTTTGCATGTCATTTATTATCTTCGCTGGATCTTCCCAAATTGCATTTGCGCAACTTTTTTCTGCTGGAGCTTCTCCCTTAGTTATGATTAGCTCTGTTGCAGTTATTAATTCAAGACACTTTCTTTATGGGGCAGTTCTTTCTCAGTATTTAAATAAATTAAATTATTTTTGGAAGATTCTTTTGGGTTATTTAATGACCGACCAAGCTTTTAGCGTTTCTCTTTCCTATTTTAAAAAGAATTATAAGAAAAAAAATGCTCATTTTCATATGCTTGGGTCTGGCTTTACCCTTTGGTTTTTATGGCAGTTATCGACTTTGGCTGGAATTATTTTAGGAAATATAGTTCCTGAACAGCTAGGCTTAACATTTGCAATACCTTTAACTTTTTTATCATTGATTATTTCTGAATTAAGAAAAAAAGATCATTTAATTGTCATTGCAGTATCAGGCCTAGCTTCTCTTGCCCTTTATGATTTTCCTTTTAAAATTTATATTATTGTTTCTGCCTTTTTAGCTTTGGGAGTTTCTTATATTTTAATTACTAAATTTAAAAAAATTTTAATATGATTTGGTTTTGGGTTTTAATAGCTGGAGTGGTTACTTTTTTAACAAGATACTCCATGATAACTTTCATAAATCCAAAAACATTAAGCAAGACATCTAAAGAAGTATTAAAGTATGTTCCTTCTGCTGTATTTCCAGCTATAATTTTTCCTGCAATTTTTTTAGATCAAGAAGGTTATTTTCTAAATAGCAATAGCCCACAAATTTGGGGATTTTTGATTGCTGCAATATTTGGGTATTTTTTTAATAATATTATTTTAACTATAGTTTCGGGTTTAGTTAGTTTCTGGATTTTTACTTTTTTATTTTGATCAGCCTAATTTTCCAAGAAATGGTAAAGCTTCTAGCAAATAAAAGCCAATAGACTGAAGTTTAGAAGTCAGGATTAAAATACCAGTAACTATTAAAATCAACCCAGAAATCTTTTGAATCTTAGAAATAAATTTTCTAGCTTTTTTAGAAAATATGAGAAAGTTTCCCATATAATATCCAGCAAGAACAAAAGGAATTCCTAGTCCAATGGAATAAGTGATTAAAAGAAATATTCCTTGAATTAAAGTATTTTCCAAAGAAGCCAAAGCTAAAATAGACCCTAGAATAGGTCCAATACACGGGGTCCACCCAAAAGCAAATCCCATTCCTACGATGAGAGGAAAGAAAAAGCTATTTGAATATTTCGATATATAAAATTTAAATTCATTATTTAAAAAATTAAATTTTACAATACCAAGCAGATACAAACCAAAAAAAATAATGATAATTGCAATTACATTAGAAAATATATGTGATTTATTTAAAAGGAAAGATCCAAAAAAAGTAGAAGATGCACCTAAAAGAATAAAAATAATAGAAAAGCCAAGTACAAAAAGTAAAGATTTTTCTAATATAAAATATTTTGATTTTTTTTGAAGATTTTCTAAGTCAGTTCCGCAAATAAAAGATAAATACCCTGGTATTAATGGAAGCACGCAGGGAGATAAAAAACTAACAATACCTGCAACAAAACTTAAAAACAGAAGAGACATTGTTTATATCCCAAGTAATTTATTCAATTGATTTTCTGAATCTAATTGGTAAATTTTATCGCAGTCACCAATATAATTATCACCTGAAAATATTTGGGGAACAGTTCTTGCCCCATTAGATTTTTCTAACATCTCATTAAATTTATCTGGGTTTTGATTAAGATTAATTTCTACAAACTGAATTTTTTTTAATGTAAGTAAGGATTTGGCTTTTGTGCAAAATGGGCAATAGTCTTTCGTATAAATAGTGATTTTGTTCATTTGCTTTATTTATCAAATGCACATCTAAAACCAACATAAATTGCATAAAATTTGGAGGGCTTGTATTGAGCGCCTGTTACTTTTGTCATGCTTGCTCCATACCACCAAGATGCACCTGCAGTTAAGGATTTGTCTCCTTTAGTATCAGCAACCCATTCCCAAACATTACCTCCCATGGCCACCAGTTCATTGATTCCTTCTGGTAGAGTAGTTACATCAGCGTGCTTGTTGTAACTAAGTATGCCCTGCGAATTCATATTTTTTGCTTTATCTCCACTTGGGTATTTGTAAACTTTATTTAGTTTAAAAGTTTTAGAGGAACTTAATTGTTGATAGGCAGCGACTTTCCACTCGTCAAATGTAGGTAATCTACCATTAATGAATTTACAATAATTTTCAGCCTCAAAACGACTTACATGCACCGCTGGCTCAAGAATGCTTTTAGGTTTTATTCCGTAGGGATTTTTGTAGTTCCATCCAGCTTTCTTTTCCCAGCCCATCCCCCACTCATATCCACCACCATTTTTTTCAGCTAGTGTTTGATATTTTTTTGTTTCAGCATAAGATTGAAATTCTTTAATTGTTACTTCGTATTTCTGAATAAAATAATCATTTATTGGTATTTTTATATTTTCAAAGGATTTAACGGCTGTGGATAAAGAGAAGATAAACAAAAAAATAAAAAAAAAATTCATATAAGATAAAATATATGAGCAATTTTGATAAAGTCAAAAAATTTATGGAAACTTTTGGCCAAGAAATAAAAGAGCAGGCAGATTTTCCAAATCAAAAAATACAAGATCTAAGATATGATCTGATCAAAGAGGAGTTAGAGGAATTAAAGGTAGCTTTACATGAAAAGAATCTCAAGGAGGTTGCGGATGCATTAACGGATATTCTCTATGTCACCTATGGCGCTGGGCATGCATTTGGTATTGATTTAGATAAATGCTTCGAAGAAGTCCAATCTTCCAATATGAGTAAATTAGACGATAATGGAAAACCAATTTATGATAGAAATGGAAAAGTAATGAAGGGACCCAATTACTTTAAGCCGAATTTAGAAAAAATATTAGTTTATTCGAATGAGCTTAAAAAAAAAAGTTAAATTTAAAATACTCGTCCTTCCTTTAATACCTTTTTTTTCCTGGTTTTTTTTACACATATTTTTTGTTGGAGATAATCAGAAATTTGACCAACTAGCTCTTGGTGAAGAAGTGGTCAAAGTTACCAATTACATTAATAACAAGCCAATACTTTGTGGATCTTTTGCTCAGCTTGATAAGTGTTTAGGATATTTGAAAGAAAATAGTTTTAATAAAAAAATTCTGTGGATTGGAAATTCACAACTAAACTCTGTAAATCAAGGAAATTTAGATACCACCAAAACAGCTAGCCACAGGGTAAGTGAATATTTTTATGATAAAAATATTGGGGTTATCACTTTTGCAGCGCCGAATATTTCCTTCCAAGAATATTCTGTAATTATTGATTATTTAAAAAAGAAGATTGATTTTGACATAATTATCTTGCCCTTGGTATTTGACGATACTAGGGAAGACGGAGTTAGAAAAAGTTTTCTCATCAAAAAAGAAAAAAAGAAAAAAATACAAAAAACACTTCAAGAAATATCTGAAAGTAAAATTACTTTATATTTAGATAAGCATATAAAATGGAATGATATAAGGTCAGCAGCCCAGGGAGAAATCTATTTTTT
>ENA-OWPI01003346-OWPI01003346.1-marine-metagenome-genome-assembly--contig:-NODE-3346-length-13785-cov-2.978917_pt1 | contig 13785 bp, 15 predicted proteins | sample MGYA00238138_ERZ651775 | MGnify/ENA primary metagenome ERZ651775 (study PRJEB26906, sample SAMN06265043) | marine metagenome | isolation source: Helgoland LTER site | place: Germany:Helgoland, sampling...
TTGTATTTCGATTCTAAACCTAATTACGATTCTTTACTTCCTTCAATTTTTCTAGTTAATAATGAAATAAGAAAAATACTTATTTTCATTTGAAAACTACTACTTGAATAGATATGTTATTATTATTCATAATTATATTATCTTAACTAAGGAAGCACTCATAAAAGGTGCATATGTAGGCATTGCTAGTCATGATGAATATTTAATTGACAAACTTTATTTGTGGATCAAAGAAAATCAAATTCCCACTACTCAATATGAATTCCAAATACTACATGGAGTACCAATGGAAAAAAAGCTCCAGCAATTAATTAAAGAAGGTAATAAGGTGCGTGTTTATGTTCCTTATGGAGATAATTGGTACGATTATTCTGTTAGACGACTAAAAGAGAATCCAAAAATGGCAGGATATATTATTAAAAATATTTTTAGTAAAATTCTAGGTAGATAGATAATTATCTATCTTTTTCTCTATACCAAAAAAGTAAAATAATACCCGCTAAGTTTGGAAACCATACTTCAGGACTTGACCAAGAAATTCCGCTTAGTGAATAATCTGAAATAGGCCAAAATAATTTTACTGGGAAAAAATCTTTAGTATGAAATGGAAAGTCTAATAATATATGAAAAGGCCAGGCTAGCATTGGCCAAACAAAATTTTTATTCAGAAAGTAAACAATAGCAATACAAGTAAAAGCAGTAATGAAGCTATGTGAAAGATTATCCATAAAAAATAACCAATCAGGGTATGGTGCTAGTTGAGATAAACTCTCCAAAGTTGGAGCTCCACCGTAACTTAGTGTTCCATTAAAGAATTTAACGACAAATAAAGCTCCAAAAGAAACTAGATCTGGCATTACTCCAAAAAAAACTGCTAACCATTTGTGGCCTCGATAGCCAAATAGCCCTCCACCCCAGAATGCGTGACTAAATGTATCCATTTCTTAAATTATTTTGCTAAGGAACCCATAGGATCCCAAGGTTTTAACGGGATAGCTTCTTCGTTTTTATAAAGGTTATATAAATCATCAGATAGATAGTCTTTATGTACAACAACTTCATAATTATATTCATCAAACCATTGGTCTGACATTATATGGTAGCCTTTGTCTCCAACTTTATTACCCCAACTATTCTCTACTCGCCACTTAATAGGTTTATCATTCGAATCTAGGTCTACTCCAGTAAAAAGCATTGCATGAGTCATTTGACTTTCTCCATATTGTAAGCGATCTGCTTTGTTCATAGAAAAGTTTGATTGATAAAAAGAATTAAAGTCAAATAAATCCATATCCATGACTCCTAATTTTCTATCAAAATGCTTACCGACATCGCAACCAAACCATACAGGGTGATCGTCTTTGATAGAGCTTGCTGATGCAGCTTTCATTTCTTCGCTAGTAACGTTGAGATATCGTACAGGGTTTCCTTCTACTACGTTTCCAAGCGCTTCAACAGTATAAACTTTCCTATACTCTTTGTCTTCCATAGGACAATTTATAAGACATACATATTCATCAAGGTTTAATCCAACGTGATTATCAAAAAAAGATTTTGGAGTTAGATTTTCAAAGCTAATGAAATTCTTCTTTTTGTCATATGCTTGCCAATTAAATGATGTTGGAGGTGTTCCAATATGCATTGTTAGCATCTTATATATCTGTTCAAGCATATCAGTTTTAATAGATTCTAAATCGTCTCCTGAAATACCTTTACTAATATTTAGTCGTAAGTCTTTAGCATTCTCACGAAGTTTTCGAGCTATCATTCGATTCATCGTAGATGACTGGCTTGAAGAAAATGATTCTGACATTTCTGATTGTGGAATAACACCATACTTATCAATTAAACTAACCCACATATCCCATTGTCCCCCATCTTCAATTGGATTTGAAAGAAGGTGCATCACAATTCTACTATTCCAATCTTCAGCTGCAGAATCTATAATACATTCTAAGAAATAATTTGCTTTCTCTAGCTTATCCCAAAACATAAAATAACTTTGTGAAAATTCAAAGTTCTTCAAATTATGTTTTCTACCAATATAAAATCTAAATAAATTTAATCCAGCAAATCCCCAACATCTTCCACTAGATTTTTGATTAGTAACTGTCATTTCACCTTTGACAACATTTGAAAAAGAATGGTTAATACTTCTGTAGCGATCCCAGTTCATTGTTAGGTCGCTTAAATCTGTGCGAATCATTGCATTTCTTACGACTTTGACATGATGATCTGATTCATGTTTTTTTTGAAATTTCTCTATTGTTTTTAATGAAATTGAATTAGCCATTTTTTATCCTTTTTAAATTTAGTTATCAATTTTTATTGCAAAATAATTCTATAATGATATTTAAATCTGCTCTTTTATGACCCTCTTTTTCCCCAAACCATCTTTGTTTTAAGTGTCTGATAATAGTCATAGTCTTCAAAAGTAATAAATTTCACGTGGTGTTTTGCTTGTGAAATTTTTACCGTTGAATCGTTAGTAAAATTTTCAATATTTTGGCCATCAGAAATTAACTTTAGCTCCTTCTCTGAATCACCGTTAAATCTAAATTCTATATCAACATCAGCTGGTAAAACTAAAGGTCGTGATGTTAGAGAGTGCGGAGCAATTGGAGTCACTATAATAGAAAATACATCGGGTTGGACAATTGGGCCTCCAGAAGATAAAGAGTATGCAGTTGATCCAGTAGGAGTGCTAATAATAATACCATCTGATTTGTAATCACTTACATGTTTTCCATCAATATACAAAGATAGAGAAGTTACTCTATAAGCTATTTCATTTTGGACAACAAAATCGTTAATCGCAAAATGAGATTTATTACTATTGGAAATTTTGGCATCTAGAACCAATCTTTCTTGAGTAGTAGATTCACCAACTTTAATCATATTTAACTTTTCAGTTAATTCTTTGGGTGTTATCTGTGCGAGGAATCCCAACCCTCCAATATGAACTCCTAAAACTGGCACAGTAGGGTTACTAAAAATTCTTACGCCTGCAATTAATGTACCATCACCACCTAAGCATAATAAAAAATCCACATCTGGCGGGACATTAGAGTGGTAAAAATTAGAGTGATTTGAAGCAATTTTTAGGTGCTTTAGGCTATCGGGTAAAAATAAATTAATATTATTATCTTTTGCCCATAGCATAACTTCATGGACCAATCCTGGAACTTCTTTTTTTCCAGGATTTGCCCAAATAGCAAAACTTTTCGGTTTCATCTTAGTTATCTATTTTTTCTTTTTATGTCTGTCTGCACGTAAACGTTTTTTACGTTTATGTGTATTCATTTTTCTTTTTTTTCTTTTTTTACCGCAAGGCATCAAGTGCTCCTATTTAATAATCTATTAATTCATCATTTACAGTTGTCTTCATTAATTTAGAAGGCTTAAAAACAGGTACATATCTTTCTGGTAAATAAACCGGATCTCCTGTCTTTGGATTTCGTGCTTTCTTTGGCAATCTATGCTTTACAGCAAATGTACCAAACCCTCTTAATTCAATTTTTTCATTTTTACTCAATGTCGTAATAATTTCTTTGAAAGATGTATTAATAACAGCTTCCACTTCTAGTTTAGTTAATCCCGTTTTCTTTGAAACGCTATCTACTATATCTTGTTTAATCATAATAATAATTCTCCATCAAATTTTTACTTAACAAATAAGGTTAATTTTTGACCGGGATAGATTCTAGAAGAATTTTTTCTAATACTATTCCACTCCCTAATCTTGCTAACCTCTAAGTTATGTTTGTCTGCTATTCCGCTTAAGGTGTCACCAGACTTGACAATATAAACATTTTTACTCGGAGTATCCTTATCTGGTTTACTGTTTACAAATAATGACAATTTCTGGTTGGGATAAATATTTGAAGTATTTCCCATATTATTCCACTTCCTTATTTCAGCTGCTCTCGTATTATATTGTTCTGCAATATGACCTAAAGTATCTCCACTCTTCACTTTATAAATAATCTTTTCAGGATAGTTTGAATACACTCCACCTTTTACCGGAATTTTTAGACGCTGTCCAATAGTCAGCTTGTTAATATTGCTAATGTTGTTTATCGTCTGTAAATCTGCAACAGACACACGATATTTAGAAGCAATCGAAATGAAGTTTTCGCCCTTTCTAACTCGATGTTCTATTTTTTGTACTGCAAACTTTTGTTCATCAGGTAGAGCATTAAATTTTTTATAGAAACTATCTTTCTTGCCATACGGTATATTAAGATTATAAGATCCACTTGATGGTGTTGCTGGCTGCCTTAACTCTGGATTGAGACGTTGAATAGTACTTCGTTTTGTACCTGCAGCTTTTGCAAGGATGGTTAGGTCGGCACTTTTCTTAATAATGACTTCATCATATTTAAGAGGGTTAGACTTTGGAATTTTGAATCCATATTTTTCTGGATCTCTTAAAATAATTGCTGATGAAAGAAAGTATGGGATATAATTTTTAGTATCTTTGGGTAAAGAGTATAATTGCCAATAATCAGAGGTTTCATGTAATTTTAATGCACGATTAACTCTTCCTGGACCTGTGTTATAAGCCGCTAATACTAAATACCAATCATCAAATTGCTTGTATAAATCTTTAAAATATTTAGCAGCTGCTTTTGTAGATTTTTCAGGATCTTGGCGCTCATCAATGTACCAATTTCTTTCTAGTCCATATTGCTTACCAGTTAGATACATAAATTGCCACAAACCTACCGCCTTAGCTCTTGATACTGCCTTTGGATCAAAACCAGACTCAATCATTGAAACAACAATTAGCTCTTCAGGAAGATCATACTCTTGTAATATTGGTAGCATCATATCTCTATATTGAACATACCTTCTCAGCCAAATATTAAAACCTTTTCGTCCCTTACCTTGAAAATATCTAATATAACTCTCAACCTGTGAATTTATCACGAGTGGAATATGACCTTCTCTATCATCAATGATAGTAAATTTTGTTGTACCCATTTCTACTGATTCATTCTGATTAGTTATTGATGCAATATCTCTTCTAATCAAGTCTGCTGTTAAGAATTGAGTTGAGCTACCTATTGTATTTAATCTTGTTGTATATATTTGAATAAAATCGGATTGGAATTTTTCAAATTCTATTTTATCAAGCTCTTCTCTTACTCCTAATTGTTCAACATCTGACAAAAGTTCAAAAATTCTTTTAATATTATAAACAACCTCTACAGTATCCTGATTGACATCTGCTATTACCGCATCCGATAAAAATTGTTTTGCTTCGTTTAAAATAGATGAAATACGATTTCCATTACCAAGAAAAGCTGCATCACTAGTATTCATGAATGGCTTCTTAGATTTTGGAATATTTGAATCTTGTCCCAGGATATAACCTGTTAATATCATTAAAATTATATATGATTTAATCATTCTCATAAGGAAGGGAAATTATCTGTAAAGTAATTGAGAATCAAGTTAGTGTTTTTTTATTTTATCGATATAGTTAGTTGAGCTATACCCATCATGAAATTTTAATAATTCTACTTTTCCGCCAGCATCAATGACTTCCTTTGACCCTACTACAGTATCTAATGTATAATCTCCACCTTTTACTAGAATGTCTGGCATAATCATTTTAATTAATTTTAAAGGAGTTTGTTCCTTAAAACTGACAACATAATCTACGCACACTAATTCTGAAAGTAATAAAGATCTATCGGATAAAGAGTTAATTGGCCTTGATGGACCTTTTAAATTTTTTACAGATTCATCAGAATTAATACCGACAACCAATATATCTCCTAACAATTTTGCTTGAGATAAATATCTAATATGTCCTACATGCAAGATATCAAAACAACCGTTTGTAAATACAATTTTTTTATTACACTTCTTATTAGATTTAATAGCATCTATACTATTTTCGAATTGATATTTATTATTATCCATTTCTTAATTTAATAATTTGATCTTTAATACCCATCGTAATCTTATCACGATCTTCATAAAAACTATTGCTTGTTTTTATAGGATTACCAAAAATAATAGTCACAATATTCGGGCTTTTTGTAAATAATCCTCTATTCCACCAGCTGTACGAACCGATGATAGCAACAGGAATAATTGGTAGCCCAGTATCAATTCCAAGTACTGCAGCTCCCTTCTTAAAATCCTGTAAATTTCCATCCTTTGATCGTGAACCTTCTGGAAAAATAGCAACTGAACGAGGATATTTTTTCATATCTAATTTTAAATTTTCTAATGATTTAATAGCATTTTTGTTATTCCTGCGATCTACAAGTACAAATCCTGCAGTTTTAATAATAGTATTGAATACAGGAATCCTATCTAATTCTTTTTTAGCAACAAAAACTAAATATTGATTAACTGCTATTAATAAAACTTGAAAATCAATTACTGATGAGTGGTTGGGCGCAAAAATATACTGCTTATTACAATCGAAATTTTCTCTACCAACAATTCTTAGTTTGATACCGAACAGTCTTCCTAATGTCTTTCCCCAATTAATTCCATAATACTTAAAGTTACTTTTATTTTTTGAAAGCAAGATTGAGAACATTGACATTGTGCCATAAAAAAATGTCCATATAAAAAGGTTTAGATAAACCCAAATTTTTTTCAATTATTTAATCTCCGCTAGGCCCAAATAAGGCTGCAGAGCTACGGGAATTGTAATTGAACCGTCTTCTTTTTGATGAGTTTCTAATAATGCAGCAAAAATTCTTGGAGTTGCAAGACCTGAGCCATTAAGTGTATGTACATAATCTACTTTACCACTTTCATCTCTGAATCGAATGTTTCCTCTTCTAGATTGAAAGTCTTCAAAATTACTACAAGAAGATACTTCTAGCCATTTTTCTTCACCTGGTGCCCAAACTTCTAAATCATAGCATTTTGCAGCTGAAAAACCTAAGTCTGCGGTACATAGCTCTATAATTCTATAATCAAGCTCTAATAAATCTAATAATTTTATTGCCTGATTTTTTAAAGATTCTAGTTCTTCATATGAAGAATCTGGATGTACAAATTTTACTAACTCCACCTTATTGAACTGATGTACTCTAAGTAAGCCCCTGGTATCTTTACCATAAGAACCCGCTTCTCTTCTAAAGCATGCAGAATTAGCTAAATAGTATTTTGGTATAGCAGATAATTCTAAGATTTCATCTTTATGGATATTGGTTAATGGTACCTCTGCTGTTGGTATTAAATACAATTCATCTTTTTCTATATGATACATATCTTCATTAAATTTTGGTAATTGACCAGTCGTTATAGCAGAATTTGGCTTTACTAAAAATGGAGTAAAAAATTCTGTATAATTATAGTTTTTCAAATGAAAATCTATCATAAAATTAAGTAATGCCCTCTCAAGCAATGCTCCATTACCTTTGTAAAGAGGAAATCCAGCACCAGAAATCTTTGCTCCTGCTTCAAAATCAACCAGATCAAGGTCTTGAGCAATATCAACGTGGCTTTTTGGTGAAAAGTTAATCTCTTTTTTTGATTTACAGTCCTTGATTAAAGCATTGTCTTTTTCTGATATTCCAATAGGAACGGAGCTATGAGGAATATTAGGAAGCTCTAAAAGCATGTCCTTTAAGTCTTTAGATTTAGTACGATGTTCTGCTTCAAGATCTTTAATAGTATTTGATAATTCTTTTAGCTTTGCAAAAACAGAGTCATCAGTCTTTCCTTCAGACTTTAAAATACCAATTTCTTTTGATTGTTGGTTTTGATCAGATTGTAAATCATTAAGTTTTTTTGTCAATTCTCTTAGGCTTAAATCAGCTGATACAATATTATCTAAATTTATTGATTTATCTCTTTTTGCAAGTCTATCTTGAATTAAAGACTGTTGCTCTCTTATATTTTTTATATCAATCATCTTTTATAATTTAATTAATTCTTCTAAGATATTAACATTAATCATTTGTAAGGTAATATTTTCTTCATCTAGAATTTTAAGTTCATATTCTCCAGCATTTGAAATCTTTAATTTATTGAAATAGTAATCTGACATGGGATTAAGGTATAAGTTTTCTTCATGAATATGTATTCCATCCTTAAAGATATGAATCTTAAAATCTTTCTTATTTGTATCAATACCATCTGCAAAACCATATATAAATACAGATTCATTTGTATAATAATTTTCATTACCTACAAAAAATTTATAGCTCAAATCTTTCTTTTTAGATACCCAGTCTATTGCTTCTTCAATGTATGTTTTGTCTCCTTGTAGTAAATATTTATATAAAAGCTTGTCATTTATCAGGACTGATTTAAAATGATTTTTAGAAAAAAATGTTTTTTTTGAAATATTTTTTATATCACCTTTATTGGAAAGATTTATTCCAAATAAAGGAGCTATCTTTTGAAATGAATCTAAATCTTCTCCCCCTCCTTTAAACATTATCAAGGAAGTATTTTCAGAATATATTTTTTTGATGAAAAGGTTGAACCATCTATCTGAAATGGGCATTTCAGGAAAATTATCAAAAATAACTATATCATATTTCTTAAACCAAAAGTCTTCAAAATTATGTACATGGCTATCAAATGCTGGGAAGAAATGATCAAAATTATTATCAATGTTACTTATAATAGCTCTGGAATTATAATTAAGAGTACCACTAATAAGTGCAATATCTAGCTTCTCAGTTTTTAAATTTGTGGTAAAGCTATGTCTATTATTGGATATATTGCTTTCTAACTTTAAACTAGAAAGTTTTATATCAAATAAATTATTAAAATTAACATTGTCGTTTATTAGAAATGACTGAAAATAAGTATGCTTATTAGAATATAGCTTCATTTTATCAGATGCTATTAGCTTTCCTCCATTAGATAATGTAATCTGAGTAAATCCATCTCCATTTTGATTATTAATTTCAATATCAATATAAATAGATTTCTTATCAAATCGATTTGGATATACAATAACATTCTTTATTGCTATATCAACAATATCTTTTTTATGATCAGATTCGGCTATTTCTGATGTAATAACGTCCTGTATAGTGGGTTCGTTATTGATTTCACCAGTAAAAGAGTTTATATATAAAGATGTTGCTAACCCACTAGCAATTAATAGTAAAAAAAATAGACTATAACTACCCTTCATTTCTAAAGAACCATTCCTCTAGAATAAGCAGAAAAATTTATACCTATTTTAGCTGTATTATTATTGATTTTTTTCTCTCCTAAAAATGCAATCATATCCGCATTGTCAGTACAATATTTCATAGATGGAAAAATGATAGTTTGTTCTAGTTCACCTAATTTTTCTCTGAGTCTTTGATTTGCAGCAACTCCTCCGCAAACTATAGCCGTATTGATATTTAAATCATCCATAGAGTTTTTCATTTTTCCAACTAAACTATCAACGATTGCTTCTTGATAGCTAGCAGCAACATCATCCAAATTATATTCATTTTTATTAACACAATTAATAAGTGATGTTTTGAGTCCGCTAAAACTAAAATTGTATGTTCCGTCATTTATAATAGGTCTTGGAAAATCTATTAACTTTCTATTTCCAGTTATGGCTAACTTTTCTATTTCTGGTCCACCGGGATAATTTAATCCCAATGTTTTTGCTCCTTTATCAAAAGCTTCTCCACAAGCATCATCTAAAGTTTCTCCTAATAAAGTATATTCAAACAGATTTTTTACAAGCCATATTTGAGTATGCCCTCCTGATACAAGCAAATTAATGAAAGGTGGATCTAGCTCTTCAAATTCAATAAAAGCTGAATTTAAATGAGCTTCTAAATGATTAATTGGAATAATAGGGATACCTAAGCCTTGAGAAATCCCTTTTGCAAAAGAAATACCCGACAATAGGGAACCCATCAATCCTGGACCGCTCGTGACTGCAATTGCCTCCAAATCTGAAAATTCTAAATTAGAATCTTTAAGAACTTTTTGTGTGATTTCAGGTAAAAATTTTTCATGCTCTCTCGAAGCAATCTCAGGGACTACTCCACCAAATTTTGAATGAATAGATTGTGTTTTTGTATAACTTGAAATTATTTTCGAATTATCACATATAGCAACGCCAGTTTCATCGCAAGATGTCTCTATTCCTAGGATAATCAATTTATTTCTTTAATGACTAAAATTTCTAAATTATTTGGAGATAAATCTTTCCACTCTAAAATAGAATCAGGAATTCTTACTTCTGGCGAATAAAATTGCTTATCTGCACTCCAAGACTTCTCAAAGTTAATTAAAACTTCTATATCAGTAGATACTATACTAGCAATTTGATCTAATCCTCCAACAATAGTTAATGAAACTGTAGCGGGATTAACAAAAACATTTACGTCATTGGGCTTATTAATTAATTTAACAGGAATCCCCGTTACAATTGTTTCACTAATAGGTTGAATATCAATAAATCCTTTGACTTTTTTTGGATCAAAATCGACAACCTTATCAGGGTTAATAATCAAAAATTCAGACTCTATTGATGACACTAAATCTACTAGGGTATCTTTTTGAGTTTTTACAAAATTAATAGAGTCGACGATTTCTTGAGGACCTCCGATACTAATAGAATCTGGAAAAAAGACTTCTTCTCCAGCCTGTATATATCCCGGAGCTGTTGATACTATTACTTCTGATTTAATAGGTACTTTTTTTACTAAATATTGATCAAGATTAATTTTTATACTTCTAGGGGAAATAACTTCAACAAATTCTAATTCTAAAGACGCTGGTAAAACTATTTTTTCTGGATTATTTTTATAATACTGATCGAGTTCAAAGTTATATTCATCTGCAATACTACTTAAATCTATGACAGCTTTGTAGTCTTCATAAAAATTATCGAAAAATCTTAGCCAAATAAATGCTCTACCCGATCCTTTTAAAGTAACAATAATACTTTCAGGAACCTCTTCCTTATATGTCTTCTGTTCTTGAAGATTTCGTGCAACTAAAGGAATTGATGTCGTAACAGAATAGGTATCTTCACTCTTAATAAAAAACCAAAAAATAAACGCAATAACAAAAGAATATAAAAGTCTTTTGATCTGGTTAGTATTAGTCAGCATCAGGTTGATCAAGCATTAAGATGACATTCTTATCTTGTTCTTTAACCTCAACAACTAATAAATCAATAGGGTCACCTGGTTCAATAGAAGGTAAATAATCTTTCTTCAATTCTTTTGAAATTTTATCCGAAGGAACAAGACCGACTATATCATCCCCCATATCAATTACAACTCCTGAATCATTTATAGCAGATACAGATCCTTTAAGTTTATCACCGGAAGAGTATTTCTCTACAATTTCAGACCACGGATTATCTGCTAGATCTTTCATGCTTAGCAAAATTTTTCTATCCTTATCGGAAATATCTATAACAACAAACTTTATTGTATCGCCCTCACTAACAAACTCTTTTGGATGAAGCGGATTTTTTGTCCAATGAAAATCTGTATTTCTAATAAAGCCTTCAATGTCTTTTCCTAAATCTACATAAGCTCCAAATTTTGTAACTTTATTAACGGTGCCTTCGTTCTTATCTCCGATGGTAACTTGTGAAGATATATCATCCCAAGGGTCTTTGGTCAACTGCTTGATACCTAAGCTTATTTTTTGCTCATTTGCATCAATGAATAAGATTTTTGATTCTAAAGAATCGCCAACCTTATATTGATCTTGAAGATTTTGAATATTCTTGGTCCATGATATTTCAGATATATGAATTAAACCTTCAATACCTTTCTCAAGCTCGATAAAAATTCCATAGTTCATAATACTAACAATCTTACCTACAATAGTGTCCCCAATGCTATACTTATCTGGTATCGATTGCCAAGGATTTTCAACTAACTGTTTTAATCCCAAAGAAATCCTGGAAGTTTCTTTGTTGTAATCAATAATTTGGACAGTGATTTCATCGCCTATTGATACAATTTCGGATGGATGATTAATTCTACCCCATGAAAAATCAGTAATATGTATCAATCCATCTACGCCTCCTAAATCAACAAAAGCTCCAAAATCAGTTATATTTTTAACTAATCCCTGTAACTGTGCACCGACTTCAATCTTCGTCATTAGCTCTTGACGTTTTTCATTCAATGACTCTTCTAATATTGCTTTTCTAGATACTACAAGATTTTTTCTCATTTCATCTACTTTTACAATCTGAAAATCAAATTCCTTACCAACTAAATCATCAAAGTTTTTTATTGGCTGAACATCAGCTTGAGATCCCGGTAGAAAAGCTTGTATAACACCTAAGTCTACTACAAGACCTCCCTTAACACGCTTAACAATTTTTCCTTGTACAGGCTCTTTGCTTTGTTCAAATTCTTTGAGCTCATCCCATCTCTTAATGAAGTCTGCTTTATATTTTGATAGTGTAATATTTCCATCTGTATCCTCAAATTTTTCAAGGAATATATCAATATTGGAACCTATTTCAGGTAAATCTTTGTTATTAAATTCTGATCTACTAATTAATCCTTCTGATTTGAAACCAATATCTACCATAATATCATTATCACTAATACCAATTACTTTTGCTGATATGATTTGATTTTCTGATATATCATTAAAAGTGCCTTGATATTCTTCTAATATATCATCCGCTATTTTTTCAATTTCAACCTGATTTTCTTTGTCTGAAATTACTTTAACCCCAGCAAATAAATCTTTGCTTAAATAATCTTTAATTGTTTTTTTAGAAGATGTTTCTACCTGTTCAGGTTTATCTTCTGAAGCTGGCTTTTCTATCATTACCTCTTCTGCTACTGCTTCTTCTAATACCGCTTCTTCTATTACTGTCGGCTCTACTACTTCTTGATTTGTATCTTGTTTAGGTTGATCGTTCATATTGTTAGTTTCTTTCAATGTGTTTAAAGATTTGATTTACTTGATCATCGATAGTGCAGGTTGATGTATCAATTACAATTGCATCTTTTGCTTGTTTCAATGGAGAAAGTTTACGACTACTATCGTACTGGTCTCTATCTGTCAAATCTTGTTTTATTTTGTTAACGTTTAACTCCTCATTTACTCTCTTAAAATCTTCTAATCTTCTTTGTGCTCTAACATCATAGTCGGCTGTTAAAAAAAATTTATACTTTGCATCAGGAAAAACTACTGTTCCAATATCTCTTCCTTCAACAATAAAGTTACCATTCTTTGCGGTATCTTTCTGTATTTTTACCATTTTTTCTCTTACAGCCTTTATTGCACTGACCTCACTTACTGCGCTTGTAATTTCCTTACTTCGAATTAATGTACTAATATCTACATTATCTAAAAGTACTTTAATTTCATCATCAGATGTAAAGTCTAATTCCAAATTTAAAATATCTAACATTTTTTTTATCATTTTTGGATCAACAAGTGGGTTATCACTTGTAAGACTTATAATGATATCAACATTAAAAAATTCTGAGCAATTTATTACTCTATGAATTAGATCTTCTTCCTTTCCTCTAAAAAATTTAATATTTTTCTTTTCACAAAATTTTTGAACTTTAATATCTTTCTTGTTAAGAGAAGTGGCTACAATAATGTCATATTTTAAACCTTTTTTTAATCTATTTATCAAAAACTCTAATACATAATATTTACCTAATTTTTTGAAAATTTTATTTTTAAGTCTTGTCGACTGTGTTCTAGCTTCTAAAATTACTGCTATCTTGTGCATATTTGATTTTTTTATTTAAATAATATTAATTTCATATATTAAAACAATTTAATGTTAAAAAAAATACTAATTACTGGATGTGATGGTTATATCGGTTG
>ENA-OWPI01003352-OWPI01003352.1-marine-metagenome-genome-assembly--contig:-NODE-3352-length-13765-cov-29.692724_pt1 | contig 13765 bp, 6 predicted proteins | sample MGYA00238138_ERZ651775 | MGnify/ENA primary metagenome ERZ651775 (study PRJEB26906, sample SAMN06265043) | marine metagenome | isolation source: Helgoland LTER site | place: Germany:Helgoland, sampling...
CGCCATCTCAATTGTTATTGTACCTCTGATATCGCGCTCGCTGACCAATACCGCTGAGGAAGTGAGCGGGATTAACTCGGCCGAGAAAAATAACCAAAGGCTCCAACCCCCAAAGGTCACATTAGGGGATTTTGTTTTTGATACGAGCCCGATCTACGCTGACGGCATTGTCATCACAAATGCCAATTTACGGAGCCTACCTACAACCAGCTCGCCGATTTACAGGACGCTGGCACAAGGAACCAGGATTCGGATCTTGTCGAAGGTGGTTGGCCGTAACTGGTACTACATTGAGGAAAAGCAAAACGGATTTAAATCTACATTACGTCGTGCGCGGGCTGGTTATGTTTTTGGTGATTTAATCACCGATTTCAAGTAGCTGGAGTTTGCAGGAGAGCAAGATGGTTATCTTTATTCAAGGTACGGAAACCCTACAGTATCAATGTTTCAAGACAGAATGGCTTTAAATGAAGGTGCAGAATCTTGGGCAAAAACCTATGCAGGTTCTATTACCTTGGGGTCTGGACAGTTTTGTACAAATCCAGGATTATTATTAGGGATTAAAGGAGAAAGATTGAATGATTTCGCTCAAACTTTGGCTGAAGAAATTGTAAAAGTAGAGCCCTCTTGTATGTTGCATCCTAATATTGTTGGTGCTTATAATAGTAATAAATCAAAAGCAGTTTCTCAAGAAGGATTAGAAGTGTTAGCCGATTTCAAAGGTGATTCTAAAACCAATTATGGACGACAAATTGTTTCTAAAGTTGATGGAAAAACATTTCTAAATAATCCAATGTTACATCACGAAGTATTTGGACCATTTTCTTTGCTAGTTGAATGTGAAGACAAAACACAATTAGAACAAATTTTAAACAAACTAGAGGGACAATTAACAGGGACAATTGTAGCTACTGATTCAGAATTAAGAGCAAACTCAGAAATTGTTTCTGCGTTACAAAATAGAGTTGGAAGAATTATTTTTAACGGTGTTCCTACTGGAGTAGAAGTTTGCCCGTCCATGCAACATGGTGGGCCATATCCAGCTTCAACAGATTCGAAATTTACAGCAGTTGGTGTAGATTCTATCAAACGCTGGGTGAGACCATTTAGTTTTCAATCTTGGCCTAATAGCTTATTGCCAAACGAATTGAAAAATGAAAATCCACTGAAAATTTTAAGAAATATTAATGGAAATAAAACTACGGATAAAATTTAAACATATGAAAGCTACCAAACTCTTTGCAATTGCTCTTTTATTAAGCTTTATAGCTTGTAAACAAGAAACGCCAAGCGATCAATTAAAAACGATCATTCAAGAATATGAAAAACCCAGAGAGTATGATTTTAATAGAACAGAATCGGTAGAAAATACCATTAAATATTATCAAGCAGAATCTGATTTTTCAGTAAAATTAAAAGAAAAGTTAACCGCTGTTTCTCCAACAAATTTATCTGAAACGGATAAAATTTCTCGAGAATTATTATTGTTTGTTTTACAAGACAAGATTGATGAGCATACTTATAAAATGTATTTAAATCCGATTACCAATGAATCTGCATTTCACTTGAATTTAAGTAGAATAGCGAACAGAAATTTTAAAAATAAAAAACAAATCATTGAATATTTAAAGCAATTAGAAAATTTACCTAAAAGAGTAGCTTATAATTTAAACTTATTGAGAGCCGGAGTAAAAGAAGGAATTTCGCAGCCCAAAGCTGTTTTTTATAAGTATGAAAACACCTATGAAAAACATATTATAGAAGATGTTACTAAAAGCGAGTTTTATGCGCCATTTCTAAAATTGCCTTTCTCTTTTTCTGCTGCTTTAAAGGATTCAATCATTACTGCTGCAAAAATTAGTGTTCAAAAAAATGCGATAGATCAATACAAAAAAATTAAAACCTTTTTTGAAGAGGAGTATTTTCCAAATACCCGAAAAAGCCTAGGAGTAAGTACAATTCCAAACGGAAAAGAGTTTTATCAAAACCGAATTAATTTTTATACCACGAGTACTAAATATAATGCAGATGATATCCATCAAATTGGGTTGAAGGAAGTGGCAAGAATCAAAGCCGAAATGCAGCAAATCATTAAAGATTTAGGATTTAAAGGAACTTTTGCTGACTTTTTAAAATTCTTAAGAACCGACGAGCAATTCTATGCAAAAACACCAAAAGAATTATTGATGTTTGCGAGAGATATTGCCAAACGAATTGATGCAGAATTGCCTAAGTATTTTATTACTTTACCAAGAAAACCTTATGGTGTAGTTCCTGTTCCAGCAGCAATTGCACCCAATTATACAGGTGGAAGATATTCAGGATCTAGGAGTGAAACATCAGCTGGATTTTATTGGGTAAACACTTATAATTTGCCAAGTAGAACTTTGTATACAATTCCGGCTTTAACTGCTCATGAAGCTGTTCCAGGACACCATTTACAAATGTCTTTGAACAACGAATTGCCAGAAACCATCCCAAGATTTAGAAGGAACTTATACCTATCAGCTTTTGGAGAAGGTTGGGGCTTGTACTCAGAATACTTGGTTGAAGAAATGGATATTTATACAACACCATATGAAAAATTCGGACAGCTAACTTATGAAATGTGGAGAGCTTGTAGATTGGTTGTTGATACAGGAGTACATGCAAAAGGATGGACACGTCAACAAATGATTGATTATATGGCTTCAAACACAGCCTTATCTATGCACGAAGTTACTACAGAAACAGATCGTTATATTTCTTGGCCAGGACAAGCATTGTCTTATAAAATGGGTGAAATTAAAATTCGTGAAATGCGAAAAAAAGCAGAAACTGAATTAGGAGACGCATTCAATATTAGAGAGTTTCACGAAGTGATTTTAGCAGAAGGAACAGTAACATTATCTATTTTAGAATCTAGAGTAAATAGTTATATAGCAAAGCATAAAAATGAGTAGAAAAACATTTTTCTGTGTGGATGCACATACCTGTGGAAATCCAGTTAGAGTTGTTGCTGGTGGCGGACCAAATTTAATTGGTGCAACCATGAGCGAAAAGCGTCAGCATTTTTTAAAAGAATACGATTGGATTCGAAAAGGATTGATGTTTGAACCACGCGGACATGATATGATGAGCGGAAGTATTTTATTTCCACCTCACAATCCAGAAAACGATTTTGCTATTTTATTTATTGAAACTTCGGGTTGTTTGCCAATGTGTGGACACGGAACCATTGGTACTATTACCATTGCTATTGAAGAAGGTTTGGTAACGCCAAAAGTTCCTGGAAAAATTAAAATGGAAGCTCCAGCAGGCTTGGTAAATATAGAATACGGACAAACGGGTAAAAAAGTAGATTGGGTAAAACTAACCAATGTAAAGAGCTATTTAGCAGCAGAAAATTTAACAATTGATTGTCCTGAATTGGGAACAATTACTTTTGACGTTGCTTATGGAGGAAATTATTATGCCATTGTAGATCCGCAAGAAAACTTTTCTGGTGTTCACGATTTTACAGCTTCAAAAATTATTCAATATTCTCAGGTTGTTCGAGATAGAATCAATGAAAAATATCCAGACCTATTTATTCACCCAGAGAATGAAACTATAAGAGATGTCACGCATTTATTATGGACAGGAAACCCAATTGATCCAACATCATCTGGAAGAAACGCTGTTTTTTATGGTGATAAAGCAATTGATAGAAGTCCCTGCGGAACTGGAACTTCAGCAAGATTGGCACAATTATACGCCAAAGGAAAACTGAAGTTAGGAGAAAAATTTATCCACGAGAGTTTTATTGGAAGCAAATTTATTGGTTGTGTAGAGGAAGAAACGATTCTGGATGGTAAAATTGCTATTGTTCCAAGTATTCAAGGCTGGGCAAAAGTATACGGATATAATACCATTGTAATTGATGATGAAGACGATCCGTATGCTCATGGTTTTCAAGTAATCTAAAAAACAAAATTATGAAACATTTTAAACGAACAGTATTTGTTTTAGGAACGATGATCCTTTTATCATGTTCAGACTCAAAAAATGAAATTTCAGAAAAAAATTATCAAAGTGCTGTGAGTTTTATGTACGAGAATTTCAATAATAAAACAGCATTTAACCTGAATACAAGAGTAAATTGGTTTAATGATGATTCTGGTTTTTGGTTTGTAGAGTATACTAAAAATAGGAAAACCTATAAAACTGTTTCGTTTAACAATGCAACAGAAGTAAAAGAATTATTTGATCAAAAAAAGTTAGCAGAATCTTTAAACAAGTTGAATGATAGTAAATTAGAAGAAAACAATTTATCCTTGTCGAACATTCAGACAATTAAAGACGGATTTTCATTTACAACTAGTAATAAAAATTATTCATTAAATATTGATTCTTATGAATTGATTGAAGTTGAAAAAAGCGAAAGAAAACCTAGAAACGAATTTGAAAGTACTTCACCAGATGGAAAATGGATTGCCTATACAAAAAACTACAACTTATATATCAAATCTACCGTAAATAAAAGAATATACCAGTTAAGTTTTGATGGTAAAAAAGGATATGAATATGCTTCTTGGTATGGTTGGTACGATAAAATGGAAGGTGAAAACGGAGAACGTCCAAAACGTTTTAGCGTAAATTGGTCTGCAGATTCTAAATGGATTTCAGCCAACATCGTAGATACAAGAAATGCAGAGAAAATGTATTTATTAGACTGGAGTAAAGATGATGTGTATAAGCCAGAACTGTTGTCGTATTACCGTGGTTCTCCTGGAGATACATCCATGGTAAAACTAACACCTACTTTCTTTAATGTTGCTACTAAAAAGCAAGTAAAAACAACATTGCCTACACAAACACATATTAACTCTGTAAGTAGTCAATGGACCAATTCTTCCGGGGTTTTGCTAGCACATATTCCGTACAGAGGGTTTCAAAAAAACGAATTGGTACAAGTAAATTTAAATACTGGAAAATCAACGACCCCAATTACAGAAACGTCCAATACCAATATTGATAATTTCGAATATCGTTTTTTAGAAAAGAGCCAGAAAATACTTTTCTTGTCAGAAAGAACAGGTTGGAGGCAATTGCATTTGTATGATTTTAATACCAATACTACCAAACTACTTACAAGTGATAAGTACTTTGTAAATAATATTGAATATATCGACGAAGAAAATGAAACGATTTATTATTTAGCTTCAGGAAAAGAAACTCAGAACAATCCCTATCATCAAAAAGTCTATAAAGTAAGTTTTAAAGGAGAAGAACGATTATTAACTCCAGAAAACAAACATCATCAAATTTCTTTTTCAAAAAATGGAGATTATTTTACAGACAACATTTCTACTATCAATTCGCCTACAAATACAGTTTTAAGAGAAGCATCCACAGGGGAAATACTAGCAAATCTAACCGCAGCAGATATTTCTGACGCAGAAAGTAGAGGGTATACGACACCAGAAGTATTTTCTATGATTGCAAAAGATGGTAAAACAACTATCTATGGTGCTTTTTGGAAGCCTACAAATTTTGATGCTTCAAAAAAATATCCAATTATAGATGCAACATATACGGGACCACATACACAACGTTTTCCTAAATCTTTTGATAACGTTTTTAACAATCAGTCGTTGGCAGAGCTAGGTTTTATTGTTGTTCGAGTTGATGGATTAGGAACTTCTGGACGATCAAAAGAATTTCATGATCATTCCTATAAGAACATGGGAAATAACTTAGAAGATCATGTGTTGGCCATTAAATATTTAGCAAATATGTATTCTTGGATTGACATTGATAAAGTTGGAATTTACGGGCATTCTGCAGGAGGATATGATACAGGAAGAGCCTTATTAGCCTTTCCAGATTTTTATAAAGTTGGTGTTGCGAGTTCTGGAGATCATGATTTTAGAATGGAAAAAGCGTGGTGGCCAGAAATGTATCAAGGTTGGCCTGTTGATGAAACCTATCAAAAAGTTTCTAACATTACAAATGCATCAAATTTAAAAGGAAAGCTATTACTAACTCATGGTGGATTAGATGACAATGTAAATCCGTCTGCAACTTTTAAATTAGCTGAAGAATTAATTAAAGCAGATAAGCAGTTTGATATGTTAATTTTACCAAGTCAACGACATGGATATCAAGGAGATTATCAAAAATATTTTTTAAAGAAAAGATGGAACTATTTTGTAAAACATCTAGGGAATAATAAGCCAATTTGGAATTTTAACAGGAATTAATTAATGAGTAAAAAAGTAGTAATTATTGGTGGCGGAATTGTAGGATTGAGTTCTGCCTATTACCTTCAAAAAGAAGGACATCAAGTTACCGTAATAGATAAATCTGATTTTTCAAGTGGAGCATCTTTTGTGAATGCAGGTTATATTACTCCAAGTCATATTATCTCTCTAGCTGCTCCAGGAATTATAACAAAGGGCCTTAAATGGATGTTGAATCCTGCGAGTCCTTTTTATGTGAAACCAAGACTGGATGTAGAGTTTTTAAAATGGGCATGGGCATTTAAAAAATCTGCTAATGCAACAAAAGTAGAATCTTCAACTACTGTTATTAGAGATATCAATTTGTTGAGTAGAGATTTATATGAAGATTTAAAAACGATGAGTGAATTTGATTTTCATTATGAGCGAAAAGGTTTGATGATGTATTATAAATCAGACAAAGTTGGAGAACATGAATGGGAATTCGGAAAAAAAGCAATTGAAATTGGATTGAATGCAGAACATTTAACTTCAATGGAAGCAATTAGAAAGTATGAACCAACAGCAGATTTAAATGTAAAAGGAGCAGTGTATTTTGATTGTGATGCACATATGACACCCTCTGATTTTATGCCAGAAATGATTGCATATTTAAAATCTAAGGGCGTTGTGATTAATGCAAATGAAGAAGTAAAAGATGTTACTGTTTCCAATCAAACAATTACAACAGTAATCACAAATAAATCATCTTATGATGCTGATGAGGTGGTTATGGCTGCTGGAAGTTGGAGCCCCTTGTTAACAAAAAAACTGGGAATAAAAATTCCAATTCAAGCTGGAAAGGGCTATCGTATTAATGTAGAAAGAGAAACAAAAATTTCTATGCCAGCTGTATTGTGCGAAGCAAAAGTTGCAGTTACTCCAATGAACGGATTTACACGTTTTGCAGGCACTATGGAAATTGCAGGAATAAACAATCATATAAATCCAGTTCGTGTCAACGCAATTGCAAATGCAGCCCAAAAGTATTACAACAATTTAGAGATTAAAGAAGAAGAAAAGAATGTAGCACAATTTGGATTAAGACCTTGTTCTCCAGATGGCTTGCCGTATATTGGTAAATCATCTAAATGTGCTAATTTAACAGTAGCAGCAGGTCATGCAATGATGGGTTGGAGTTTAGGACCAGCAACAGGGAAATTAGTATCTGAAATTATTTCTGATAAAAAAGTAAGTTTAGATTTGAGCCCTTTTCACCCAGATAGAAAATTTTAGTTTTATAAATAATCAATACAAGAACATGAAAGGAATTGGAGGATCAACTATTGAAGCAGAATTAAATGCCATTCAACCCATAGCACATTTAGTGCAGCCAATACAGAAGGGAGAATTTCAACAACGAATAGACAAAGCGTGCAAGTTAATGCAAGAACAAAGTGTGCCAGCAATGTATTTACACGCAGGAACCAACTTGTATTATTTTACAGGGATGAAATGGAATGCGACTGAAAGAATGGTTGGAGCAGTTTTATTTCCGAATGGAAAATTAATTTTCATAGCGCCCGAATTTGAAAAAGGAACAATTTTCGATTTTATGTTGATAGAAGGAAAGGTGCGTTGTTGGGAAGAACACGAATCGCCTTATGAATTGTTTGTTGCTATTTTAAAAGAAAATGGAGTAGAGGTTGGAGCAGTTTCTATGGATGAAGCTACACCTTTTTTTGTGTTTGACGGAATTAGAAATTGTCAGAATGACTATCAACTAGTAAATGCAAAACCAATTACTACCTCGTTAAAAGATTTTTTTGCTACCTCAGCGTTGTCGCAATTTATGGATCAAACAAACCCATTATCTGAAATTACTCACAAACGAAGAGTTTCAGCTCTTGGTCCCGGTGGTTTAACTAGAGAAAGAGCTGGTTTTGAAGTACGTGACGTACACCCAACGCATTATGGAAGAATTTGTCCGATTGAAACGCCTGAAGGGCCAAACATTGGGTTGATTAATAGTTTATCTACTTATGCAAAAATTAATAAATATGGTTTCATTGAAAGCCCGTACAAAAAAGTTAAAAACGGAGTTGTAGAAGATAAAGTGGAATATTTATCTGCAATGGAAGAAACTAAATATACTATTGCTCAAGCAAACACTAAATTAGATAAGAATGGAAAAATTATAGAAGACCTAGTTTCTTGTAGAGAAAACTTAAACTTTATTTTATCAAGACCTGAGAATATTGATTACATAGATGTATCTCCAAAACAACTAGTTTCAGTTGCAGCATCATTAATTCCTTTTTTAGAAAATGATGATGCAAACAGAGCTCTAATGGGATCTAACATGATGAGACAGGCAGTGCCTTTATTAAAACCTGAATCACCACTAGTTGGAACTGGTATAGAAAGGGATGTTGCTCTAGACTCAGGAGTAACAATTGTTGCTAAACGAGATGGTACAGTTGATAAAATTGATGGTAAAAGAATTGTTATCAAAGCAACAGAAGAGACTGATTTTACTAAGTCTGGTGTAGACATTTATAATCTTCAAAAATTTAAAAGATCTAATCAAAATACATGTATTAACCAAAAACCTTTAGTTAGAGTTGGTGATAAAGTTAAATCTGGAGATATAATTGCTGATGGACCATCTACTAAGCTAGGTGAATTAGCATTAGGTAAAAATGTTACCGTAGCATTTATGCCTTGGCAAGGTTACAATTTTGAAGACTCTATTTTAATTTCAGAAAGATGTGTAACAGACGATGTGTTCACATCAGTACATATAGTTGAGTATGAAGTTATGGCTAGAGATACTAAATTAGGTGAAGAAGAAATTACTAGAGATATACCAAATGTTAATGAAGAAGCTTTAAAAAATCTTGATGAATCAGGAATAGTTTATATTGGTGCAGAAGTTAAAGCTGGAGACATTCTTGTTGGTAAAGTTACACCAAAAGGAGACTCAGCTTCTGGTCCAGAAGAGAAATTATTAAGATCAATTTTTGGTGAAAAAGCAATTGATGTTACAGATACCTCTTTAAGAATGTCTAGAGGAAGTAGTGGTACTATTGTTGATGTTAGAGTTTTCAACAGACATGGAATTGAAAAAGATGAAAGATCAATTACAATTGAGAGAGCTGAAATCGAAACTGTACAGCAAGATAAAATTGTTGAAGAAGAAATTCTAGAGAGAAGTATTAAGCAAAGAGCAAATCAAATCTTATCTGGTTCATCTTTAACTAAAAAAATTAAAGATTTAGAAGTTGGAACGAAATTAGATCTCGAGACAATCAACAAAATTAGCATAAATGATATTTTCAAAATAACAGTAGGAAATGTCAATGATGAAGCAAGTCTTGCTCAATTAAAAGATCAATACAATAAGGCAAAACAATCAATTTTAGAAAGATTTGAAGATAAAGTTTTAAAAATTAGAAGTGGTGATGATTTACTACCAAGTGTAATGAAAATGGTAAAAGTTTTTGTTGCTATTAAAAGAAGATTGAGACCTGGAGATAAAATGTCGGGTAGACACGGAAACAAAGGTGTTGTTAGTAAAATTGTTCCAGTTGAAGACATGCCATACAGAGAAGATGGTAGACCGGTTGATATTGTTTTAAATCCATTAGGTGTCCCAAGTCGTATGAATGTTGGTCAAATTTTAGAAACTCACCTTGGTTGGGCATGTAAAGAGTTTGGTGAAGAAGTTAAAAGATTAGTTAATGAAAATAATAAAAAATTTGAAAAAACAGAGAAGATTTCTTCATTTTTAAAGTCTGTTTATGGAAATGATGTTTTTGATGGTGCTATCGACAAATTAAATAAAACGGAATTTAGTGATTTATGTGAAAATCTTCAAAATGGTATAGCTATCTCAACACCGGTTTTTGATGGTGCTAAAGAAAAGGATGTTTCTGAAATGCTTAATTTAGCAAAACTACCAACATCTGGACAAACTAATTTATGGGATGGAAGAACAGGAGAAATGTTTGATAGACCAGTGACTGTTGGAATAATTTATATGTTAAAACTTCATCACTTAGTTGAAGACAAGATACATGCTAGATCTACTGGACCTTACAGTCTTGTTACACAGCAACCTTTAGGTGGTAAAGCACAACTTGGTGGTCAAAGATTTGGTGAGATGGAAGTATGGGCTCTTGAAGCTTATGGAGCATCTTATACTTTACAAGAAATTTTAACTGTTAAGTCAGACGATGTAGCGGGTAGAGTTAAAGTTTACGAAACAATAGTTAAAGGTGAAGAAAATTTTGAATCTGGAATACCAGAGTCATTCAACGTATTAGTAAAAGAAATAAAATCATTAGCACTAAACATTGAGTTAAATTAAATATGAAAAAAGAATTAACAGATTTATTTAAAAATAGTGAAGTTTCTGAAGCTCAAAATTTTAATAGTATTAAAATTACTTTAGCAAGTCCTGAAAAGATAAAATCATGGACTTACGGTGAAATTAAAAAACCTGAAACAATAAATTATAGAACTTTTAGACCTGAAAAAGATGGTCTTTTTTGTGCTAGAATTTTTGGTCCAATTAAAGATTATGAATGTTTGTGCGGCAAGTACAAAAGAATGAAATTCAGAGGAATAATTTGTGAAAAATGTGGTGTTGAAGTAACAAAATCTAATGTTCGTAGAGAGCGAATGGGTCACATCAATTTAGCAACACCTGTTGCACATATATGGTTCTTAAAATCATTACCAAGCAGAATATCACTCGCAGTTGATATGAAGTTAAAAGAAGTTGAGAGAGTTTTGTACTTTGAAAACTTTATTGTAATTGAACCTGGTTTAACTGGTTTACAAAAAAATCAATTATTAAACGAAGAAGAATTAGCTAAATATCAAGATGAATTTGGTGAAGAGTCATTTGAAGCTGGAATTGGAGCAGAAGCAATTTTAACAATTCTTAAAGCAATGGATTTAGAACTTGAAAGAACTAAATTAATTAATTCAATTAAAGAAACAAAATCTAAAGTTAATGAAGAAAGATCAATTAAAAGACTAAAATTAATTGAGTCATTTATTGAAACTGGTCAAAAACCAGAATGGATGATTTTAACTGTAATTCCAGTTATTCCGCCTGAATTAAGACCTCTAGTACCTTTGGATGGAGGTAGATTTGCTACTTCAGATTTAAATGATCTTTATAGAAGAGTAATCAATAGAAATAATCGTCTAAAGAGATTAATGGATCTTAAGGCTCCAGACATTATTGTTAGAAATGAAAAAAGAATGCTTCAGGAATCAGTAGATGCACTTTTCGATAATGGAAGAAGAGGTAGAGTAATTACTGGAACAGGCAAAAGGCCTCTTAAATCATTAGCTGAAATGCTTAAAGGTAAGCAGGGTAGGTTTAGACAAAACTTATTAGGTAAAAGAGTAGATTATTCAGGAAGATCTGTAATCGTTGTAGGACCAGACCTTAAACTTCATGAATGTGGTTTACCAAAAAAAATGGCTCTTGAACTATTCAAACCATTTTTATATGCAAGATTAAATAAATTAGGATTAGCATCAACAATCAAACAAGCTAAAAAGTTAGTTGAAAAAGAAACTAATGCAGTTTGGGATGCATTAGAACTTATTGTAAGAGAACACCCAGTTTTATTAAACCGTGCTCCAACTCTTCACAGATTAGGTGTGCAAGCATTTGAACCTAAGTTAATTGAAGGTGATGCCATTGAGTTACACCCGTTATGTTGTGCAGCTTTTAATGCTGACTTTGATGGAGATCAGATGGCAGTTCACGTTCCATTAAGTTTGGAAGCGCAGCTAGAAGCAAGAATTTTGATGCTTTCTACTAATAATATTTTAAGTCCATCAAATGGAAAACCTATTATTGTACCGAGTCAGGATATGATTTTAGGTTTATATTATTTGTCTCAAGCTCCTTTTCAAACAGAAAAACCAGATGGCTATTTTATAAATAATGATGAAATTGAACATGCTTTGTCTACAGGTCAAATAAAAGTTCATTCTACTATTGTTTCAAGATTTGAAACTCTTGATGAAAATGGAAATAAGAAAGTTGAAAAACACACTACAACTGCTGGAAGATTTTTATTAGCAAACTTACTACCTAAACATAAAGATATTACATTTTCAATGATTGATAGATTACTACCTAAGAAAACGGTATCTGAAATTATTGATAGCGTATTTAGATTTTGTGGTCAGAAAACTACCGTTATATTCTGTGACCACTTAAAAGATTTAGGTTTCAAACATGCATTTAAAGCAGGTATTTCTTTTGGTAAAGATGACTTAGTTATTCCAGAAAACAAAGGTCAATTAATTGAAGATACCAAAAAACTAATTGCTGATTATGAAAATCAATATTCTGAAGGTTTGATTACTCGAGGTGAAAAATATAACAAAGTAGTTGATGCCTGGTCTAAGTGTACAGATAAAGTTGCTGGTGAAATGATGAGAGGTATCTCTGCTACTGAAAGTACTGCTGATGGAATGAAAATTAATTCTGTATTTATGATGGCAGATAGTGGTGCGAGAGGATCTGCAGCTCAAATGAAACAGTTAGCTGGGATGAGAGGACTAATTGCTAAGCCATCTGGTGAAATTATTGAGACACCTATTATATCAAACTTTAAAGAAGGTCTAACAGCCTTAGAATACTTTAACTCTACCCATGGAGCTAGAAAAGGTCTGGCAGATACTGCATTAAAAACAGCAAGTTCTGGATATCTAACAAGAAGATTATGTGATGTTGCTCAAGATTTAACAATTTCAAAAATTAAATGTGATAATCCAGGTTTTATTGAATTAGCAGAAATTCTTGAAGGTGGAAATGTTGTTGTCAGTTTATCTGAAAGAGCTCTTGGAAGGGTAACAGCATTTGATGTTAAAAATCCTATTACTGGTGAAGTTGTAATTAAAAAAGAAACAATGATCGATGAAGCTGGTTGCGATAAAATTGATGCAGCAGGGGTTAAATTTATTAAAGCATACTCTGTTATGACTTGTAGCTCTAAAAAAGGTGTTTGTGCAACTTGTTATGGACGTGATTTATCTAGAGGAAAAATGGTACACGTGGGTGAAGCAATTGGTATGATCTCAGCTCAATCGATTGGTGAACCAGGCACGCAATTAACAATGAGAACTTTCCACGTTGGTGGAACAGCTTCTGTTAAACAAGAATCGCAAATCATTACTAAATCAGCTGGTACTTTAAAAATAATTAATTCTAACTTATTAGAAGACTCTAAAAAGAATTTGATAGTAATGGGAAGAAATACTCAGCTATCAATTGAAGATGATAATGGCGTTCAAGTTGCTGTTTATAAAGTCGCTTATGGTTCAAAATTATTTTTCCAGAATGGTGATAAAGTCAAAGCAAATGAAAAAATTTGTGAATGGGATCCTTATACAACACCAGTTATTGCTGAAAAAAGTGGTATAGCAGGTTATGTTGATTTAATTGACGGTGTTTCAATTCAAGAAACTACTGATGATGCAACAGGAATTTCATCTAAATCAGTTATTGATTGGAGAGCTCAATCTAAAAATACTGATTTAAAACC
>ENA-OWPI01003358-OWPI01003358.1-marine-metagenome-genome-assembly--contig:-NODE-3358-length-13749-cov-3.362858_pt1 | contig 13749 bp, 16 predicted proteins | sample MGYA00238138_ERZ651775 | MGnify/ENA primary metagenome ERZ651775 (study PRJEB26906, sample SAMN06265043) | marine metagenome | isolation source: Helgoland LTER site | place: Germany:Helgoland, sampling...
GCCTCAGAGAAGAAACCCGCGGGGTGCGAAAAGCCGCGTAAGAGCCGATTTACCGAAACAAAGCCAAAACACAACCATTAGTTGTATCATCCCCTAAATGCCCGATAACATTGGGCATCCATCGCCTGGTGATGAAGTCGGGACCTGACAACTTTCGACAATCGTAGTTTCAAGGGGTCATGAAGCGCATAAAATCTAAGGGCAGTGAAGTGACCGTATACAAACCGGCGCTTGTTGAGGCTACGTTTTTCGGGTCCCGTGCGGACACTGACCTTAGCGCTTTCAAACGCGAAGCGGATGTGATCGTCGCAAATCGCCTTTCGGACGAGCTACACGACTTGCGGGCGAAAGTTTTCACCCGCGATTTATTTAGGGTGGATTAAATTGGCACTCGCCTCAAATACCCAGCCATTGCCCCGGCGCTCAGCCACCCGCCGGCCAACATATTTTCCAACTCCGAGGCGTAGCGATAGGGCTCCTTTGCATTGCCGTTGTCGCATTCATCGATCGACGTCATTTTCGGTTCACACTTTGGGTTATGCTCGCCGCCGGCTTCCCTTTCTAGCATTTAGCGCCAACGCGGCGATGCATGCGGCTTTGCCATATCTGGGCCTGTTGCTGTTTTTGACAGTCTGGTCGCAAATGTCACAGAACTTCCACCATTGCTACCTCCCATATCAAAATCGGTTGTTTGGCTTCCCTGGGGCTGATACATTTGGTTTCTAACTTAGACAGCAGCAAAGAGTATTGAACAGTGCAAGTTCACAAGACCAGTCTGGCGGGGATATTAATGATCGAGCCAGATCGCTTCGTTGATCAAAGAGGTTTTTTTGCGGAGACTTACAGCCAGCACGTTTATGCGGAGCTGGGGATTGATGAAAACTTCGTGCAGGATAACCACTCACTGTCAGCCGAGATTGGCACGGTGCGGGGGCTACATTTCCAAGCCCCCCCGCACGCGCAGGCCAAGCTGGTTCGTTGCGGGCGTGGAGCGATCTTTGATGTCGCTATCGATATCCGAAAGGGTAGCGAGACATATGGCAAATGGGTTGGCTACGAGCTGAGCGCTGCGAATGGCGCGCAATTGTTCATCCCGGCCGGTTTCGCCCATGGCTTTGCCACACTGCAGCCCGATAGCGAGATCATCTACAAATGTTCGGACTATTACGCACCAGAAACTGAGGGCGCACTACGCTGGGATGACCCGGCTATCGGCATCGACTGGCCACTGCAGAGTGCAGTGATCCTGAGCGAGAAAGACGCAGTGGCGCCGGTGCTGGCTGATCTCGATAGCCCGTTTCACATGGAAGGATAGGCATTGATGAAGATCCTTGTGACAGGAGGTGCGGGCTTTATCGGCTCAGCTGTAGTGCGACTGGCGGTGGCACGGGGCCATCATGTCGTGAACCTTGACGCGCTGACCTATGCCGCCTGCCTGTCCAATGTGGCGTCGGTGGCAGACAGCACGCTTTATGCCTTCGAGCAGGCTGATATCCGCAACCGCGCGGCGCTGGACCGTGTTTTTGTCACCCACCAGCCCGATATCGTCATGCATCTGGCAGCCGAAAAGCCATGTCGATCGCTCGATCGATGGCCGGCCGATTTCATCGAAACGAATATCACCGGCACGTTCAACATGCTGGAAGCGGCCCGCACCTATTGGATCGCGCAAGACCGACCCGAGGGCTTTCGCTTTCACCATATATCGACCGACGAAGTGTTCGGCTCACTACCCGCGGATAAATCAGTCATGTTCACCGAGGATACAGCCTACGATCCACGCAGCCCCTATTCAGCCTCCAAGGCAAGCTCGGATCATCTGGTACGCGCCTGGGGTGAGACCTATGGCCTACCCGTGGTCCTCAGCAATTGCTCGAATAATTACGGGCCTTACCATTTTCCGGAAAAACTGATCCCGGTGGTCATTCTGAACGCGCTGGCAGGCAAGCCGCTGCCGATCTATGGCGACGGGTCCAATGTGCGCGACTGGCTTTATGTCGAAGACCACGCCGATGCGCTTTTGCTGGTGCTTGAGAAAGGCGCAGTTGGCCGCAGCTACAACATCGGTGGTGAAAACGAACGCAGCAATCTGGAACTTGTGCAAACCATCTGCACAATTCTTGATGTGCTCAAGCCTGCTTCTGAATCCTATGCTGATCTGATTGAATTTGTCTCCGACCGCCCCGGCCACGACCTGCGCTACGCGATCGACCCAACACGTATCCGCGAAGAGCTCGGCTGGCGGCCTTCCGTCACTGTCGAAGAGGGTTTGGAAAAAACCGTTCGTTGGTATCTTGAGAATGAAGAATGGTGGCAGCCCCTTCTTGCTCGCGCTGGCGTGGGCGAAAGGCTGGGGCGCGCATGAGCATTCTGGTTTTTGGCAAAACGGGTCAGGTGGCTTGCGAGCTGCAACACCTTCACCCCGAGTTCACTTATCTCAGCCGCGAAGAGGCGGACCTTTTAAACCCTGACGCCTGCGCCGAAGCAATTCTCGCGGCCAAGCCCAGCGCAGTCATCAATGCTGCCGCCTATACAGCCGTTGACCGTGCGGAAGATGAGGAGAGTCTGGCATATACCATTAATGCCGAGGCCCCTGCAGCAATGGCCCAGGCCTGCGCTAACCTTGGTATCCCATTCGTTCATATCTCGACCGATTATGTTTTTGACGGCAGCGGCGAGATGTCTCGCTCACCCGATGCGCCAACCGCTCCAATCAATGCTTATGGCCGCACCAAACTTGCTGGCGAAGAAGCGATCCGCTCGAGTGGTGCGCTTCATGCAATCCTGCGGACATCTTGGGTCTTTTCCGCGCATGGCAACAACTTTGTCAAAACAATGCTGCGCCTCTCGGAGACGCGCGATGCCCTCAACATTGTCGCAGATCAGATCGGCGGACCAACACCCGCCTCAGCCATAGCCGCTGCCTGCATAACCATAGCGCAGAACCTCGATGAAAGCGGAACCTTCCACATCTCAGGCGCGCCTTCCGTAAGCTGGGCAGATTTCGCGCGCGAAATCTTTGCCAAAGCGGAGCGCTCAGTGACAGTTACAGACATCCCCACAAAAGACTACCCAACACCAGCCGCGCGTCCCCTCAATTCCCGTCTGGATTGCGCCTCACTCCTGTCAGATTTCGGGGTTAAACAACCACAATGGAAAGACGAATTGGCCAAGGTAATAAGTGAGCTGACATGACACAACGCAAAGGCATCATCCTCGCAGGCGGCTCAGGCACACGCCTCTATCCGATCACTATAGGCGTCTCAAAGCAGCTCTTGCCGATCTATGATAAGCCAATGATCTACTATCCCCTCTCTGTGCTCATGTTCGGTGGCATTCGCGAAATCGCGATCATCACAACACCACAAGACCAAGAACAGTTTCAGCGCACTCTGGGCGACGGGTCACAATGGGGCCTCAGCCTCACCTATATCACACAGCCATCGCCTGACGGGCTGGCGCAAGCCTACTTACTCGCCGAAGATTTCCTCGATGGTGCGCCCAGCGCTATGGTTCTTGGCGACAATATCTTCTTCGGTCATGGCCTGCCTGAAGTGCTTGGCACCGCCGATAGCGTCGAAACAGGCGGAACAGTTTTCGGCTACCGCGTCGCTGATCCCGAGCGCTATGGCGTTGTCGATTTTGCCAAAGATGGAACCGTAAAATCGATCGTCGAAAAGCCCAAAAATCCGCCATCAAACTACGCAGTAACAGGCCTCTACTTCCTCGACGGGTCCGCCCCCCGGCGCGCGGCTCAAGTAAAGCCTTCCGATCGTGGCGAACTTGAAATCACCTCGCTTCTGGAAAGCTATCTTCACGACGGCCTCCTCAACGTGCAGCAAATGGGCCGTGGCTATGCCTGGCTTGATACCGGCACACATGGCTCTCTGCTTGATGCAGGAAATTTTGTACGCACGCTGTCAGAGCGCCAAGGCCTTCAAGTCGGCAGCCCCGAAGAGATTGCTTATTCCCGTGGCTGGATCACAGCCGCCGAACTGCAAAAGCGTGCTGAGAGCTTTGCCAAAAACTCTTACGGACAATATCTGCTCAATCTGCTGAAATAGCTCATCGCTGACGGCGCAGATATACGTAATAAGCACCGCCGCCGCCATGGCGCAAATGGGCTTCGCTGATCTGTAAGACAAGTTGCGCCAAAGGCGGAGTGGTAAGCCACTGCGGCACTTGATGGCGCAAAACACCGAGCCGCACAGGAATAGGCCCGCCATCATCGCGCGGCTTGCCCTTTCCAGTGACAACTAGGAGCAAGCGCTTCTGGTTCTGATAGGCCTTCATGACAAATGCTGTCAGTCGCGGGTGCGCCTGATCTTGTGTCATCCCGTGCAAATCGATTTTCGCGTCAGGCTTCAGCTTGCCTTGCTTCAGCTTTCCATGCGCCTTCTTGTCCATCTGGACTGGCGCTTTTTTCACCCGCTCGCGAATATCAGGCATCACATCATGCGCTGGCTGATATGCTTGCGCCCGCGCAGATATCTCAAAGTTTGGCATCGCCTCAACAGCCCGCTTTGGTGCTGGCTTTGATACACGCAACGCCTCCTTTGTCTTGGTGCGCTTTGGGTGCATTGGAACGGCCGTTTCAGCCACTTTCCCCCAAAGCTCTAGCTCTTCTCTATGTAACTTGCGACGTCTCATTGCTCGTCCACTGGCAAATACGCATATGCGCGCTGGATCGGCATCAGAACAATCATCCGCCCGGGGTCTTTCAAACGCCCGGCCTTGAGCCCTGCTTCGTCACCCGTGCCAAAGAAAATATCAGCCCGCTGCGCGCCCTTGATGGCAGAGCCAGTGTCCTGCGCGATCATAAGCTTGCGGATCTTGCCCTTACCATTCTTCTCGACCCAAACAGGCGCACCGAGCGGCGTATACCGCGGGTCAACAGCCACAGTGCGCATCTCCGTTACAGAGCGATTCATCGCACCAAGCGGGCCTTTGTCCGCAGGCACTTCGCTCACCTCTCGGAAGAAAACATAGGAGGGATTGTGGCGTAGCAGCTCGAGCCCGTCGATCGGGTTGCGGCGCACCCAATTTTTGATCACTTGTGCTGAGACTTGGTGCACGTTGTAGACGCCCCGCCGTACAAGCTCCCGACCGATTGAGCGATACTCATGACCGTTCTTGCCGCCATATCCCACACGGATATACCGCCCATCAGGAAGCCTGATCCGCCCCGAGCCCTGAATCTGCAAAAAGAACAGCTCGACCGCGTCATCAACCCAAGCAATCTCAAGGCCGCGCCCTTCCATGGCGCCAGTTTCTTCCAGCTCTCGACGGCTTAGCCAAGCGCCGTCCCGCGCTTCTGGCGGAAGCTTATAGATCGGAAAGCGAAAGCGCTCGGATCGATACAAATCGCCGTCAAGTTCTGGTTCAAAATAGCCGGTAAAAAGAGCAGGCTTACCATCAGTGATCTGAACAGGGCGAAAGAACAGCTCAAAAAAAGCCTTAGCATTGGTCTGATCCCGTGCTGCTCGGCACAGGCCTTTCCAGTCAGGGGATTTCATGTCGCTACAAGTGTTAAGAAAGACAGCCAGCGCCTCGGCGTGGTTGTCCTTTTCCCAGCCGTCCAGCTCAGAAAACTCAAGAATACGAATTTCCGTTTCTTCAGCGGCGCTTGCAGCTTCTGTCATGACAAGCCCAGCCGTTATTGCCGCTAAAAGAAAACGCTTCATTCACCCGTGGCAACCAAAATCCAGTTTGGATCATTCACACCCATTTCGCGCTCGAATGTCCAAATATCTTTCTGGGTTTTGACTTTGCCCTCTTTACCCTCAACAATCTCGCCTGTGCTGTCCCGCACAACAGATGTCAGCTCACCAATAAACTTCATGGCAATTTCCGCCGTGCCACTCGCCGCATGAAACTCTGCCGAGTGAATAGACACTTCACGGACACCTATAAATTCGGCTTCGACTTTGAGACCCTTCTTCTCACGGGCTTCCACAACCTGAGCGAAGACCTCATAGACCTCGTCAGAAATGTAGGGTTTGATCTCAGCCAACTCGCCGCGCTCAAAGCCCATCAGGATAAACTCATATGCGCTACGCGCTCCTGACAGAAACCCGCCGACCTCAAACGAAGGCTCTCGCTGCTTCATACTCGCAAGCGCCTTTGCTGTATCACTGCCCTCTTCCGCATGATCTGTAATGTCCTGATCGGGACCGCCCTCAATTACTTCAAACTTACGCTTGCGTTCGTCGAGTCCCGCTGGCGGCACGTTTGGCGCTTCAAATCCATCGCGCGTGCCTAGAACGCTGCGCAACCGCAGGATCAGAAAAATCGCAATTCCGGCTAGGACAAGCAACTGAAGAATGGGCAAATTCATGTAAACCTCATTAAGTGAGCGTGGCAAATGGCGCTATCAGCACCTATGTAGGTTATGGGCGTGTTCAAGTCTACTACGCCCAATGACAAGCAGGAGATTAAGAAAATGTGGCTTTTAGTGGCGTTTATCGCTGTGCCTCTGATAGAAATAGCCCTTTTTATCCAAGTTGGTGGAGCCATAGGGCTTTGGCCAACGCTCCTAATTGTGGTTCTCACAGCCATGATCGGGACATCACTCCTGCGCAATCAAGGAGCACTCGCGCTGAATAATCTGCGCAGTTCGTTCAATGACCTTCGCGATCCAACAGAGCCTTTAGCCCATGGCGCCATGATCCTGTTTTCTGGCGCCCTTCTGCTGACACCCGGGTTTTTCACAGATGCTATCGGCTTTTCGCTGCTTATTCCGGCAGTGCGCCACGCTGTATTTGCCTATGTCCGTCGCCGCGTGACAGTTCAGGGCTTCACCGCTCACCCTGATCAGCAGCGCCACCAAAATGACCCCAGCGACATCATCGATGGTGACTATCATGAAGTCGATGAAACAAAGCGCCCAACGCATACCCCATCAGGCTGGACAAAACACTAGGGCATTGAGGCTTCTAAGCCTTCTTGCTAAGTCAGTCGGCAAGAGTTTCAAAAGTCTTTCCAATGGAGAATAACATGGCCGAGAATGGCGCTGCACCAGAAGCAAAAACCGAGACACCCCAAGTTAAAATGAACGTGATCAATCAGTTCATCCGCGACCTGTCATTTGAAAACATCCTCGCCCAAAAGGGCGTCCAAGGCGAAGTCACGCCTGATGTAAACGTTCAGGTCAATCTTGACGCAAAAAAGCGCTCAGCAGAAAATCAGTTCGAAGTTGCGATCAAGCTCGCAATCACGTCTGTGAACAAAGAGAACACGGCTGAGAAGCTCTTCCTCATGGAAATCGACTATGTCGGAATCTTCAATATTGAGGGCGTTCCAGAAGATCAGCTGCACCCCTTCCTTCTGATCGAGTGTCCGCGCCTGCTCTTCCCGTTCCTGCGCCGCATCGTCTCTGACGTTACGCGCGATGGTGGCTTCCCGCCGCTTAACCTCGAAACAATCGACTTCATGGCGCTTTACCGCAACGAGCTGATGCGTCGTCAGGCTGAAGAAGGCAAAAAGCTGGACGCCTGATCAACCAAGCTTTTTCCAAAGTGCGCCGTCGCCCAAGCTTTCTACAAAAGCATCATGGGCGGCGGCTTCTTTTTGGCTGATACGCGCAGGCAAAGGCGTTGGCCGAGGCTGTGGCCGCCAGCGCCCTGCGCTTCCAGTCGTTTCACTCTCATGGTTCGTCGAAAGCGCAAAGTCAGGCTGCTTGCCGCCAATCAGCTCAAGATACACTTCCGCAAGAATTTCGGAGTCAAGCAAAGCGCCGTGGAGCGTGCGAGATGAGTTATCAATATTGAAGCGGCGACACAGTGCATCAAGCGAAGCAGGTGAGCCTGGAAATCTTTTGCGCGCAATATCAAGCGTATCAAGCGCCTGACTCATCGGAAGCAACGGCAGGTTCATCCATTTCAGCTCGGCATTGAGAAACTTCATGTCAAATGCCGCGTTGTGAATAACGAGCGTAGAATCCTGCACAAAATCAAGAAACGCCTGACCGATTTGGGCAAACTTGGGTTTATCCGCCAGGAACTCGTCACCAAGCCCATGCACTTCAAATGCCTCCTGCGGCATCTCGCGCTCGGGATTGATATATTGGTGATAGGTCCGGCCTGTTGGCACGTGGTTATAAAGCTCAACCGCGCCTATCTCGACAATACGATCGCCCTGCATTGGCTCAAAGCCTGTGGTCTCCGTGTCCAGCACAATTTCACGCATCCGTCAGCCCTGCCCTTATTTCTTTTACGATCGCCTTCACCTGCGCTTCAGCGCCTGCAAGCGTATCCGTCATGACAACATAATCTGCGCGCGCGCGCTTTTCCACATCTGGCATCTGCTTGGCTTTGATCACCTCAAACTGAGCCGCGCTCATAGTCCCCCGCGCCAGAACCCGCGCGCGCTGAGTTGCCTCATCCACAGACACAACAACGACAGCATCCATCATGTCTTCACTGCCCTTTTCAAACAGCAGTGGAATATCAAACACCAGAATATCGCTTGTCGCAGTTTCAGCAAACTGCGCACGATCGGCCGCCACCAATGGATGAACGATCTTTTCAATCTCTGCCAAAGCACTCGAGTCGGCGCCAATGATCTCCTTCAGAACATCCCGCGAAACGGCCCCATCCAGCACAGCCTTCGGAAACACCGTCTCCATAGGCATAACAGCCAAGCCTCCCTTCCCATAAAGCCGATGCACCGCCGCATCCGCATCCCAGACAGCACAGCCCTCAGCAGCAAAGAATTTCGCTGTAGTAGATTTGCCCATGCCAATGGAACCCGTGAGCCCGAGACGATACACCATCAGCGCAACACAGCCGCGCGGGTTTCGTCTGTCACTTGAGGACGCACACCAAACCAGCGCTCAAATGCGGGCACAGCCTGATGCAAAAGCATTCCAAGACCGTCAACAGTGACACAGCCTGCTTCATTCGCTTCATTGAGCAAATGAGTCATCAAAGGCGCATAGACGAGATCCGTGACCAAAGTCCCTTTTTGCAATCCATCCAGCGGGACTCTGAGGGGCGGCTTCCCCACCATTCCAAGAGATGTGGTATTGATAACTGTTGCCGCCTCTTCAAGCATATTTCCAGCCTGAACCCAGTCGACGACCCGCAAACGCTTACCAAAGTCAGCCTTAAGCTTTTCCGCCCGGGCCTTTGTCCGGTTTGAAATTAAAATTTCAGGAACCCCCACTTCGACAAGCGCAGCTATAACGGCCCGCGCCGCGCCACCAGCCCCAAGGATCGCTGCAGGCCCTGCCTTCGGATCCCAATCAGGCGCTTTCTGTCGCAAATTCTGAATGAATCCATAGCTATCCGTGTTGTCAGCGTGAATCTTCCCGTCTTTGCGGAAAATGAGTGTATTCGCTGAGCCTATCAGCGCCGCACGATCTGTCACCAGATCAGCAAAATCCATCACCTTCTCTTTGTAAGGCACAGTCACATTCACCCCGACAAATCCCATTTTGGGTAGGGTTTTGACAATATGTTCAAGGTCTTCCTGCGCCACATCAATTGGAATGTAATGCCCGGCAATCCCAAGGGTTTTCAGCCAATGAGTATGCAAGGCGGGCGATTTTGAGTGCGCGATCGGCGAGCCAATAACGCCCGCCAGAGGAATTCTGTTTAAACTCATGCCTTAAGGTCTCCCGAGGCTGTCAGGTAATTAATCATTTCTATCAGCGGCAAGCCAAGGATCGTAAAGTAATCCCCTTCGATACGGCTAAAAAGCCGTACGCCCTCCTCTTCAAGCTTATAGCCCCCGACAGAGCTTTGAAGACTGGGCCAATTCCGATCAACATATTCGTTAAGATATGAGTCCGAAATGTCGCGCATATAGAGCCTGACCTGCCCGACATGTCGCCACAACGGCTCAAGCTCATGATAAACGACAACAGCAGACAGCAAGCTGTGGCGTTTGCCGCGCAGCGCCTTGAGTTGTTCTCTGGCCTCCTCTGGCGTTTGTGGCTTCGATAGGATTTGCCCGTCAAAATCGAGCACTTGGTCGCACCCGATCACCAGCTTGTCTGGATGCTTCCCACCGATCTTACGTGCCTTGGTCTCAGCAAGAGCATCCGCAATATCACGTGGCGTTGCTTTTTCTGCTTGAAGAGCGATTTTAATCATCTCTTCATCAACGCGTGGCACAATTGCTTCAAACGCAATTCCCGCATTTGAAAGCATCTGCCCACGTATCGCCGAGCCCGAAGCCAGAACAATCTGACGCGCCATGTGGATAACTCCTGTAATACTTAACGAGTAATTAATGCACAAAAGGGAGCACAATCAACGTCACCCTCTAAATTGAGGAAAACGAGCGCGTCTCACAAAGTTTCACTGACCCTCCTGACAGGTGGAAAAGGATAACTGGCCTAGCAAATTGGGCCGTTCTTTCTGCCATTCATACACAGATTCTCCACAGCCTTTTTATCGAGCCCTTTTTTTAAAAATTAACGTTAACAAATGGTTAGCACTTTGTTCGTCCCTTAAAAATCTCTAAGAAGAAGAATGTATACACATCTGAGTAATCTTAGGGATAACTCAATAATCCACAGATTTTGGCCACACTACATAATCATCAACCTTTCTTTCTTTTATATTTATTATTAAGGGGTCAACGAAAGGATGGTGAATATGTCTGATCTTTTGTCTGATCTGTATCCATGGACCAAATCGCTCCATATCATGTCGGTTATGGCATGGATGGCTGGGTTGTTCTATTTGCCCCGGCTCTTTGTTCATCACACCGAACAAAGCACAGCAGGTGATGAAAAAGACACCCTCTTTCAAATGATGGAGCTCAAGCTTTTTAAGCTCATCATGAATCCTTCCATGATCTCAACATGGATCTTTGGTCTCTGCCTCGTTTTCACACCAGGAATAGTTGATTGGTCCTCTGTTTGGCCTTGGACAAAAGCAATCAGTGTTTTGGCAATGACTTGGTTTCATCATTGGCTTGGCTCGCGCCGCAAAGATTTTGTCAGTGGTAGCAATACCCGTACTGGCCGTACCTATCGCATAATGAACGAACTGCCGACGGTTCTTATGATTGTCATTGTCCTTTCCGTGGTCGTAAAGTTCTAATTTATTGACTCATACGCCGCTCAAGCGTATCTGATGCACAAGCCTGCCCGTTCTGGGAGCACAGGTAATTCCATAATCAATCCTATGAAGCGCCGCATTCGCGGGCGTAGAGGCCATTTCTATGACAGACGAGACCCAAGAGCAGCTCCACCTTGCCGACCTTAAGGCAATGCACCCTAAAGAGCTGGTCACAATGGCTGAAGAGCTCGAAATCGAAAACGCCACAACGATGCGCAAGGGCGAGATTATGTTCTCGATCCTCAAAGAGCGTGCCGAAGAGGGCTGGATGATCGGTGGTGAAGGCGTTCTTGAAGTACTTCAGGACGGTTTCGGCTTCTTGCGCGCGCCTGAGGCAAACTACCTGCCTGGTCCTGACGATATTTATGTCTCGCCAGAAATTCTGCGTAAGTTTTCTCTGCGCACGGGTGACACAATCGAGGGTCACTTGAAGCAGCCTGAAGACAACGAGCGCTATTTTGCTCTTACTCACGTTACCAAAATCAATTTTGAAGATCCTGAGAAGGCCCGTCACAAGATTGCCTTTGATAACCTGACGCCGCTCTATCCTGATGAGCGCCTGAAAATGGAAATTGAAGATCCAACAATCAAGGATCGGTCCGCGCGCATCATTGATCTCGTCGCACCCATCGGGAAAGGCCAGCGATCGCTTATTGTTGCTCCGCCTCGCACTGGTAAAACTGTTCTGCTCCAGAATATCGCCCATAGCATCGAAAAGAACCACCCTGAGTGCTATCTCATCGTTCTCTTGATAGATGAGCGCCCGGAGGAAGTAACGGACATGCAGCGCTCCGTAAAAGGCGAGGTGGTATCCTCGACATTTGACGAGCCAGCAACCCGTCACGTGGCGGTCTCCGAAATGGTCATCGAAAAGGCCAAGCGCCTCGTTGAGCACAAACGAGACGTCGTCATCCTGCTCGATTCAATCACGCGCCTTGGCCGTGCCTTCAACACAACTGTTCCATCTTCAGGTAAGGTTCTCACAGGCGGTGTCGATGCCAACGCTCTCCAGCGTCCTAAACGCTTTTTTGGTGCCGCGCGTAACATCGAAGAAGGCGGCTCTCTGACAATCATCGCAACAGCCCTTATTGATACAGGCTCGCGCATGGATGAGGTCATCTTTGAAGAGTTCAAAGGCACGGGTAACTCCGAGATTGTGCTTGATCGCAAAGTTGCAGACAAGCGCGTGTTCCCAGCGATGGATATTCTCAAGTCCGGCACCCGGAAAGAAGAGCTCTTGGTCGACGCAAAAGATCTTCAAAAGACCTTCGTTCTGCGCCGCATCCTCAATCCGATGGGCACAACAGACGCCATCGAGTTCTTGCTGGGCAAGCTCAAGCAAACCAAGACAAATGGCGAATTCTTCGACTCCATGAACACGTAAAACCTGTTCAAAATCAACGGGTTATGAAAAATGAGCACTATTTTTGCCCAGGCCTCCGCGGCTGGTAAAGCTGGCGTTGCTGTGGTTCGAATTTCCGGACCGCAAGCCTTTTCGGCTGCATCCCAGCTTTGCGGCGCCCTCCCCGCGCCGCGTCAAGCGGGATTGCGTCGTCTCAGGTCTGCGGCTGGCGAGGTGCTCGATGAGGCCTTGGTTTTGTGCTTCTCGGAAAAAGCGAGCTTCACGGGCGAAGAGACAGTTGAGCTTCAGACACATGGGTCTGTCGCGGTTGTAAACGCACTGCTCGCTGAGCTCGGGAGGATTGATGGCCTTCGGCTTGCCGAGCCTGGTGAATTCACACGACGAGCTTTGGCCAACGGGCGACTTGATCTTGCCCAAGTTGAAGGTCTTGCAGATCTTATCGCCTCCGAGACCGAGGCACAGCGGCAGCAAGCGCTGCGCTTGTTTTCTGGTGGTTTAGGTGATCTCGCGGCCCATTGGCGTGAGCGTCTGATCCGCGCAAGTGCGCTGCTAACCGTCACGATAGATTTCGCTGATGAAGAAGTGCCAGTCGATGTATCCCCCGAAGTTCTTGAACTTATCGCCGAGGTCCAGACAGCCATGCAGGCTCAGGTCGATGGCTTTGGTGCTGCAGAGCGTATTCGTACTGGCTACGAAGTTGCTATTGTTGGTCCGCCCAATGTTGGGAAATCCACGCTTATGAATAAGTTGGTGGGGGAGAAGCTTTCGATCATAACTTCAAAGCAACAAACTACGCGCCATAGAATAATGGGAATCGTCAATGGAGACGACCATCAAATTGTGTTTTCAGATACACCGGGAGTTTTGAACCCGCATTATAAATTGCACGAAAGTATGATGCGTTTTGTTTCGAGTGCGCTGCAAGATGCGGATATTATTCTTTTTGTTACGGATATTTTCGAAACAGAAATGAATCATAAAGAAACTTTAGATAGAATAAAAAATCATAGTTCTCCAGTTCTTGTTCTGATGAATAAGATTGATTTAGCGAAGGATCCTGCAGATTTAGAGAAAAAGGTAAATTACTGGAAGGAGCAAATCTCGCGGGCTGAAATCTTACCCATATCTGCATTGCATGGGTTGAGTATAGATTTTATTATGCCCCGACTTATTGAGTTATTGCCAGAAGGAGAAGCGTTTTTTCCAAAGGATGAGTTAACGGATAAACCAATGCGTTTCTTTATATCTGAAATTGTTCGAGAGAAAATACTGCAAAATTATTCTAAGGAAATTCCTTATTCATGTGAAGTAGTT
>ENA-OWPI01003369-OWPI01003369.1-marine-metagenome-genome-assembly--contig:-NODE-3369-length-13721-cov-2.643873_pt1 | contig 13721 bp, 10 predicted proteins | sample MGYA00238138_ERZ651775 | MGnify/ENA primary metagenome ERZ651775 (study PRJEB26906, sample SAMN06265043) | marine metagenome | isolation source: Helgoland LTER site | place: Germany:Helgoland, sampling...
GTCATCTGTTTCCTTCCCCATTAGGTTAAGAGAGTTAACTTAAAGTTGGAGTAAAACGCCCGTCCGTCCATCCAATGTTGCGTGCTTTGGTGTCCTCTTCAGCTCAGAGGGGTCGCTTGTTGCGTCCCCTGACGGCAAACAAAACACCAGGATGCCCCTCCTGGTGCCATCGCCCTTCCCCCCTCCAAATTTGCCATTTTGGTGCGCACCGTGAGCTTTCTTCCTCGTCCGACACAGGGGGATTCAAGAAAATCTTGGCGGCCAATCGCGGTGAAATAGCTACGCGTATAATGCGTGCGGGCACTGAGCTGAATTTGGAGACATGTGGAATCTACTCTGCCGAGGACCGTTTCACCCAGCATCGGTACAAGGCCGACCAAGCCTTTGAGCTTTCGTCGTCGAAATCCCCCGTGGGGGCTTACCTTGACATTGACAGTATCGTTCAGATCTGTCTGAAGAATAAAATCGACTGTGTGCACCCTGGGTATGGATTTTTGTCAGAAAATGTCAACTTTGCCCGGGCTTTGGAGGCCAACGGCATCACGTTCGTCGGCCCGACAGCGGAGAACCTCGCTACCTTTGGGGACAAGACATCCGCCAGGGAGCTCGCGGTCCGCGCCGGCGTGCCCGTCGTGGAGGGAACTGAGGATGCTGTTTCCACTGTGGAGGAGGCCAGGGATGCCATTGAGAATGGCGTTCCCGGAGTACACGGACCGATTGGGTACCCCGTGATCATCAAGGCGGCGATGGGAGGGGGTGGACGTGGGATGCGGGTCTGTTTGACCAAAGAGGAACTCGAGGCGAACTTCTCGCTGGCTTCAAATGAGGCGCTGACTGCATTTGGGGATGGCCGCTGCTTCATTGAGCACTATGTGGACCGCCCTCGACACATTGAAGTCCAAGGAATCGGTGACGGTACGGGTAATGTTGTCCATCTCTACGACCGCGACTGCTCCGTGCAGCGTCGGCACCAGAAGTGTCTTGAGACAGCCCCTGCCATGCACCTTCCTGAGAAAACTCGACAAGCTCTCTTTGATGACTCCCTGAAACTTCTCAAGGAGGCCAAGTACAAGAACGCCGGCACCGTGGAGTTCCTCGTAGATCAGCAAGGCAATCACTTCTTCATCGAAGTGAACCCGCGGGTCCAAGTCGAGCACACGGTAACGGAAGAAGTCACGGGCATCGACATTGTCCAAACACAGATCAAAATCGCCGCGGGGAAGACTCTGGAGGAGCTCGGCCTCAGGCAGGAGAGCATCTCTACTAGCGGATACGCGATGCAGTGTCGCGTTACGACCGAGGATCCCTCAGAGGACTTCCGGCCGGACACAGGTCGCATCGAGACGTTCCGCCTTCCTGGAGGAATGGGCATCCGACTTGACGATGGCCCCGGATTTCCCGGCGCCAGCATCACGCCTCACTATGACAGCCTTCTCGTCAAGATCACTGCCAAAGCTCGCGAGCGCAGGGAGGCGACCAAGAAGCTAATCCGTGCGATTAAGGAGTTCCGTGTTCGTGGTGTGAAGACCAACAAAAGTTTTCTACTCAACGTCCTGCACAACGACGATTTTGTAAACGGCGCCGTGGACACTTCTTTTATCGCGTCGAATCCCGGGCTGGTCGAGAAGGACGTCTCGCGCGATCGCGGGGGGAAGATTCTCAAGTTTATCGCTGAGAGCACGGTGAACGGACCACCGCCTTCACTGGGAGCAACTGGAGGCCTGCCATTGGCGTCAGCTGTCGCCCCGGAGCCTCCTAAATTTGGGCCGAGGCCCCTGTCGACGAAGAAGTCTTTGAGGGATATCTACGTCAACGACGGTGCGCAGGCCTTCGCAAAGGCAGTGCGCGAGAGGCCAGGGCTGCTGCTCATGGACACCACTTGGAGGGATGCGCATCAGTCGCTTCTTGCGACTAGACTGCGTACAAAGGACATCATTCCCATTGCTAAGCCGACTGCAGCTGCCCTGGGAGACTCTCTTTATTCTATGGAGTGCTGGGGGGGAGCCACTTTCGACGTTTCGATGCGATTCTTGAAGGAATGTCCATGGGACCGTTTGGCGTTGATGAGGGAGAAAGTGCCCGACGTCCCTTTCCAGATGCTATTGCGCGGCGCCAACGCGGTCGGCTACACTTCCTACCCCGACAACGCCGTTTTTGAGTTCTGTCGCCTCGCCCAGGGACACGGCATGGACGTCTTCCGAGTTTTTGACTCGCTCAACTACGTTGAGAACATGCGCCTCGGCATCGATGCTGTCGGAACAGCAGGGGGGATTGTTGAGTCTGCCATGAGCTATACCGGGGATGTTGCGGATGTGAACCGCGGCGGCTATAACCTAGAGTATTACCTCAACCTTGCGGCTGAGCTGGAGAGCATGGGTACCCACGTGCTGTGCATCAAGGACATGGCGGGTCTTCTGACTCCTCAGGCTGCCAGACTTTTAGTCGGGTCGCTGCGTGAGAATCATCCGGACCTTCCCATCCATGTGCACACCCATGACACGTCCGGCTGCGGTGTTGCCGCGATGATTGCCTGCGCGGAGAGCGGCGCCGACGCCGTCGATGCCGCGATCGATTCCATGAGCGGAACCACCAGCCAACCGTCCATGGGCGCAATCGTTGCAAGTCTCAAGGGATCGCCCTTGGATACCAACATCGACTTAGAGAAGCTGGGCAAGCTTGACGATTACTGGGAGGGTACACGCGAGGTATACTCCCAGTTTGAGAGCGGACAGAAGAGCGGGAGTAGCAGCGTCTACCACCATGAGATTCCGGGAGGGCAGTACACAAACATGCTCTTCCAGAGCAAGCAGCTCGGCTTAGGCGGTCAGTTCGCGTTGGTGAAGCAGCGGTACGAAGAGGCCAACCGTCTTTTGGGAGATATTCCCAAGGTGACACCTTCTTCCAAGGTTTGTGGCGACCTTGCCCAATTCATGGTCGCGAACGATCTTACCGAGGCGGACGTCAGGGAGCAGGCGTCAACCCTCAACTTCCCCTCGAGCGTGATTGAGTACTTTCAGGGGTTCCTTGGTGTGCCCCCTTTCGGATTCCCTGAGCCCTTGAGGTCGCAGATTCTAGAAGGCAGGACGATCGACGGGTATGACGGCAAAGTGGCGTTTGAGGGGAGGCCTGGGGAGGAGATGGAAGATTTCGGTGAGTCGTGTTGGTGACATGTTCGGGATTTTTTTCGGTATTTGTCTTTTCGCTGTATATAAAATCCACTAATTTATCACTAATTATCATTATTTACGCCCCTCTTACGCGCGATTGCAGATTTCGGTGCAGCCAGGCGCATCCTCGAGGAGAAATGGGGACCGGAAATCCGGGATGTTGATGTTATGAGCCATTGCATGTACCCAGCTGTCTTCGATGAGTTCATGAGAAACGTGACAACCTACAGTAAGGAGATTACCCACCTGGATACAAATACCTTTGTGAATGGCATGCAGCCCGATACTCCTGAGGCTGTCGTAGAGCTGGAGACGGGGAAGAGTTTGCACTTGAAACTGCTGAACATTGGAAAGCCGAATAATGAGGGATTTGTGGACGTCAGTTTCGAAATGAATGGACTCAAGAGGACCGTTAGGGTGGCTGATAAGAGCGCCGGTGTGAGCGAGGCGATCGTCAAGACCAAGGCTGATCCAGATGTCCTTGGTAGCGTGGGAGCGCCAATGCCAGGAGTTGTCGTGGAGATTAAGGTGAAGAAGGGGGACCTGGTAAAAGAGGGTGATGTCGTCGCCATTTTGAGCGCTATGAAGATGGAGACTGCTGTGGCTGCTCCCCTTTCTGGAATGGTGGTCAACGTTCAGGTGACGGCCGGAGTCAACCTTGACCCTCAGGATCTTATGCTTGAGATCGAGCCATGAAGACATGGAGGGATTGCAAGCATGGAGAGATGGTTTTTTAGAGATGGCATCAAGAGATGGCATCAAGAGATGGCATCAAGAGATGGCATCGAGAAAATTTATCAATAATGACAGAAGGATGGCGGAATGGTGGTGGATTTGTGATTTGTGGTCTATGCTGATAATTAGTTTAATTTTAAGTGTGCCCAATGGTGGGAAGTTTTGGGCAACATGGCAACATTTAAACTTGTTTTCTTTTCGTGGCTTGCATGCAAACACCACTCAGGAGAGGAGTAACTAGGAAAAACATTCGAAATATATGTCATCATCAAAAGAAAAAAACGTCTCAATTTCGTCCTATCCTAATTACGTCTTTACTCGCGTCTAACTCGAAAAACGTCCAAAACCAATAGTGGAAGACAAAATTAGTCACCACCATACATTTTTAGTAACCCATGTGTTGCTTGACGTCACTTGGCTTGACTTCTCCCTTCTCGAATCTAGTCTTGTCGACAACTGGCGCCTTGATCTCGAAAAGACTTGTTTTCCCCTTGGGTCCCTCACACGACACCTGACCGTTCATGGGAAGGCTGCCCCACTTTCCCATGAGAGGCGGCTTCCCCTTCTTGCAAGCCTCGAGCAGTTCGATCGTCGTAGCGGGAGTAAGGCACTCGTAGTAGTCGTCGTTCATCTGAATCATAGGGGCATTAGCACAGGCCCCGAGGCACTCCACCTCCCGAAGAGTGAAGAGGCCATCCTTGGTAGTTTCCCCCTCCTTGATGCCCAGGTGCTTCTGGATTGTATTAGAGATGTCCTGTGACCCGCAGATCATGCAGGGCGTCGTGCCGCAGAGCTGGATAAAGTACTTCCCGACCTTTTCGCGGTTAAACATGGTGTAGAAGGTTGCGACCTCGTAAACTCTCATGGGATGCACCCCAACAATCTTTGCCACTTTGTCCATGGCTGCCAGTGAGGTCCAGCCCCCATTCTGCCGCTGCGCAAGGTCCAGCAGGGGGATGATTCCGGATTGTTTGTAGTTGTCGGGGTACTTGGACAGGATTCGCTGCACCTTCTCGTAGTTCTCCTCGGTAAAATCAAACCGGGTCTCAGGCCGGTTGAAGCTTTCCATCACATGCTGAGAATTGAGAATTGAGAATTGAGAATTGAGAATTGAGAATTGAGAATTGAGAATTGAGAATTGAGAGGATTGGAGTGGAGTGGAGTGTTAAAACTTGAGGGTTCCAACGGCTTTAAACATGACATAAATAATTCACAGATTCGAGAGGCCTAAATCGCCAACAACGCACACAGAGCCCACAGAGCACACAGAGCACACAGAGCACACAGAGCAGACGGAGCGACTGGAAAAAACGAAACAGTGCACACACACACCACAAGCACACAGGCTGTGGCACAAGCACCGAATGTAAGGGGGGAGGATATCGTTTGAACCCACCTGAGCAGAACCCGCAGACAGCGACCGCCGGGAAACATTACTTGTAGAACAGAGGGGGAGAGATAATCGGGGTGGAAAGGAGGTACTGAGCGTCGTCGAGAGAGAGCGGAAGGATCGCATAATATTATATTATTTCGCAGATAGACAGTGTTACGAAGATTTTGGAAACAAAGAAGGAGGATGGTTGTCTGATTGGGCAAGGAATGAGACGTTTGAAAGTCCAGGTGGGGAAGAGTGCACACCACTGCCAAAACCGTAGATTTCTTTGTAACATTACATTTTTAAAACGTCAGTCAATCCACACGTACAAACGATCAAATTAGTGCGTTTCGCCCGTTTTTAGCTTTATAAACGTGCGTTGAGACCAGCACGGACACACAAGACTTCACAAGAGATCCGGCGGACGACCCACCTTCACTCTCAGCAGTCTTTTCCTGTCGTGTCCACTTCATTTACGATCATGAAAACCCATGAGACTTTAGATTTCGACGAGGAGGCCCGCCGTTTGTTTGAGAGCCTCGGAATTGGGGAGGGAGAGAAGCGAGCTCGTTTCAATAATGTTGATGCAGGTATGGTCTGCTGTGTTTTGCGCTATTCGAGTTTGTGGAGGAGGCACTGATGCAAGTAGCTGCCTTGTGTGGAACGAGTTCGTCGTCTGTGGCTGAACTCCAGGTTTTCTCTCGTTGGATTGAAATCAAGCATGACAAGCCCGAGAACAAGATACTCCCAAATCTTGCTCACACCTTGCCTCGCTTCCCCCTTTCTGCTTACCTCTCCCACTGAGATAGTTTGGAAACATCCAACAAATGGTGCCACTTTGTATGTTGGAAACCAATCTGCTGCTCAGTCTCGCGAACTGCTGGAATCAAAAGGCATCACTCGAATTGTCAACTGTACCGATAACATCCCCAATTTCTTTGAAGGCAAGCGCAGTTCACCGGACGGGAAGAGGACGAAATCAGCCCATTCAAAGACTAAGAAAGATGACTCCGTTGGGGTGATAACATATCTACGATTTGCTATTTCATTCTGGTCTCGTTCTGTGAAGGATAACGATGCCTCAGTGATTAGGTATCTGACCCCCCTTTTCGAGTTTGTTGACGAGAGTTTGGCGAATGGGCAAAGTGTGATGGTGCACTGCCTTGCGGGAGCCCATCGGGCGGGAACAACTGGAGTTGTGAGTGTACATGCAAAGCGAGACGATGTTGATGTGATGACAGGGTGCTGGAGCGCTTCAAAATTATATGAAACGAAAGCTTGGCACGGAGAGAGCAGCGCACTGCGAGAGCCTGGCAATATATGAGCTGATCTTCGTCACACTAATCTTCCTCGCTCCCCCGCTTAACTCTGTTTAGATGCTTCTCATGCGGTACACTGGCATCAATGATGTAAAACTGGCGATCAAGACGGCCAAGACGTGCCGGCCTATTATAGATCCGATTGGCATGCTTCCCGAGCTGTTAAATCGATACGCCAAGGCGAGGGAAAATGGCTCCGACCTCGAAGTGAATGTGTAACCTTAATGTAAAAGGCAGGCTTTTGTAGTTTCTTACAACGACAACAACAACAAAAAATGTCATGCTGCCCAAAACGAAATAAAAACCCTATATATCTCTACATTATCTTGTTTTCCTGCTGTTTGACGTGCTGCCATAGAGCGGTCTTCCATTTGCCTTAGCAAACCCTGAACCTCCACTACTGGCTTTCACTTTTTTCTTCCTTGCGGCTGACTCTGCCTCTTTAGCGGCCATCTTTTCCTGGTGCAGTTTTAGCTGGGCTTGAAGTCGAGCGACTTCGCTGTCGTGATCAACTTTAGGGGAGGGTGGTGTGACGGGGATTTCAGATGCCGCTACAAACCCCATCGTTTTCTGCGGGGGGGCTTCCACTTTCGCTAAATGAGGTTTTTTTTCCTTCACCGTAGATGGTTTTTTCTTTTTCTTGAGCTGACTGAAAAAATTATTCCGGGGTCCCTCACTGACATCTTCCTCTTCACCCAGCATTGTTTCTGTCGTATCGCTAAACTCATAAATTCCCTCCTTCATTTTTCCCTTTTTCTTCGTAAATGCATTGCTGTGGTTGTCATCGATACCGCTACTGTCGCTTTCGCTTTCGTCGCCATAATCAAAACCTCCTTTCAGAGCACCCGCCTTCTTGTGTTTTCCGTCCCATTTTTTTCTCATCCCAGCCGTTTTGATGCTCGTGTTTGTGAAGCTATTGCTGTTGTAATTAGTTGCGGCACACCTGGCATCCTTGATCAGCTTTTCGCAGCCTTTGGGATCCTTGCAGTAGTCGCATGTCTTGTTGCAGAATCCAGGAGGTATCTCCTCTCCAAAATGCTTGAGAAGATACTTTCGGCGGCACATAATCGTCCCATTGTCATCCCCCACACATAGGCTGTTCATGCACTGTAGCTGTTCAAGCTTAAAATCTGCACCGTGGCCGTCATTTTTTTCACCAGAGGACTTTCGACTGGCCTTGTTGATCAAAAAGGCAAACTTCCTGACATCTTCGTCATCATGGTACATTAAACTTAATGAGGGCTTGCCGTCGCGACCCGCTCGACCAGATTCCTGGTAGAAGCCCTCTACTGTCTTGCTCATGTTCCAGTGCACAACGTAACGAACACACGCCCGATCGATGCCCATCCCGAATGCCACAGTCGCCACAGCGATTTTTACAGTTCCATTCATCCAATTGTTTTGCGCCTCCTTTCTAGCTTTGTCCCCAAGGCCTGCGTGGTAAGGAATCGCCTCGATGCCAGTTTGTCGCGAAATTTGAGAGGCGACCAGGGTGCAACCAGATTTTTTATGGCAATACACAATGCCGGAAATTTCCTCTTTCGAATGAGCTTCATGCTGCTCTTTGATAAAGTTCATCAAGTCTATCCTAGCGCCACCGGACTTATTCTGGTCCAGCTGGGTTTTGTAGCGAATTTCGTAGTATATATTTGGACGGTTGAAGGTCGAAATGATCATTCTAGTGCTTCTCTCGCCCAGCTTCAATATTGCCTTAATATCACGAATTACTTTCGGGGTGGCTGTGGCGGTGCAGGCTGTCACCGGGACTTTGGGAAAGGCCGTGCGAATCCACTCAGTTTTCTTGTAGCTTGGCCGAAAGTCGTGACCCCAGGTCGAAATGAGGTGCGCTTCGTCGAAAGCAAAGGTGGAAATTCCCCCCTGCTTGTTCAGCTTCTTCAAGATATTTCGGAAGGACTCCGTCGCTATCAGCTCTGGGGTCACGTACAAAAGCTTCAACCCAGCAAGGTGGGTGATTGTATCTGCACGAGATTCTGCAGAGGTGGTAGAAGATATTTGTGCCGAGGGGATGGATAGTTTACTCAGCTTGGACACTTGGTCAATCATCAGTGAGATAAGCGGAGAGATAACAATTGTCAAACCATTGCGAAGCACAGCTGGGAGTTGATATACTAGACTCTTCCCCATCCCTGTTGCCATCACGACGATTTGATCTCTCCCGCACAGGCCGTTCTCGATTGCTTCTTGCTGGCGCGAGCGGAGGCCCGTATTTATGCCAAATGTCTGAGTGAGGGACTGAGTAATTTTCTCAGAGAGGAGAAGCGGAGACATTTGTCGGTAAAGGTAGTTCGTCAAACTTGGAACTTCTCCGATTTTCTTTTGCTGCTTCAAGGACGTGGACTGTGACTGCGGTTGAGGCTGAGGCTGAGGCTGAGGCTGAGGCTGAGGCTGAAAGGATAACTTCTCAAAGTCCTCCTCACTGTCACTCAAATCACACAGGATCGCAGCAGCAGCGCTCTTCCTCCCTTTTTTCCTTGGCACCTTCTGTGCTGCTGCAGGACTTTTCGGTGACGGACCCATAGTTTCTTTCTTCCTTTTCTTTCGCTTCGCTTTGACGGTCTCCTTTGAAGGAATGCGGGTGAAGAATTTTGTCATCGAGCCTTCCGGGGATGAGCCTTTAGCGTCGCCAAATGGGCGCTTCATGTCGCAGACGCTACATCGCGTAACCGAAACATCATTAATAAGGGTACAGCGCTTGCATGTCCAAATTGACGCCATGTAGGGGAAATCAACGACAGTAGGGGAAGGTAGAGGCAGCTAAAAGATAGCTCGGGGGGATTTATTTCGTGAAAAAACATTTTAACCAAATACGTATCTGTTTTAAACCGTCTTGTCGTCTTGTTCTGCCCATTTGCACAACCATTCGTTTATTTGGGGTCTCTGTACCTTCTCTGCCGAAAAATCCTCCTGTTTACTATACCGCTTGGCTATGGGTGTCCGATTTCTGTGCGAGGTTTCCCGCACAGCTATAAGACGGTTGGACCAAATTTGTACCACCTCAGCCTTCTTCCCCCCACTGTCCTCCTCGATTGTGAGCGTTTCGAGCTGAAAGCATCGTCCGTGTCTGGTGGGTCCGTGATCGGTACCATCACTCATTCTGGATTTCAGATCACTGAGGCGGACGAGATGTATCACACTGCCTGGAAGAACGTTGACGACTTGAAGGAGGAGGTTCGGCTGTCTCCTCTTTTTGAGATTGCGGAGGTGAAGAAGGTGCTTGTGGAGAATTTTGCCACTTTCGAGATTGGTGATGCTTTAGTTGAGGTTGAGGGACGTTTACTCAAACCATTACCCGGTGGAAGAAATCAGAACGTTGAAGTGAGATAATAATGTAATTAACAAAACCGCAAATCAGTTCATCACATTGTACACAACGTTGTGCACAATAAACAATACAACAAAGTTTAATCTTAAATCAATCAGTGGAACCAAGTTCCCTAAAACTCCTCGATGCGTCTGGTGCGAGAGTTGTCTCTGTGAATGCGCTCCCACTTGGCGATGTATTTCTCAGCCTCTGCGTGGGTGAATAATTCCCAGTTGTCTGGGGGGTCTACTCCGCACGCCCTGGAGATGCCCTGCACTCGCCGGCGTTGCCTGCGGGTTAATTCATCATAGCTAACTTTCCCATGGGTGGCAAGTTCTCCGGTAGCTGGAGCAGGAGGCTCGGGAAGGTGCATGGGCCCCTGATTCGTTGGCTCGTTGAGATCAAGCTCCTTTGAGAAGTCTCCGGCCCAGGCATCGCGTTTTGTTAAAAAGTTTGGGAGATCAAAGAGGCTCTTCAGAGTGGCCGAAATTGAGGAGTGCTCATATTCACTGTCCTTGTATGGTCCATCGGGCTCCTGTATGACCTTCCCCTTGCTTATCCATGGACTGACAAGCAAGGTTGGCGTCCTGAGTCCAAGCCAAGTGAAGTCTGTGTCGGCAGCTCCACAAGCCTTGACGTCGTCTGGGGCAGGCACGCCCGTAGGGACTCGATGGTGGTCATACCAGCCCCCAGTATCATCGTAGGTGATGAGGAGCAAGGTATTATTCCACTTGGGTCCAGCTCGCACAGCCTCATAGGTATCCTTGATGAGAAGTTCGCCGAGAGCGATGTCATGGCAGGGGTGATCGTCGTTGGGTCCCATTCCGGTGGTCTGGTTCTCTCCCTGGCGAGGAAGTATAAAGCTGAAGTTAGGAAGGGTCCCCTTTGCGGCCCTGTCATAAAATTCATCGTAACCTTGAACCCCAGCCACTCCAGCTGGGGTGTTGAAATATTCTAGGAAATAATTCCAAGTCGTGTCGTTGTAATAATAAGCCCAGGTATTGTTGTTTGCTTCAAGATTTTCAAAGACAGTCTTTTGAGGGAACGTTTTCCCCGTTTCGCATTGGTAGTCCTCTCCAGTTGTGGTACAACCGCCGGAGGTGGCAGTCATAATAAAAAGATGGTTGGGAGTAGACGGACCAGGGAATGATGAGTGCCATTTGTTAAATATCCCAAATTGCTTGGCAAGAGCGGATTTGATTGGGTTCGCATCCGGCTTGAACTGGGCAACTACCTCAACATTATTCGTTACCTCCATCCATCCATCTTGCGGCTGTTCAGCCGGGGGTATAGTGCCGGCTTTGCCATCCCAATTATTCATCCCAAAAATCTCATTCACCATTTCATTGTATCCCATGCTGCCACCTCCATCACAAACATATTTGGCTGTTTGTTGCACGCATGTTTTAGTACCACTACCGTCATCAAAGCATTCATTACCAGTGAGACCCTCGATTCCAGGCAGTTCTTCCTGCATGAAACCAAAGAATTTGTCGAAAGGCTGGTTCTCCATCAAGAGGAGGACCACATGATCAATCTGAGGGGAGGATTGTGAGAAAGAAACAGTAAACGCAAGAAGAAAAATGATTTTCTTCATAATGCTCCCTTCGAATAGTTATATGTTGCAGTTGGAGCAGGGGTGCAATTTTGTCCCCTTTTGCTTTTTTAGCTGCTCAGTTGGATTTAAGATTTCGGCGCTTCGGGAGTTCACATATCATTTTAATCAATGGAGAGCCAGAGTAAAGTGATCAAATATAATAGCATCAAGACTCCCCCTCGCTCCAGCAACACATCAATTGAACTTCAGGATTTGAAACCCGGGTACGACCCACCCGGAAACGAAATGGACAATAAAGCATTGCTTGGCGGAAGCCATCATCAGCAAGGGAAGAAACCAGTTGACTACAGCTCCACAATCAGTGCCCTTTCGAATCTTTCTATCCAGTATAATCTGACCGTGATTGCGATTTGCCTTCAACTTATGGATAGTGGCGATCCTGATCCTGCCTTTCCCCGGTCCGAGAGTCAAGATAGCATGCTGAAATCCTCGGTATTTGCAGGAGCCATCGCTGGCCAGGCCTCGATGGGATACCTCGGTGACCTTATCGGAAAGGGTAACGCCATGATCGTTACTTGTACTTTTACATTCTTGGGTGCCATGATGAGTGCATTCGCAACTTGGGGGGGGGCAGACAGCATTTACACTGTCTTGATTTTAGCAAGGTTTGTCATGGGAGTTGGGATCGGTGGGAAATACCCGTTGGCTGGGACTTTGAGGGGCGAAAGCGTCGTCGAGGGTGAGGTGAGATCGTACTACATGCGGGGTAGCCGATGGTGCAATTGTTTTGTGGTTATTGTTTTATGGGATATTATGGGATGGTTTTTTTTTCCAAAAACTCCTTTTGACCTCTAACACCCCCTCAGCACCGTGCCACTGAAGTCGCCAAAGGCTTCTTTTGGCAGACTCCTGGCACCATCATCCCTTACATTATCGCCTACATCCTCGTGTACATTTTTGGGGAGGACAAGACTGGTGCTGCATATTCAGATGTCGCAAGCTTCCAGTTTAGAATTCTATTCGGCATCGGGGGAGTGCCGAGTTTCGCGGTCATCATTTTGTGCTATTTACACATCAAGGGGAGGAAGCATCTTCACAATAGCCAAGAAACGACGATGGTGTCAAGGGAAAGCTTGGATAGAGCCAACAACAACTGGAGGGTGGAAGTAAGAAACCCCATCCACCTGAAGGCTTTGATTGGCACAGCTGGGGCTTGGTGGCTATATGACATTGTCTATTATGGGACCACAAACAACCAACCCTCTATCGTTGACAAAGTCTTTGGTTCTGATGAGGATTTGCTCGAAAACTGCTTCCACAACATCATTCTCAATTCAATGGGCCTCCCTGCAGTGGTCATGGCCATTGTTAATTTGAAGGGAATGGGGGAGAAGGCGCTACAAAGCTGGGGGTTTATGGCCATATCTTTTAGCTCATTGCTGTTGGCAGCTACGCTCCAGTACTTCCCGGACAGTAACAACGTCAATTTCATTTGTTGTTGCTTCCTCATCTTTACTCTAAATTGGGGGGTCAATGTCAGCACTTATGTAATGCCCATTGGAGCCTACCCACCTGAGGTCAGTGGAACGTTCTTCGGCCTGTCCGCTGCCGGGGGCAAGCTGGGAGCTTTCGTGGGTGCATACGTCTTTGATCCACTCACGGAGTGGACCAGCTTACCCTGGGTTTACACTTTCTGCACCATAGTGGGAGTGGTGGCGGTAGCGGTAACCTCCCATTTTGTGCGACCCTACGGGAGAGAAACATTCTACAGGCACAAAAATTCTACTGATGAGGAAGAAGAAGAAGAAGAAGAAGTCCAAGAGTATGCCTAGCACCTTCTTACTTACACCATTAAATATAACAAAATACATACTTTGTGGGTTATTATCTAACAGGGGTGTGTGTGGTTATACTTAACTTTACTTTGAGGGAGGGAAAGATATGTTAGATAATAATGTAATAACCACACCCCCCCTGTTAGATAATAATAAAAAAGGGAGTGGAAAGATGGGAAAATAGTTAGTGTCGAAAAAAAAAGAGGAAATCCATAACCTAGTCAGGTTTGCGTTAAATGTTTTCAGTTCTTTTCTTTAGTTGCTTATGTTAGTCTGGTAGACGATTGATGGTTTGGTATCTTTCTTTCGATTTTGGGTCATTTAGGGTCTTTTTAGATCACAACGTTGTCCGCTCTGTTGCCGATCGTCAAGAGTTTGTCCATGGCCAAGTAGCGGTTCATACAGTGATG
>ENA-OWPI01003374-OWPI01003374.1-marine-metagenome-genome-assembly--contig:-NODE-3374-length-13706-cov-6.186514_pt1 | contig 13706 bp, 6 predicted proteins | sample MGYA00238138_ERZ651775 | MGnify/ENA primary metagenome ERZ651775 (study PRJEB26906, sample SAMN06265043) | marine metagenome | isolation source: Helgoland LTER site | place: Germany:Helgoland, sampling...
TCATTATTCATAAGGCTTGCCTGATACTCAAAATTATGTCGAAGTATCAAATAACTGCTTCTTAGGTCTTCTACTAGACCTCTAGAACCATTGGTGAAATGCAGGTAACTAATGTTTCCGGTGAATCTGCGGGGTATACCTGCGTTGTTACCATTATCAAAGAAGCTATTTGCTCCTAGCCCTGTCAAATTGAAACATCCTGCACCAAAAGTGAACTTATCGTTTCTACTGGGCGCTAGGTATTCAAAATTGACTCCAGCATTTGGTGTAATGGTAAAAAAGTCAGGAGAGCTGTTGACTCTGGGGTTGACTAAGGGGATACTGCTGATGTAACCAAAGAATGGATCTAATTGTGATGAAAAGGTCAGCTTGCTCCAATCAATAGAGAAATTTCGAAAGGTAAAGCCAACACCAACTTGCATCGAGACAATAGCACGATTAGGTAGGGGCTGAAGAAATTTTTGGCCCATAGTTGTAGTTACGCCAGAATACGAAAAGTCACCTTCACCACTCGAGTTGTCAAAAGCTTGAATACTAAGTCCTGTTGCACTGTATCTGTCGGCGAGAATAGGAATCAAAAAAGTGCCGTTATTCATCTGATATGCGGCTGATAAACTATTCGGACCAGGTAAGTTCCACCATTGCTGACGGAATAAAGTCATAGCTTGAAATTGGTTCCCAGCTGGAATACAGAATGCAGGATTTAAAGATACTGGATTATTGTCGATAAGTGTGAATGTAGCGTCTTGTCCTGAAAGTGTATGGCTCAGTATTATGGAAGCTATGGTGATTAATTTTCTCATACTTATCTGATCAAAGTTAATGTACCGTATGCTTTTTGGAAGCCGTGGGTATTGTCTTGTCCAGTCCAGAATTCATTGTTGTCAAAAAGGGCGCGAATTCTCCAAGCATAGACGCCCATAGGTAAAGGTTCGCCGCTATCCATGTGTTTCCCATCCCAACCTTCAGCTGGGGACTTAATATCAGGGTCAATTTCATTAGAATACCATACTAGGCTTCCCCATTGATCGTATATCCAGATCTCATATTCTTTCAGGCTATGACCTTTTGGTAGGAATAGAGCGTCCTCCCCGATATAATTTAAATCAGGAGCAAAGGCGTTAGGGACAATTAGATTTGTTGGCCATACCCAGAAGCTTTTACATATACTATCAGCACATCCAAAACTGTTTACTACATAAAGGCATGCTTTGATACTGTCTAGACCCGAAGTAGATGGTTCAAACCTTATAGTTGGGCTAATATCCGTGCTGGTCTGACCATCGGAGAACGTCCAATAATAGGTGATACTAGAGTCTACAAAAGAAGTTAGGTTTACAAAGGTCCTAGTATCAATATTCACTTGTGAAATTGTGAAATCTGCATCAGGAGTTGGATATACATTGATAGTAGTGTGGGCAGAAGTATCGAGACAGCCACTTGCCATAGTAACTACATTATATACCACATAAGTTCCGTAATTATCGTACCGATAATTATAAACGAACGGCGCAGTGGTCTGAATAAATGAATTCCCATTACCAAAGAACCACTCAACAGAGACTATGGTATCTAGTGATGAAGTGTAAATGGAGGTATCGGTAAATGTTACATCTAGTGGTTCACATCCTTCAGTAGGATTAATAATATGTCTAGCATTCACACCATCTCGTACTAAGATATTGGTGAATAATGAATCAATACATCCAAAGGCAGTTTCTGCAAAAAGTGCTACTGTGTATATGCCTGCTGAGGTGTAATTAAAGGTTGGGTTCGTTAATGTTGAAGTGTTGATTCCTGGATTATTCGCGTAATCAAAGTCCCAATTGAATTGAATTGCATTCGTAGAATTATTGGTGAACAAGTAGGTCTGAGGAACCGAACAACTATCACCATTAATCAATGAAGGATTAAAGGATAATTGAGGAAGATCATGCACGATAGCTATCTGTTGACTAGAATCGACACAGCCGTAATCAGAAGTATGTGTTAATGTTACTTGATATGTGCCTGGTGCATTATAGATATGATAAGGCTCAAAAGCATTACTACTATTCCCATCTCCAAAATTCCATGCGTTTCCAATGATCTGCCCATTGGAAAGTGTTGTAAGGTTTTCGAAGAACGTGGTATCATTCAGACATACATTCTGGGTGGTAAAGTTCACCTCAGGTGTAGGTCTAATATTTATGGTGGCGCTAGTACTGTCGCTACACCCTGTAGACGATGTAACAGTTAATGTAACTGTATAAACTCCTGAGGTATCGTACAAGTAATCTACATTTTGTAAGATAGAAGTATCACCATTTCCGAACTCCCACAAATGACCGGCTATGAATCCCGCGGATGTAGTCGAATTACTAATGAAGTTCACTGAATCGTTAGCACAGACATTGTTATTACTGGAGATTACAGCTACCGGTGAAGGGAATACAGTTACATTTTGAAATGTTGTGTCATATCCACAGCCATTATCCACTAATAATGCAACGGTGTATGTACCTGGCTGAGTGAATGTCCAAGTCGGATTTTGATTTACGCTACCACCTCCATTACAAGAGTTAGTGGCAACATCCCAATCGAAACACCAAGCAGTGTTGGTAGTATTGTAGCTATAGTTTGTAAAATTAACCGTTAGTGGTGAACAGCCGCTTGATTTATCCATCCCAAAAGCTGCTTGAACAGTGTTTGGCTCTACGTAGACTGGTAAGGTCAAGCTACTGTCACCACAATCATTGAAAACAGTAAGTGTCACATAGTATGTTGTATCCAGGGTACCTCCATAGGTGAATACATGATTTAGCTGTCCCCATTGATAAATAAAGCTCGAGCCTTGTTGAATTTTTGTTGGGAGTATAGATGTATTGCTACCATCGCCAAAGTCAAAATATGCCGAATCTGCCTGGCCCTTAATGAGCCCGTCTATCTGAATTATAGTATTCAGGGGTGTACAGCCTGTATCAGGAAGAATTACAAAATCTGCAACAGGAGGGGTTCGAATTATTATGCTGTCTTCGACGTAATCACTTCCACAACAATTGAAGATTTCACGACTTAAATAATATACGGTGTCAGCAATATAATTTGGCTGTAGGATGGGTAAAGGATTTGGTAAAGAATTCCAACTTTGCATTAAGATTTTGGTAGAACCGTTGAAGGTAAATAACTCATAATATGAGCTATCTACAATGCCTGTGTCGCTCTCCAAAACATTAAATGTTGTTGGACCACAAAGTGCACTATCAGTGATCTCAAATGAATTAATCGGTGGAGCATTTACATAAATATTAATGATAGTATCATCAATACATCCATACTGAGTGGTAACTGTTAAACGTAGAGATTTCAATCCAGTAGAAGAGTAGCTGTGGCTGCCGTTTTGTGTGGTATAGTCAATACTTCCATTGTCATCAAAATCCCACGCGAAAGATGCGATACTTCCTCCAAACGCACTAGTGGAGCTTGCGTCAAAGAAGTTAAAGGATTGATTAAGACATACAGTATCTACACCACAATCCGATATTGAAATATCGGCAACAGGATAACTATGTATAGTAAGGGAGTCATAAATAGTCGTGTCACACCCTGCTAATGTGGTAGTGGTAAGACTGATCCCATAATTGCCTGGAGTAGGATTATAGTAGTTTATATTCTGTCCAAACAAAGTATCCGAACCTATCGTCCACATCCATTGTGAAACATTTGCATTGTTCGTTGATGTTGCACTTAATGGTATCGTATCAAATCCACAGAAAAAACCAATAGTATTGATGGAAGGTATCGACAGCGGATAAACATATACATTTTGAGTATACGAGCTATCACAAGAGCTCGAATCTGTGGCGAATACGGTATGAGTTATCGTATAGGTTGAAAGTCCACTTGTATTATTATTTATGAGCGTTGGGAGTATAGGTGCATTACCAACTAAAGTATTTCCGATTTGATTGTTACTGCTATCGAATATCTCCCATACGTGAAGTCCTGTAGACTGCCCAATTGAATCTATGATAGGATTGAAAGCAGTACACCCTGTATCTGCGGCGAGACCAAAGTATGGATTCGGGTTTGGTAGGGTATAAACCAGAACAGAATCTTTATTGTCTAAACATCCATGCAGCGATGTCACCTGAAGAACAACCCAGACCGAGTTTTCTGATGCCGAAATGTTATGGTTTAAATTATTTCTGCCATTGAAGGTACTCAGTACCGTTCCTGCAGTATTCTTTACGCTCCAAGTATAGGATCCGTTGCCTGCATAATGAATGGCGTTTACGATGCTTGTGTCGATGGTAAGCGGTGCACAATCTGATATTGTGTCGGTATTAAGTTGAGCGATGGCATTAGGAAATACAACAATGGAGTCTGTTATTGTCGAATCACAGCCGTATTGGTTGGTTACGGTCAGGCTTACGAAGTAGGTAATGTAGCCTGTGGTAGTATTTACAAGGGTATAGGTAGGTATGGTGTTGGTATCGGAGTGTAGGGTTGTTCCGGCGGTATCGATGGACCAGTAGTAGTCTAAGTTAGAAGTACCGTCGTTCGCTGAGGAGCTGTTGATTATAAGAGTGTTGATACTTGCTCCGGTACAAATGCTGTCGCTGAGTGTAAAGCTTGCGGTAGGTGTAGGGAAAACGGTAAAGTTTTGTTGTAAAGTATCAATACATCCGTTGTTGTTGGTGACTTGCAGTCTTAGTGTGTAGTTCTGTATACCGTTGAACGACTGGGGTAAGTTGAAAGTAGGGTTGTTCAGTGAGCTAGATGTACTTCCGTTAGGACCTGTTAGTGTCCATAACCAGTCAGTGATGCTTCCGTTTGTTTTGGAGGTGTCTTGTGGTTGAAGCAAGAAAACGCCACAGGAATCTTGAGGTAGTATGAAACCTGCTTTAGGTCTAGCGTGTAGTGTGATGGATTGCGTAGTATCGTCAGTACATCCTTTATCTGATGTTACCGATAATGTAAGGTTGTATTGTTGGTCTGCTTGCGGCCATTGGACATCGCTAAATGAGAGGTTCGGAGTGGAGTCGTTTATTGCTGAAAAGGAGGTATGGACAGTAGTGTCTAAACTCCAAACAAAGGTTAACCCGTTCCCCTGGCTGTTATTAGATATTAGTGGTGTCCATGGTGCACATGCGGCCACGGTATCGCTCTGGAAAGAGGCCAAAGGTGTCGGCCAAACGGTAACGGTTATAGAAGCTGAGTCTTTACATCCTGTACCTGCTTGTACGATGTGCTTAATGTTGTAGGAGTTGTTGTTGGTATAGGAGTTGTTATTGAGTGCGGGCCATGTTGGGTTATTGCCATTAAGGGTGTGTACAGTAGTTCCCGTGCTGTCGTAAATGATCCACGTATGTGTTAGTGCAGCATCTGCGGTTAGACTGTCGATGACGGGCGTAAAAGGTGCACACCCGGCTGAATCTACAAGGCTCCAGTAGGGGTTAGGGTTCCCGATGGTTGTTACAGTAACAAATGCAGTGTCGTTAAGACAGTTATGCAGCGAAGAAACTACGAGTCTAATGATGAACGAAGTATCGTCATTGCTGATGGTGTAGTTGAGTGCATTAATGCCGTTGAAAGAGGTGACAAAGTTGCTATCTGTAGTCAATACGCTCCAAGTATAGGATCCGTTGCCTGCATAATGAATGGCGTTTACGATGCTTGTGTCGATGGTAAGCGGTGCACAATCTGTTATTGCATCGGTATTAATATCCGCATTAGCATTAGGATAAATATCTATTGTATTACTTATGGTTGAATCGCAGCCATATTGGTTGGTTACCGTTAGTGATACTGTATATGTAAGAGTGGTGGTATCGTTGTTTAAGAGTATATGAGAAGGAATAGAGTCGTTGTAGTTGAAAGCGGTCCCTGCGGAATCTATGGTCCAGTTGTAAGTAAGCTGGTTGTTAGAGTTGTCGTTAGCGCTGGAGTTGTTGGTGATTAGAGAGTTTATGTTGGTGCCGGTACAGGTGTTGCTTGCTAGCGTAAAAGCGGCAGTAGGTGTAGGGTTTATATAGAAGCTAGTGGTAGTTGTGTCGCTACATCCTCTGCTGTCTTGAACGATAAGCTGTATTAGGTAAGTGGTTACACCGTTGGTAGAAGTTGGCAGGTTGAAGGAAGGGTTTTGCAGTGTAGAGGAAGAGAGTGTGGTTGCATTAGCGTCGTCAATGACTGTCCATTGCCAAGAGTTGATGGTTCCGTTAGATCCGGAGCTTTCTGTCGGCGATAGTGTGAACGGTCCACAGCTGCTGTCATTGCTCAGTGAGAAATCTGCGAGTGGTCTTGCGTAAAGTGTGATTGTTTCTGAGTAGGAGTCTGTACATCCGGAATCAGAGGTCGTTAATAGAGACAGTGTGTATTGTTGGTCGCTATCGGGGTATTGCAGTCCTGCGAATGCTAGAGTAGGTGTAGTGTTGGAAGTATCGGAGAGAGATACTAGGCTGTTGAGAGGTGAGATGTCCCAGTCAAAGGAAAGGTTGTTGCCGGTGGAGTTGTTTGTAATGGTGGGTGTCCACGGTGCACAAGCAGCGGCGGAGATGCTAAAGTCAGCATCGGGGTTGGGTACGACGTGAAATAAAATTGACGTTGAATCGATACAACCATTTGTGGATTCAACTATGTGCCAAATTGTATAGGTAACATTTGTGTTGTTGGTAGAGTATGATGAGAAACTTGGATTTATACCTGAAACTTCTTCTTGTAATACTCCGGATAAGTAGATTTTCCAAGTATGGGATTTTCCGTTGTTATGATATATTGAATTAATGGTTGGAGTAAAGGGAGAACACCCAGTAGTATCCGTTAGTGTAAAGTATGGATTTGGTATCGAGTCTAATTGAATTTGCGTGCTCAATACTTGAGAACCACAATCATTGTAAGCTCTTGCATGAATAGTATAGTTCTTTCTATCCCAAAGAATTAGACTATCATGGCCATATTGATTTAAACCTAGGCTGGTCCAACCGGTTTGAGGAGTTATGAAATAGTAGACACTATCCGCGGAGGCGTATGGTGAGGTTGAGATTACCGAGAAAGTAGGGCTACCTAAATTGACAAGTAAAGTATCAGTACAATAAATACTATCGTTTGGAGGGAAACTTACATTTGGTTCGTCAATTACGATGATACTATCGTAGATATAAGATACACCACATTGATTGCTAACGCCATATCTTAAGGTCATTTTCCCAGAAAGGCTAGGAGTCCAGTTAAAACTGGTATCAGTGGGACTAGTAGAGTTGAATAAGAGTACGTTTGACTCATCAAAAACAAACAGTGAATATGAGCTTGGTGAATTACAGTTAATACTATCTTGATAGACAGCACTATTTGTTACCGTTCCAACACAAATTGTATTCGCAATTGAGATTGCTATTTCTGTAATCGCTATGGTGTCTACACAGACGGAAATAGTGTCTATATCCAGTGTGCAAAGCGTATTGCCCCCAAAAGCAGTAAGTCCTATATGTTTGACTATGTTATATGTACCTGATTGCAGGAATTGCAAATTGAGATTATTTGAACCAGAAGTCCAATATGCAGGTACAGTGGGGAATATTCCTCCAGAACCTAAGCTGGATCCGGTATTCAATGAAAACTTGTTGTTAGGAAGAGTTAATAAATTCCATTGACTATCGTAGACTTCCCAGTAGCCATTTGCTGTGGGATCACAAGTAAAGTCTGAGCCACTTGCAACTACCATTTTACCTTGGCCAGATAAATCCTGAACCAAGTAATTAGTTGAAGTACATACACTGTCGTCACCAACAATATGTGCCTCAGGGGACTCGGAAATAACTATTGGACCAACCGCAGCTGTACTTTGTGATCCTGGACAAGGTGCTGTTTTTGTGGCCGATACAGAGTATGTGTTATTGTATGTTGTGCCCCCAAGGGACGAAGTATAATTACATGAAGAACCCTGAAAATAATGACGATAGTACGCTTTTTGAGTTGTAGCATCATAGATTATGAACGGAAATTGAGAAACACCACCATTAATCAACGGTGATACTGCAGGCTTAGATGAGCCATCGTTTGAATTAAAAGTGTAGCTAATGCCATCCGGATCGTTCTGCCAATTACTAATCTCAAAATCGAAGTAAACGCTATCCTGTCCAGGAGCTAAACATACGGTCGTATTTCCGGGAGTAGAAAGTCCTAGCGTTTGGGTTGATCCAAAATAAAGATTGATTGTTGTGTCTATTGAACATCCTGTTGATGTAGATAGTTGAACTGTAGTAGTGTAAAGCCCGGCAGTATTATACTGGTGAGTTATTAAATTAGTTGATGAGTATGTGCCGGTTTGTACTGCACCACCATCTCCCCAGTCGATAGAATAATTTGTGAAATTGGATAACCCTGCCAAAGGTGACAGTAAGAATGTTGCATTCGCACCACCTGAACAAATAGAATAAGTCGTTATTCCATTAAATGAAGTCGCTAAAATAGGAGAAGGTCCAGTTGTTGTTACCTCACTCACTGCGAAATTTACAGATGCGCCAGAAAAGTTGAATCCGGTAATTGTGATATTCTGAGTATTGCTACTTGTACAACCTGACGAGTTAGTATATGTATATGTGACAGTATGGCTTCCAACAGGTAATTGACTTGGGTCAATTTGTCCTGAAGAGTTAACAGCATTCGGAAATCCCGCGACGGTGTAGACTCCTCCGCTTGGTGAGCCTCCTGATAATGAAGTAACGGCGGAACATTTCTGAAATGACGTTGTGCCTAAACTTAAAGTAACAGTCGAAGCCGTATAGACTGTAAGCGTTTGAGTAGAAGAACATGTAAATGTAATCGTGGTACTTGGTACTGTAAATGTCTCGGTTAAAGTCAGCGTAACTATTGATCCGTTAGAAAGTCCCTGAGGATCAAATGTTACATTACTCCCAGAAGTCACTACGGCTCCTGCACTACTAGTTAATGTCTGATTCGCACCCAAGGAATTAGTTAACGTCTGAATCCCATCATTTTCACAAACGGATGCGGGTAAACTTAGACTTGTAATATTGGGATTAGGGGCGATTGCAACGTTTACTGTTGCTATAGAAGCATTTGTAGAATCGGTATTATAGGCAAGATTAATGGCATAATAATCTAATCCTGTGGAAGTAGGAGTGAAAGTCGGTTGAGTTACCGTGGAGTTGCTAATAGAAAGGGTCCCTGCACCGCTCAGTTTTGTCCAGCTCCACGTCAAAGTGTCCTGTTGGGCGACAGCAGGAATGCTTGATATTAAATCAAAGTCATTTGAGCCACATAACGTTATTGTTGTGTTTGTAATGTTATTGCTCTGATCATCTTGTATTTGAACCTGAGCAATGCTTTTTGAAGTAGAGAGTAGAATGGCAAGAACCACAAAAGTTAGTCTACAGAAGTGTTTCAACATCCATGGAACAAGCAAGGTTCGTTCCAGCCTATATGAAGGTATTCTTATTTGCATTATTTAGAATTCTGCTCTAAATCTTTTAACTCTTGAACAATATTCTCTTGTATAGACTCGATATCTACATTTTCTATTTCATGTCTTAGTTTTACAAGTATGTCATTCTGACCTGATCGCATTGCAGGTATTGAAATAATTTCTTTGAGATTGGAATCGCCTAATGTACCATTTAGGTAAGAGGCTGTTGCGTTAACCAATGCAACATATACAATGCAATACATTGAAAATCTAAATAGTGTTTTGAAAAGCTTTTTCATTGTAAGTAAGATTTTCCTTTCACAAAATGTTGGCGCCAGTACCTATTGTACTCGTCAATCGTAATTCTTCTTCCGGTGCGCGGGGCATGAATAAACCTGCCTTCTTCCACATAGATACCAACGTGCTGTATGTTTTGTCCATTGTGGCTGAAGAACATTAAGTCACCAGGTTGAAGATCTTTGTACTCTAAGAATTTTCCGCCGTTAGCTGCAAACTGGTTGCGAGAACTTCTTGGTAATTTCACACTTATGGATTTGTTGTATACGTATCCAACGAATCCAGAACAGTCAAATCCACTTGTAGGATCCATGGATCCATACGAGTAGGGGATTCCTATATGTTTTTGACTTTCTTTTAGGACAGCGATACGTGCGGCGCTAATATTCATATTCGGGAGGGAAACACTTTCCTGTTTGTACTTCTCTTTCTTATCTAACTCAGAGGTGGTTTTCGGAGAGTTATTGGAAGTATTATTTAATGAATCCTGTAGAATAAGATTGACGTATTCCGATGACTGGGATACAAAGTCATTCACATTCATATCCTTAATTTCAGCCGTCAACGAATCTTTGAAGCGCCATTTCTGGTACTGATATAGAACCTCGGAAGAGCCAAAATTCATGAATAGCCCGGCGAGTACTATGTTGGCTATAAATTTTTTCATTTCTGCTCTTAGTTTGAATTTCACGGAAATTAACGGTCCGAAACTTTAGCAATATAAAGATATTAACAAGACCTTTTTTTTGTGCATCATTACCTAGCAATAATTACTTATTAAAAAATGTTAACTTCCTTTTGCAGTCGATGTATGATGATGATTTTTCATTGTTAATGAATCAATTAATAATGTTATGAAATACTTAAATCAAGTTGTCTTTTTTTGTGTCTTATCTGAGAATTTTTGTGTTGCACAAACTGTGTTTACGGAAACAAAGCTCAATCTGTTGGATACAGGCAAGGTCCAAATTCTTCAGGTAGTTCCAGATTCCTTTCCATCTATCGAGTTAGTAGTTAGGGTTTCAGATGTGGGTAATAAGCCGATTTGGAACTTAGATAAAAGTGGTTTTCATCTTTCGGAGGGTGAAGATGAATTGATGGTGACAAGGGTTACACAGATTTCGAAGGACCAATCCGTAAACCTTGGTTTAGTATTGGATCACTCGGGCTCTATGGTGTTTGATGAGAGTCAGTTGGTTGATCAGTTCGGAAATATTCTGTATTCTTTTGATTATTATGGCCGTATCGTCTATCCTGATGGCTATGTGTTCCCAATTAATGAACTGAAAAAAGCAGCTTCACGTTTTTTAAACTCGTTTGATAATGACAAAGACAGTATTTCGCTAATTTGTTTTTCGACGCAAGTAGATCAACAGATCGATAGGGGTAACTCAATACATACTCTTCAGAATAGTATTGCAAATATCGAAGCGGAAGGCCGGACTGCCTTCTATGACGCACTAGATAGATCGCTAGAAGAGTTGAAAACTGCCAGTGGTACAAAAGTAGTCGTAGCTCTGACTGATGGGAATGATAACGAATCCGCGGTTGAATTTAATTCAGTCTTGTTGAAGGCGCAGCTCTTTGAAATACCATTGTATATAATTGGTTTAGGTTCTGTCAATCAAGATTCTCTTCGGACGCTTGCCGACTCTACGAACGGCGCATATTTTTATTCACAGAATGCCCTGGGTATAGAAAGTGTTTACGAAGATGTCAAGGCTAAAATTCAAAGTGTTTATGGTGTGAAGTATGATGCGACCAATTATAATCCGACCGATTCGATAAGAAACGTTGTTGTTAAATATGTAACGGATAGTGTGTTTGCATCCACTTCTATAGATGTAGCGCTTCCGGAAGAGGTATTGGATTATTTAAAGAATCGTAGGCAAAATCAATATATATCCGCACTTCTCGGGGGAGGCATTGCTGTGGGAATTGGTATTTTCCTAGTTATTTATAGGCGAAAAAATAAAAGTGATTTAGCTTAAAATCTCGGCTAATTGCTATTTTCGATATGCGTTCAGATTACGGATGGATTTGACTTTAGGAGTATGGTAATCTTTTCGTGAAGAGTAATTCGCTCCTTTAGAGAAGGATGATCTGCACTAAAACTGCACATTATCAATATACTTTCGAATAAATAGAAGATACATTCATACGATAGATAAGAAACGATCGTTAAACGTTTAAAGACCAGAATTTGAGCCAGAAATTGACATCTAACCAAAACAGAGATTTCCACATAATGAGTGGTCATGCTTTGACGATGAAATGGTTTGTGGTTTTGATTGATAGTATTCGATGGCGTAAGTCGTATGCGTTAATACGCGTGAAACGGTAAAAGCCAGCATAAAAGAACCCAAATGGGTACCAACCGATCCTTCCAGGGCACGGTGGTTTGAGATGCGGGAGTTTCAACTCCAAAAACAAATGGGATTCTACCTATTTGATGAGAATTGCACAGGTTCCGGTCTGTGTTGCTTATTGGTCTGGCGGCCTGACAAGGTTGTCGCTTTTCATAGGCGCGTCCAGATCATTAGATATTCATAGCGAGAATTAAAAAGGAAGCGTATGAAAAAGATGATGATGCTTTTTGTGCTTTTGCCCCTACTGGCTGCGGGGCAGCGCAAGTTTAAAGAAAAGCAACCCCTTTTTACCAGTAGTCAATGTTTAAACGGCGACTGCGAGATTGGGACTGGTGCAGCTAAAAATGCCAATGGAGATTTGTATTACGGATCATGGCGCGACGGTAAACCGCACGGGTTAGGTTCTGTTTATTTTGATCTAGACAATGAGACCTATGCGCCTGGAACGTTTTTTACGGGGCGTTTTGCATACGGACTCATCGACGGTATGGGAACGTTTGATTTTCCCGGAGAGCGCAGGATGACTGTCAAGTTTCAGAAGTCGCAAGACTTTGCTGTTTTTGAAGATGTAGGACAGTTGCATCCTAGATCCCGCAGGTACATTATGGATGATGTAAAGCATTGGGACGGATGGGAGTTACGCCAGCAAGAATTCTTTGAGAACGGGAATCCCGATCGGATTTTGGTGAGTATGCATAAAAACTGGGAAGGTTCTACTTGTTGGAGTACAACCGGTCGATCGGGACCGGTAGAAATCTTCTTCCTTATTGATACGGGCTGTTCCCAGACCGCACTAACAAAAAGTACTATCGACTATCTCATCAATAATGGTATTCGTGTAACCAAAACGGGCTCCGGCTGGTACAATACAGCTTGTGGCTTGCGTGAGTTTGACGAATATGAGATACAGTCGATCACATTGGGCGGGATAACGTTTAAAAACCTTCCCATAGGCGCGGTTGATGGTGATGATAATTTATTGGGTATGGATATTTTAAGCGCCTTTGGTACGCTTGAATTCAACCTGGAACAAAAAACATTGGTACTAAAATGAGAAAACTTTTGAGTTTGGTGCTTGGGCTGGCAGGGCTAGCGGTTCAGGCGCAGGATGCAGGACATCCGGATATATTTAAGCAGCAGATTTCACGTACCCCTTTTATTCAATGGGAGTGGGCAGATGAAGATTCTGTGCGTGCCTATCAGGACACCATTGGTGGAATCACGAAAATGTACTTCAAGGATTATGAAGATGTGGACTATATCTTTTTTAGTTATTATTACAATGCAGATTCTGTCTATGATAATAAAATTGCGAGGCAGATGATTCGTGACTGGAATTCGTTAGAAATGGACAGTATGTATTACCACGATGTGTTGGTTGAATACACTGTGCATACAGTTGACTCTTTAAGAAACGACGTAAGAAACTATTATGGTGTGAATTGGAATGAACCCTATCAGCTAGACAGTGCTCGCGCAGTGACTTATGAAGAGGCCAGTTTGAAGTTGGATACTTTGTCGGATGGGGAGGTAGTGTTTAATCTCTTTTACATTCGATGGGAGGAGGATACGGTGCTAGAAGTACCGGTAAGAAATGAATATGAATCAGAAATAGAAGAAGAATGAAAAGAACA
>ENA-OWPI01003376-OWPI01003376.1-marine-metagenome-genome-assembly--contig:-NODE-3376-length-13704-cov-2.464372_pt1 | contig 13704 bp, 12 predicted proteins | sample MGYA00238138_ERZ651775 | MGnify/ENA primary metagenome ERZ651775 (study PRJEB26906, sample SAMN06265043) | marine metagenome | isolation source: Helgoland LTER site | place: Germany:Helgoland, sampling...
AATCCTATATCAACTAATCAGGATCTTTAGTCTCATTTCACATGGAACTATAGAACTATTTTTTCTAGAGATTTTCTTCTGTCTATATATTTCTGATTTCTTATATCTGAATTATCTAATTCTAATAAATCGTAAGCTTTTAAAATTACAGGACTATTTTCAAGAGTTGTTTTCCCGACATTTTTACGCCCCAACCTTTTCTGTAAATCATTAAAAGATCCTATTTTACCACTTTTAAATGGAAGTATTTCTCCATCGATAACAGTGCCGTTACTTAAATAATTACCAATCTCTAAAAGCTCGGGGAATTGTTTACTAACTAGTTCTTCTCCCCTAGACCAAATCATTACTTCATCATTTCTCTTTATTAATTGAGCTCTTATTCCATCCCACTTATTTTCGGCTACACCGATCTATGTGGGGGAAGGTTATTTTAGGGGGGATTATTATTGGCACCCATTGGGTTACTTTTTTTTACGCGATTAAAGTTGCGGGAGTTTCTTTGGCCCTAAGCATGATGGCCACAGGGGCTTTAATTACAGCCCTTTTGGATCCTGTTTTTAGTAAGCGAAAACTTTTGGGTTACGAGGTGTTTTTTGGAGGACTTACAGCGGTGGGGATCGGGATTATTTATCAAGCGGAATTCGAACACCTTATCGGTATTTCGGTGGCCTTATTCTCCGCCTTTCTCTCCGCTCTGTTTACGATGCTAAACGGTCACATGGTGAAAAGCGCCCGACCCATTACCCTTTCTTTTTACGAGTTAGTCATTGGAAGTTTGATTGGAATAGGGGTTGCCTATTTCACCGATCAGCTTACAGCTGAGGCTTTTGCGTTGCAAGGATGGGACTGGCTGTGGCTTTTGCTTTTAGGTTTGGTAGGGACTTCTTTTGCCTTTAATCTATCCATACGGGTGATGAAGCATCTGTCTTCATTTACCATCATGATGGTGATCAACTTAGAACCCATCTACGGGATCTTACTCGCGCTTGCCATCTGGAATGAGAAGGCCTTTATGAGTACAAATTTTTACCTTGGTTTTGTCATTGTTATATCGGCCATTGTAATGAATGGAATTTATAAACATCGGAAAGAAGCGCAAAAAAAATCAGTCCAATTCTAAAGAATTTTTACATTTGTTACAGACAATTTCTTATGGAATATTTAGAGTTTGAATTACCTATCAAGGAACTTCATGATCAGTTGGACAAGTGTAAACTGATTGGAGCGGAAAGTGAGGTGGATGTCACCGAAACATGCACCCAAATTGAAAAAAAATTAGATAAAACAAAAAAAGAGATCTATGGAAATTTGACGGCTTGGCAGCGGGTTCAACTCTCGCGCCACCCCTCAAGACCCTATACCTTAGATTATATCAATGCATTGACTCAAGGCACTTTTTTAGAATTGCATGGAGATCGCAATGTGTTGGACGACAAGGCGATGATCGGAGGTTTGGGTAAAATAGACGATCAATCCTTTATGTTTGTGGGTACGCAAAAGGGGTACAATACCAAGACGCGCCAGTATCGAAATTTTGGGATGGCCAATCCCGAAGGCTACCGCAAAGCACTTCGTCTGATGAAGTCTGCAGATAAATTTGGGATTCCTATTGTCACGCTTATCGACACTCCGGGGGCTTTTCCAGGCTTGGAGGCAGAGGAACGCGGACAAGGGGAGGCGATTGCTAGAAACATCTATGAGATGATGTCCTTATCGGTTCCTGTTATTGTCATCATCATCGGAGAGGGAGCCTCAGGAGGCGCGCTCGGAATCGGGGTAGGAGATGAGATTTTTATGTTGGAAAACACTTGGTATTCCGTCATTTCTCCTGAATCTTGTTCTTCTATTTTATGGCGCAGTTGGGAACACAAAGAAGCGGCTGCTGAGGCCTTAAAATTGACTTCTAAGGACATGCTCAAGAATAAATTAATCGACAAGATCATTAAAGAACCTTTGGGAGGAGCTCATTTTGACCGAGAGGCGACTTACACCAATGTAAAAAAAGAAATCCTCAGCGCATTTAATCGCATTCAAAAGCTAAAACCTAAAGAACGGATTGACCAACGCCGTGAAAAATTCATTGCCATGGGTCGGATTTCGGAATAATTTTTTAGGTTTTTAACAAAATCGTATTACTTATGAACACCCCTTTCTTTAAAGATGGGGGATAACGAGTTTTTAATTGCACAGATAAACTGTGTACTTTCGTTTTATGGAAGAAAAGAAACCTATAGGATTAAAAAAAGTAGCCTCTCCCGCAGTGATCAATCTGCAACAGGGAAAAATTCCACCCCAAGCCTTAGATCTCGAGGAAGCTGTGTTGGGGGCGATGTTGATCGATAAAAAAGGGGTAGATGAAGTCATTGATATTCTCCAGCCCGAGGCGTTTTATAAAGCCGCACACCAGTATATTTTTGAGGCCATTTATCAATTGTTCCACGATTCTCAACCCATTGATTTATTGACCGTTTCTGCCGAATTACGCAAAGTAGGGAAACTGGAAGCCGTAGGAGGCGAATTTTATTTGGTACAACTTTCGCAGCGCGTAGCCTCCTCTGCACACATCGAATTTCATGCCCGAATCATTTTACAGAAATTTATTCAGCGCAGTTTGATTCGCATTTCCAATGAAATTATAGAAACGGCCTACAAAGACAGCACAGACGTATTTGATTTGTTGGACGAAGCTGAATCCAAACTCTACGACGTCACTCAGGGGAACATCAAAAAATCTTCTGAAACCGCACAAAATTTGGTTTTAGAAGCCAAAAAACGAATCGAAGATATTTCCAAGCGGGAAGGACTGAGTGGGGTCAGTACAGGTTTTGAAAAACTGGACAAGCTCACCTCTGGATGGCAACCCAGTGATTTGATCATCATCGCAGCACGACCCGGGATGGGGAAAACTGCGCTCACCCTTTCCATGGCGCGAAACATGGCAGTTACCAAAGAAATTCCTGTAGCCTTTTTCTCCCTGGAGATGTCTTCAGTACAATTGATCACTCGACTGATTTCTTCCGAAACCGGCCTTTCATCAGAAAAGTTGAGAACGGGGAAACTCGCCGATCACGAATGGCAGCAACTCAATGTTAAGGTCACCGATTTAGAAAAAGCCCCCTTGTATATCGACGATACCCCTTCTTTATCGATTTTTGATTTACGTGCAAAGGCACGACGTCTGTCTTCCCAACACGGAATAAAGTTGATCATCGTAGATTATTTGCAACTGATGACAGCAGGCTCCAGCAGCAAAGCTGGGAATCGAGAACAAGAAATTTCTACGATTTCAAGAAACTTAAAGGCCCTCGCCAAAGAGCTGGACATTCCAGTGATCGCCTTGTCCCAATTATCTCGTGCGGTAGAAACCCGAGGAGGAACCAAGCGACCCATGCTTTCCGATTTGAGGGAGTCTGGAGCTATTGAACAGGACGCGGATATTGTTTCTTTTATTTATCGTCCAGAATACTACAACATTGACGAGTGGGATGATGAAGAACGGACTCCATCGCAAGGGCAGGCGGAATTTATCGTCGCCAAACACCGAAATGGGGGACTGGATAACATCCGTATGAAATTTGTGGGACACCTCGGTAAATTTGAAGATTTAGATACTTTTGATGCCCCGTTTGAATTTCAGTCTAAAATGAATACAGACGGCAATCAGATTCCTACGAGTAACTTGCCAAATCCAGATGACGTTTTTGGTTCTTTGGATGATGGAGAGCTCAATGACGACGCTCCCTTTTAATATCAATTAAAGATCGAGTTCCAGCATCAGGTCGGTTTGTGAGTCACTGCCCAACACAAAGGCATGCTTGTCAAAAACCGTTAAACCAAGTTTTTTATAAAATGCCAATGCGGGGGTGTTGTGCTCCCAAACTCCCAACCATAGTTTTCGGTACCCTTTTTCTTTTCCCAAGGCTACGGCTTTTTCAAACAGCACTTTACCTAGTCCCTGTCTTTGAAAATCTTTGAAGAGATAAATACGTTCTACCTCAAAGGCTGTTCCAGTTCCCACTGTTTCGCGTTGTGCCGACTCAAAATTCAACTTTAGATAACCTGCTAGGCGGTCTTTGTAATACGCAAAGTAAAAATTAGAATGGGCGTGTTCTAACTCTTTTTTTAATTGAGAGGTACTCATTTGATTGTTCAGGTACTCTTGCATATCGGCTTCCGTATTTTGAGCGCCGAAGGTTTCTATAAAGGTTTGAACAGACAACTTTTGCAGCAGCTTTACATCATCTATGGATACTGGGATGAGTTCTAAAAGCGACATTTTTAGATCCGAATTCCTTTAGTTCGCAGATCCGTTTTTAGCTGATCGGGGTTTTTAAAATGAATCGTTTGAATTCCCAAGGCAGCAGCAGCAGCAATGTTCCGCGCATTGTCATCGATAAAGAGGGAGGCCGGGGCTTCTAAACTAAACCGTTCAAGTGTGGTTTGATAAATTTCTGGAAAGGGCTTTCGGGTTTGTTCTGTGCCTGATACTACAATGCCTTCAAACCAATGTAAAAAGTCAAATCGCGCTAAAGCGATAGGGAAGGTCTCTGCACTCCAGTTGGTCAAGGCCACCACGCGATAGTCGGGATGGTCCACCAATTTTTTCAAGAGAGCTACCGTACCTGCGATGGGTCCGCCCAACATCTCTTCCCAGCGGCCGTAGTACATGCGGATCCGTGCTTCCTGTTCTGGAAATAAAGCCACACGATCTTCCGTAGCTTGGGCCAGGGGATAGCCTGCGTCTTGGTTTTCGTTCCAATCGAAGGTACAGACCTCGTCATAAAAACGTTGTATTTTTTTTCGATCTCCTCCAAATTCATCTAAAAAAACATAATCGGGATTCCAATCCACCAAGACGCCACCCAAATCAAAAATAATGTTTTTCACTTCCATACTATTCGGTTTTATCTTGTTGTCCCATGCTCATCAGATAGGCCTTTAAAAAAGAGTCGAGCTGTCCGTTCATTACAGCGTCAACATCGGTCATTTCGTGTTGGGAGCGCACGTCCTTGACCAATTTGTAGGGATGCATCACATAATTTCGGATTTGAGATCCCCATTCGATTTTCTTTTTTGCGGCTTCAATTTCATCTCGGGCGGCTAATTTTTTCTGCAATTCAATTTCGTACAACTGAGAGCGTAAGAGTTGCATCGCCTTGTTTTTATTTTCCAATTGAGAACGGGTCTCTGAATTTTCGATAATGATACCCGTAGGGTGGTGGCGCAGTCGGACTGCCGTTTCCACTTTGTTTACGTTTTGCCCTCCAGCACCGCTGGCACGCATGGTTTCCCAAGTGTAGTCAGAGGGATTGATGTCAATTTCGATGTTGTCGTCCACTAAGGGATATACATAGACCGACACAAAGGACGTATGTCGTTTAGCATTGCTGTCAAAGGGAGAAATCCGAACCAAACGGTGGACGCCATTTTCTCCTTTTAGCCATCCAAAAGCAAATTCACCCTCCAGCTCTAGGGTCACGGTTTTTATTCCCGCAACATCTCCTGATTGGTGGTTTAACTCTCGAATTTTATAGCCTTGTTTTTCACCCCACATCAAGTACATCCGCATCAGCATTGCGGCCCAGTCGCAACTCTCGGTTCCTCCCGCACCTGCAGTGATTTGCAAGACGGCACTCAAATCGTCCCCCTCTTCGGACAACATATTGCGGAATTCCAGATTTTCGAGAAGTTCCAAAGCAGTTTCGTGCACTGCGGTCACTTCTTCCTGCGTGGCGTCTCCGCTTTTTTCAAATTCCAGTAAAACTTCGAGTTCTTCCGCCTGCTGCTGAATGGCGTTGTAGTCCGTGACCCATTTTTTGAGGTTCCGTAGTTGCTTCATATGTGCCTCTGCAGCTTGGGCATCGTTCCAAAAGTCGGGAGCTAGGGTTTTCTCTTCTTCGTTTTGAACTTCGATTTCTTTGGCATCAATGTCAAAGATACCGCCTTAAGGCACCCAGGCGTTCCATTAAATTTTTATACTGATCTGTAGAGATCATTCTTTTGTTTTTTCAAAAATAGGGGAATTCTTTGTAATTCTTGTGCAATTTAGAAGTTCTATCCTCCTCTTTATCATTCTTAAAAACGCCCTTTATATATAATAAATAAGTTCAGTCTTTTTTGACTGTTTAATTCAATTTTTTTCAGGTTTTACTCAATTTTTTTATCCGATATAGGGTTGTGGAGAATCTATTTTATCTACTTTAAACCTAATTAATACGTATCCCAAATCCTGCCATGAAAAAAAGTATTCTCTTTTTCGGCTTCTTTTTTATCTACCTCGTCCAAAGTTTTGGGCAGTGTTCGTGTTCAGGTACCTTTTATTATTTAGATAGTGACGAGGATGGCTACCCTGATAAATGGCAATCAGCAGACGCAGGTGCTGCATACACTGATCATATTGACTCAGGCTGCGGAGAAGGAATAGCCGGAAATATTATTTTCAGTTGCACAAGGCTTACGGTAAATACACTACAAATCATGTTGAAGACTGTAGTGAAAATGATCCCAATGTCTGGAGAACAAATTCCTGGTACACTGACGAAGACGGAGACGGAGCCTACGGTACTCGGCATTCGGGCTGTCAAACACCTCCGTCCGATTCCACAAGATGGGTTACGAAATAGGACGGTTTACTTCTACTGGTGCGATAGGAAACAGCAGGCAGCTTCTGGCAGGAGGGTTGGCGTCTCTAGTGGGACTATTGGTTTCCAGAGGACTAGACAAACGCTACAAAAAAGCATTTGATCAATACAATAGCCGACAAGCTCCAAAATCAACTAAAAAGGTAAGTCTAGTCGGATCCAATCAAGGGTTGGGGATTCAGATTCGGTTTTGACTTTTTACATCCCCTAGATCCATTTAAACCATCTCATTAGTTTTTAGTAGTTTTATCCTGCTTAAATACAAACGATGAAAAAAACGGGATTTCTAGTTGCGATCGCCTTACTTTTCCAGGTCAATGCTTTGGCTCAAAATAAAAACAAGACAAAAACACCCTCTGTTTTGGAGCATACTCAGGCCTATACGGGTTTTTTTGATTTTAACTATGACGAAAAAAAGGATGCCATTTATCTGACGGTAAAGGAGTTGGACAAGGAATTCCTGTATGTCAATAGTTTGAGTGCAGGAATTGGCAACAACGACCTCGGTTTGGACCGAGGGCAGTTGGGTAATGAACGGGTGGTTTCTTTTTCCAAATCGGGAAACAAACTGATGCTGATTCAACCCAACCTGCGCTATCGTTCTACTTCGGACAACCCGTTGGAGCAGCGTTCCATCAAAGAAGCCTTTGCCAAGTCCGTTTTGTTTGGTTTCCCGATTGAAGAAACAACAAAGGACGGTTATGTAATTGATCTAACTCCCTTTTTGATGAAAGATGCGCATGGGGTCGCCCAGCGGTTAAAGCAAACAAAGCAAGGATCCTTTAGTGTCGACAAAAGTCGATCTGCGGTTTCATTACCCAGGACCAAAGCCTTTCCTAAAAACATTGAGTTTGATATGATGTTAACTTTTGCGGGGAATGCAACGGGAAGTTTGGTCCGTTCCGTAACACCCACCCCCGATGCTGTGACTGTACACCAACATCATTCCTTTGTAGCACTTCCTGACAACAACTACAGTACACGCGAGTTCGACCCCCGTTCGGGAGCCAATGCGATGACCTTTTACGACTATACAACTCCAGTGAGCGAGCCGACCAAAAAGCAATACATCTACCGTCACCGTTTGGAAAAGAAAGATCCTTCGGCAGCTGTAAGTGAAGCGGTGGAACCCATCGTTTACTATTTGGATAACGGTACGCCAGAGCCGGTCCGATCTGCTCTTTTGGAAGGGGGGCAATGGTGGAATCAGGCTTTTGAAAGTATCGGTTTTAAAGACGCTTTTCAAGTAAAAATACTTCCAGACGATGCAGACCCTCTGGATGTGCGTTACAATGTCATTCAATGGATTCATCGTTCCACCAGAGGGTGGAGCTACGGTTCCAGTGTTTCCGATCCGCGCACAGGAGAGATTATCAAAGGACACGTCAGCTTGGGAAGTCTTCGTATCCGTCAAGATTTTATGATCGCCTTGGGACTTTTAGAAGCCCCCTTTGCAGAAGGAGCCAATAAAGAAAACGAAGCCTTGGAAATGGCGTTGGCGCGGATCCGACAGCTTTCGGCTCACGAAATAGGACACACCCTTGGATTTGCGCACAATTTTACTTCCAGTGCCAAAAACCGAACCTCGGTAATGGACTATCCACACCCGAATATCGAAATGCAAGGAGATCAGATTTCCATTGCCAACGCGTACGAAGTGGGCATTGGTGATTGGGACAAGGTTACCGTAGCTTATGCCTACAGTGACTTTCCAGAAGGTACTGATGAAAAGGAAGCGTTGAATGCTGTTATCGATCAAAGTGCAGTAGCGGGGCACCGTTTTATTTCTGACAGCGACGCGCGCCCCATTGGAGGGGCTCATCCCAAAGCCCATTTGTGGGACAATGGAGTAGTAGCCACAGACGAACTGGTCCGTTTGATGAAAATCCGAAAACAGGCGCTAGGACAGTTGTCTTTAGACCACCTGCGCGAGGGAGAACCCTACAGTACCTTGGAAGATCGTTTTGTGCCGATGTATTTATTACACCGCTATCAAGTAGAGGCAGTCGTTAAATTGATTGGGGGAGTAGATTATGACTATGCGGTAAAGGGATCCCAGAATTATCAGGTTCAAGTGGTGGACGCAACCACTCAGCGAAATGCGCTTTTGGGGTATTTGAATGCCTTGGCCCCTGATGCTTTAGCGATTCCTGAAACCTTACATCCCCTTTTACTACCCCGTTCTTTTTCCAATCCCAGAACAAGAGAAAACTTCCTCTCACAAACAGGAGTTGCCTTTGATTATTTGGGAATAGCCCACAGCCTTAGTGATGCTTTAATTGGGATGTTACTGCATCCTGATCGCGCCAACCGTTTGGTAACGCAATACGGTTTTGATGCAAATCAACTTTCTTTAAAAGAAATGTTAGACACTTTAGTCGATTCCCATTTTAAGGTAAAGCCACGGGATCCTCATCAAGCTCAACTCAACGATCTAGTCAAGTCCACTATTTTAAAGCACCTCATGTACCTCGGACAACAACCCGATGCTAACCCCATTGTTAAAGCTCTTGTTGTTAAGCAACTGTTCGCTTTGGACCGGTGGTTGGCCGGACAGGAAGATGAAGGTTTTTCAGAGGTGTATCGCATGCAAATCGATCGTTATTTTGAAGCCCCTGCTGATTTTCAACCTCCCACCCCCAAGCGCCTTCCCGATGGATCGCCAATTGGGTCGTATTCTTGTGATTTTTAAACGATGGTTGTCAATTTAATTAGCGATACCGTAACCCAACCCGCGCCCGGCATGCTGGAAGCCATGTTTCGTGCAAAAGTAGGTGACGATGTCTTTAAAGAAGACCCTTCCGTAAATGCCTTTGAAGAAGAAGTGGCAGCTCTTTTTGGAAAAGAAGCCGCACTGTTTTTCCCCTCAGGGACTATGACCAACCAAACGGCGATTAAATTGCACACCCAACCCGGAGAGCAACTGATTTGTGATCACTACGCCCACATCTTTAATTACGAAGGGGGAGGCGTGAGTTTCAATTCGGGGGTTTCCTGTAAAATGATTCAAGGGGATCGCGGTAGAATTACGGCCGAACAAATCGAAGCCTGTATCAACCCTCCCGATTTTTACCACAGCCCTCGAACGCGTTTGGTGTGTTTAGAAAACACCACCAACAAAGGGGGAGGAGCAGTTTACGATTTGGAAGAGATCAAAAAAATTCGCGCCCTGTGTGATCGAAAAAATTTAGCACTGCACTTGGATGGCGCACGGCTTTGGAATGCCTTGGAAGTAACTGGAGAAGATCCAAAAGAATACGGAGCTTTGTTTGACACCATCTCGCTTTGTTTCAGTAAAGGCTTGGGCTGTCCTGTGGGTTCGGTATTGGTCGGATCTCGAGAACAATTGCATGAAGCACTGCGGATACGAAAGCTTTTTGGTGGAGGAATGCGTCAAGCGGGCTATTTGGCAGCTGCAGGGAGCTATGCCTTAAAGCACCATCGTAAAGATCTGAGTCTAGATCACAAACGAGCCAAAGAAATTGCTGAAGTTCTAGAAAACTGTTCTTTTGTACATAAGATTCAGCCTGTTACTACTAATATCATTATTTTTTCATTGAAAAGCGATTATGACGAAGTACAGTTTGTTCAAGAACTAAAAGAAAAACAAATCCTAATCATAGGACTAGGAAAAGGAAAATTGCGAATGGTTACCCATCGGGATTATACTCAGGAGCACCACACGTATTTGTTAACAACTTTATCAAAAATGGAAGTTTATGCGTAAGACTATTTTAATCACAAGTATGATTTTTGCTTTTTCAACTTGTAAAAAGAAAATTGCAATGAATTTTGACACGACAATTAAATCTCCCGTAGCGGAGAAAATTCCCTATCAGTTAAAAAAACACGACGATATCCGAGTAGATGACTACTACTGGATGAAAGAACGTGAAAATCCGGAGGTCATCGATTATTTGGAGCGAGAAAACGATTATTACAATCGGATGACAGCAAGTTCTGCCTCTTTTAAAACGGAACTCTTCGAGGAATTAAAAGGAAGAATTAAAGAAGACGATGAGTCCGTGCCTTATTTCTTAAATGGCTATTGGTACAGCACCCGCTATGAAAAGGGAAAGGAATACCCCATCTATTCTCGAAAAAAAGACTCCTTAACGGCACAGGAAGAAATCCTTTTTGATTGCAATGAAATGGCAAAGGGGCAGGATTATTTTCAACTTGTTGGGATCAATGTAAGTCCTGATAATACGAAAGTAACCTTTGGCGTTGATACGGAATCCAGAAGAAAGTATACCTTATATGTCAAAGATCTGGAAACGGGCGAAGTGTTGGACACTGAAATAAAAAACACAACAGGTGGAACCGCGTGGGCAGCAGACAACGTCCATTTCTTTTATGTGGAAAAAAACCCGCAAACCTTGCGATCTGAAAAGGTGTTTCGTCACAATATTCAAAGTCCTAAAGCTCTAGATCCTTTGATTTTTCACGAAGAGGACGATACGTTTTCTGTATATGTTTTAGGGTCCAAGTCTTTGGAATACGTCTTTATCGCCTCTTACAGTACGTTGACTACGGAATACCAATTTGTCAAGGCCAATGAACCCCTTTCCGAATTTCAACTGGTTCAAAAGCGAACCCGAGGTTTGGAGTATTCTATATCTCATTTTGAAGATCATTTCTACATATTGAACAACAAAGACGGGGCAACCAACTACAAAATCTCCAAGACTTCGGTAGAAGAAACCAGTAGTGATTATTGGGTGGATTTGTTGGCGCACCGAGAGGAAGTATTGTTAGAAGATTTTCAAATTTTTAAAGAATTTTGGGTGGTCACGGAACGGGAACAAGGACTTTCCCGGCTCAAAGTAAAACGCTGGGACGGGACAGAAGATTACTTTATTCCCGTAAGCGGAGAAACCTACTCCTTGAATGGAGAATACAATACAAGTTTTGATACCACTACTTTCCGATTTGGTTTTAACTCCATGAAAACACCTAGTAGTGTATTTGAATACGATATGGAAACCAAAACGCAAACCTTGCTCAAACAACAAGAAGTAATCGATGCTAATTTTGAAGTAGCAAATTATGTGGAAAAACGACTTTGGGCAACCAGTCGAGATGGAGCACAGATTCCAATTTCGCAGGTAGCAGATATCGTACTTCGTCGTGGTGCGCCCGTGATTAAAAGTGAAGATGCTCGACCCAATGCTTGGGTTTATGTTGATCTGAATACTTCCGACGTAGGTGGGTTTGTTGCCAAAGCAAGACAAGTTGTTGATGAAATGGTCGAGTTGCCTCCCGGATATACGCTCGTATGGTCGGGTCAATTTGAATATATGGAAAGAGCCAGTGAGAGGCTTCGATTGGTGATTCCATTGACCTTGTTGCTTATTTACATGTTGTTGTACTTCAACTTCAGAAACATTGCTGCACCGATGCTGGTAATGCTCTCAGTACCCTTCGCGCTTGTGGGTGGGTTCTGGTTCGTTTACTGGCTGGGCTACAACCTTTCTGTTGCGGTTGCGGTGGGATTCATTGCATTAGCAGGAGTCGCAATCGAAACCGGCGTATTAGTGCTCACTTTCATCGAGGAGGAAGTTAAACGGCTCCGGGCAGAGAAAGCCGAAGAACAAGGCGATGCATCCAAAACGCTCTCGGTGGAAGAGATTCAACATGCCGTAAGGGATGGGACTTCTCAACGAGTTCGGCCTGTAGTCATGACCGCTACCTCAACAATCGTAGGCTTGCTGCCAATCATGTTTATCAGTGGTACAGGGGCTGACGTTATGCAGAGAATCGCAGCACCGATGATAGGCGGTATGTTAACCACGACAGTATTGACGCTATTGGTGCTACCGGCCATTTACAGTCTGGTTGTTCAACACTCAGAGAAGACACGAAGTTAAAGGTCTGTTAATACCAAAAAGGTATGCTATGAAATTATTGCTCATCACTGCTTTAGTTCTACTGGGCTGCAATACGGTTTATGCCTTTGAGGATTCAATGAAGAAAGTAACGATTGGCGTTCAGGGAATGATGAAAAGTAAATCTGGTATCACCTGAATGAGCTGACCCAATGCGGTCGAAGCGGCTCTGTCAGAGTTGCATGGTGTAAGTTCAGTAAATGTAGATGTAGAGCAGGATCGCTTCACGGTAACCTATGACGGAAGCAAAGTTCAGACGGCTGCAATGTTCGAGGCTGTTAAGGCTCTGGGCTACACACCGAGTGTGGCTGAAAGTTTAGTTAATCTAAAAGCCACTCCGGAGAAGGTGGCCATTCCAGAGAAAGTACAAAAACTCCTAAATCAAAATGTACCGATTTTTCTATATTTTGGAGCCAGATGGTGTGGGGCATGTAAGCTTATGGAAAGAACAACTTTTGCAGATGAGCGAGTAGACGACATGTTGTCCGTATTCGCGAACGTCAAAATAGACATAGATGATGATGTAAATATTGCAGAGAACTTTTCGATATCAGCCGTTCCCACCGTCCTGCTTCTTTCACCATTCGGGGAGGAGTTACACCGCCATGTTGGTCCTCTTTCACCAGAAGAGATGGTACTGCTTCTTGAAGAATATAGAGGGGAGTAGTGTTTAATCGAGTTGATTCTCGCTGAAGCATAGGTAACTAAACAATGCCGCTTACAAAGACAAAATTTCGATTGTCAAAGATGGACTGTGCCTCTGAAGAAGGCATGGTTAGAATGGCATTGGACGAAAACACAGCTATCAAGCAGCTTCAGTTCGATCTTGGTAAGCGAGAACTTGAGGTGATTCATGACAACTCCTCTGAAGAGGTTCTCAGCAAGCTAGATCCTCTAAACCTTGGTGCCTCTATTCTCTCAATGGCAGGTGCTTCGGATGAAGAAATAGATGCTTCAGCCGACAAGGCTCAGGAATCAGGGGACCTCAAATTACTACTCGCCATCAATGCCACGATGTTCTTGGTGGAATTTGCAACCGGGATATATGCCGAATCCACAGGATTGATCGCCGATTCGTTGGACATGTTGGCTGACGCAAGCGTCTATGGACTGTCTTTTCTCGTCGTCTATCGTTCCCGGAAAGAGCAACAAAGCATTGCACGAGTATCAGG
>ENA-OWPI01003377-OWPI01003377.1-marine-metagenome-genome-assembly--contig:-NODE-3377-length-13703-cov-1.955820_pt1 | contig 13703 bp, 5 predicted proteins | sample MGYA00238138_ERZ651775 | MGnify/ENA primary metagenome ERZ651775 (study PRJEB26906, sample SAMN06265043) | marine metagenome | isolation source: Helgoland LTER site | place: Germany:Helgoland, sampling...
CATTCTTGTAACAACAGTAACAAAAAAAACTCACTTCTTCTTGCCTCTGCGCTTCGCGGCGCCTCGTCCCCGGCCCCGACCGCCGCGACCTCCCTTCGTCGCGGGTTTAGGCTTCTCCTCCTCCTCCTCCTCGACGGGCGCGGGCGCGTCATCCTCCTTCGCGGGTTTCTCCTCCTCCGCATCCGCCGCCGTGACCGCCTCCTCGGGCTTCCCGGGCTCACCTGCATCGGGCTCTGGCGCCTCCACCGGCTCTGGCGCCTCCGCCTCCGTCCCTTCGGGTTCCTCAGCCGGCGTCTCTCCCGCTTCGGCGGCGGCGGTGTCCTCCGGAGATCCTTCCACCGCGTCGTTCATCCCCGGCTCGGGTGCCGACTTTTCGTCCCCGTCCCCGTCCCCGTTCTTCCATCGCGCGATGGCGGCCTGCAGGATATCACCCAGCACGAATTTCTCAGTCTTCTTGCCAGCCGCTCGCTCCGATTTGGTTCGTTCGCACGAGACGATGATGGACTCTATGAGCTCGCACCCTCGCGCCGTCTGCCGCGCGCTGTCGCTCTTGACCTCCACGGTCTTGGCCTCCTGGTCGACGTCCATCTTGGTCTTGGTGACCTTCTCGAGCTTCTTGATGGTACCTCCGTTTTTGCCGATGACGGCGCCGAGAAATCCGCGCGGGTCAACCGTCCTGTGGAATTTGAAGGACGCCGCCTGGCGCTTCTTCGGTCTCTCCTCGTCGGCATCGTCGGCATCCTCGTCCTGATCCTCGTCCTCATCGTCGTCCTGGTCGTCGCCCTGGAGCCTGGACATGACGCCGCCCTTGCCCTTGCCCTTGGCGGCGGCTTCGTCCGTGTTGGGGTCCGCTTTCGGCGTCGGCGCGCCCGACTGAATCGCAGCGAAGGCGGCTTGCAACCCGTGAAACGTGATTCGAGCGCCGGCGATTTCGTCGCCGATGACCGCGTCGAGCAGCGCGACGGCGTGCGCGCGTCGCACCGCGTCGGGACACCGCACGCGCACGGCCATCTCCTTGTTCCCGACGATCATCGAGCAATCCGCTACTTTGCACATCATGGACAAGACGGACCGTTTCTTTCCGATGACTCGCGACATCGTGTGCTTATCGGCGACCGGCACGACGACTGTCTCTTCGTCGTCGACGTAACCCTTGTCCACGGTACCGGTGTCCGACCCTTTTTTGTCCGACACTTTGTGTGGGTTTTTAGCGCGGACGTCGTCCATGGTGGGCGGCGGGAGGCCGAACCGCGTCGCCCGGGCTTTCATCTTCTCGAGCTCCGCCTGCATCCACTCCGTCGGATCGTCCGCTCGGTTAGCCGCCGCCGCGGGACCCTTCTTAGCCTTGGGCGGCGCGGCGGCGGCGTCCGCGTCGAGGGACTTGCGCTTGAGAAGCCCGCGAAGGTCCCCGCCGGGACCACCGCCTCGTGTTTCCGCGTCTTTTGCCCGATCTTCCCGCGGGAAACCCCGCCCGGGTTTGCCCCTAAAGTCAATCCCGTTTCGCGTCAGCGCATCCTCGATCATCTCCCGGGCCCGTATCACATCCGGGACGGCGCCGCGTACGATGACCGTGGTCCCGTCGCGTTCCGCATCCACCGATGCTTTCGTGACGTTCTCGATGTTCTTGATGTGCGAACCCTTGGGCCCGACGATCAAGCCGTTGTTACCGCGTGTGTCGACGAGCCACTCCGCCGGATGAGCCGGGTCCACGTCCAGCTCAGCCGCGGCGGCTCCGACTCCGTGAGGATGAGATCCCCCCCCGTGCGGGAGAGCTCCGGGAGAGCCGAGCCGCGCGCGGACGCTTCTGCCGCGATCGGGACTCCTCGAACGATCTCTGCGTCGCTCTGGGCCCGGCGGGCCGCGGTCCCTCGACATCCCGCGGTCCCTCGAAGTCGCTCGAATCGGCGGAGGTCGGTCGAAATCGCCGCGGTCCCTCGAGTCGCGGCGTGGCGGCCGGTCGTACGGCGCGAAGTCGTCGCCGCGGTCGGCGGGTCCCCGTTCCCAGCCGGCGTTGTCTCTGTGGGGAAAGTCCCCTCCTCGGGCACCCGCAGGGATGGGTCCCCGGTCCCTCGGCGGCGGCGAGCGCGAACGTCGTTCGACGCGGCCCCCCCCATTCGGTCCATCTCTCGGCATCTCCCTCGGCGCCCTTCCAAACTCCCTCGGCGGTGACACGTTTCGCCGAATGTCCCTCGGCGGCGACCTGCCAACTCCCCGGGCGGCGCCCGCGGAGAACGGCGCGGATCCGAACCCGACTTGTTCACCGACGAGAAAAACGCGATCCAACGCGGCTTTCACCGCCTCGACGTCGCCGACCCTCGGCGGCGGCATGCCCCCGTTGCGGCACGCGTCGACGTACGCGCCCCACTCCGCGCGCGTCGGCGCGCTGTTGGATATGACCCCCAGCGAATGCGCGCGTTCCACGACTTGGTCGCGTTCGTCGATGAGCCGGAGGACGGGGTGCGTCGGTCCTTGGTCGGTGTCGGCGTCGGCGAGGGGCGCCTGCGCGCCACCCGCGAGCTCGCCAACCTGGTACCGGCCGCCCCCGACCCCGACGCGGACGATGGCGCCGCGTGCTTGGCGCAGGGCTTCGAGTGCGCGGTCCACGTCCTTGCCCGAGCCCGTCCCGGGGCCGTCGGGGCCGACGCAGCACAGCTGGTGGATCTTGGATCGGGAGAGGAAAACCGTGGTGGCCTCGTCCAAGGTAGCCGTGGCGTTGCGATCGGGGCCGGGCGCCTGCGCCGGGGCTGGGCCACGCGGCGGGGGTGGCCCACGCATGCGATCGCCGCCACCGGGGGGTGAGAAGCGATTTCGTTCGGGGGAGAAACGATTTCGTTCTGGCCCGGGCGGGTGGCCCCTTCTGTCGCCGTATGGGTCCCTATCGCCGCGGAAGTCGCGAGGGGGCGAACGCGGGGGATACCTTCCAGCGCCGTGCTGGGGTCCCCCGCGTCCCCCGCGTCCACCGCGGTCGTCCCAACCAGTGCCGACGGGCGGCGGGCCGCGTGGCATCGGGGGCGGACCTCGGCTATCTCGCCGATCGCGGTAATCGCGCCCGGGCGGCGGCGATCGACCGCGGCGCATCGGCTCCATGTGACCGCCGCCGCGACCGGGACCGCCGCCTGACGCAGGCGCGCCCCAGTCCCCGCCGTTGCTGAACCGCTGGCGACCGGGAGGACCATCGCGTTGTGACTGCGGTTGACGCCCAGACGGATGCCCTGCGTTGTTGTCCCGGCTGGCGCTTCGGCTCCGGGCCCTGTTCTTGTAACTCGGCCGCCGATCTTCCTTGTCGTCGTCGGTTTCCTCGTCTTCGTCCTTGTCCTCCTCCTTGGCGCCGGATTCGTACGCGGCGTAGCGCGCGGGCGGTTCCTTGTCCTTGTCCTCCTCCTTGGCGTCGTCGTCGTCGCCGGCCGGGGGTTCGGGGGTGACGGACCGGTCGGTTGCATCTTGATCTTCGCCGGCGTCGTCGTCGAAGTGGTCGCTCTCGTCGCCGCCGAGCGAGATGAGGTCATCCTCCGCATCTTTCGCCTCCTCGGCGTTCGCGCGTTCCGCCGCCAGCTGTGCCGCGCGTGTCTCTTCTTCCCTGGCGAGTCGCACGGAGACCGGGATGTCGGGCTCGGGCTCGGGATCCACCGCCGCCCACCCGGTGGCGTCGCCGTCCGCCGCCGCGGTCTCCGGGCTGTCTTCGTCGCGATTTTGATCCGAGCCCGGCGATGCGTCGGCGAGATCGACCACCGCCGCGGACCGCCCGGCGGTCTCCACCGCGGCGCGCTGCTTCTTGCCGAAGAGCTTGAAGTGCTTCTTGGTGTCCCAGTCGATGAACTTGAGCCCCGCGGGGTGCCCGCCCGGGACGTTCATGCCCTCCATGCTCTGCAGCAGTTCCCGGTTCTCGAGCGGAGACTCAAACTCGATCGCCGCCGTCGCGTACGTTCCTTTGCTCTGCGTCTCCGATCCTACCGCGACGCGGGAGACCGCGCCGGCGGTGGTGAACATCGAGCGTACCGACTGTTACGAACGAAGGGGAAGGGGGTCAAGGATGTCAACGGTTGGTCATGTCACGGGATGAAGGGTGGCGGGGTGGGCATCGGGTAACAGATCGATCGCGAGAATCAGAAGTCGGCGCTTCGTCCGAGGGAATTCAGGGATCTGGCGCGCGATGATCGACTCGGGTGCGACGATGACGGAAGCGCGCGTACCTTGGCGGTGGACGTCGCGAGGGGCAGACCCCGCGCCAACACCGTCCGTTTCGCATCGAACTTCCTCACGTCATCGTCCGCCATGACTTCCGTGTGAGTGACACGTGTGAGTGAGCTCATCATCGCCGTCGGGCGGGAAGGAAGGCCTGTCCTTTCAGGTCGGGCAACGAAGCGTCGACATCAAATTCACGAGATTCCGCTGAAAAAAGATTTGTCGATTTGCACCGCCGCTCGTATCAACTCGATTCATCACACGTCGTCTCTCGCCTATTCTATCGCGCCGTCGCACATCCCACTCACAGCTTGTTCAGCTCCGTCGTCAACTCCTTGAACAGCCCGTCCACCCGCGCCTTCCGCTCCCCCGTGGCGCCCTCCGTCCACCGCTTCTTCACCACCGTAAGTAAGTGCGACTTTCGCAGCTTGAAGTGCGCCTTGATCGCGTCTTTAAACGCCGGGTGCGGCTTCCGCAACTGCTCGATCATCGCCCACCGGAGCGTGTTGTCGATGATATTGGCGTCGTACTGATCGCTCTGGTTCTTACCGTTCGGCGTGCCGATCAACCGCTCGTACCCGGGTTCGTTGAAGTACGGCTGCGGACATAAAATCAGCGATTGGACCGATACGATAACCTGCAGCATCGTCGACACCGACGGATCCCACGTCTCGCCTTTCCCACCCGCCCACGTGCCCAACAACGATAGGCACACCTTGCCGTCCTTGTACAGGTTAGGGTTGGCGCGCCATCGGCCGCCGCCGGTCGTCTTGAACTGGATCTTCGGAGCGTGCGTAGGGTACCCGCTTGGGAAAAACGCATCTGTAATTGGTGTAAAGAAAAACAAGACGTCAAACCAATTGCACATACGAGAATAAAACAAATAGACTCACCAAATATGAAACAGTCGCCGTCGTAAGGCGTATCTTCCGGTCCCGTTATCATGATGCTCCAAACCACGGACTTGGCGTCGTCGATGCGCACGAAGACGGAGGATGAGCGGTTCAGGGGCAGGGCGCCACCCGCGAGTCCCGCGATTTCTTTAGCGACGCGGGAGATGTGCGGCCCGTTGCGGAGATCCTGTGAATGGAAAAAAACACATGTGACGTCAGTCAAATTGCCCGTGCGGAAATAGAAAAATAAGCGTACCGCCGCTGCCTCCTTGGCGTAGGCGTGGCCGTCGGATAGGTTCTCGTGTGAGTCGTACGTGAACGGCGTCATGGCGGCCTGGTACTCCGCCTCGGACACCACGCCGTCGTCGTCCGCGCCGCCCTTCCCACCCTTCCCTTTCCCTTTCCCTTTCCCTTTCGCCTTGGACCTCGTCGTCGTCGACCCCGGAGTCGACCCTGGAGCGCGAGCGGGATCGCCCGCGGGTCTGGGGTTGAGCGCCTTGGCCGCCGCGGACACCGACTCGCCGACGTCGAGGATGAGCCGCGCGAGGGATATCTCGCTCGCGATGCTCTCCTGTTGCGTCCGCCGTCGCCGAACGATGTTCTCCTCCGCCGCGTTCTTCATCGCGGGCGATTTAATTCCGACGCCGCCGGCGACGGATAGGCCCCCGGGCTTGGCCATCGTCGGTGATTTGATACCACCCGCGTCGTCGTTGGATGTATTTGTCGCACCGGTGTCCTTATCGCGGGCTGACGGCGACGGCATCGACGTGGACACCGCGGACGTCAAGGCGGCCACCTCGCTCTCGTCGATGCTCTTGAGGTAAATCTTAGCCTGTAAACAAAACACGAATTGCTCAGTCGAATCGCCGTGATGACGAGAATTGAAATAAACTCACCTGCCGCGCGACGTCCTCGAAGGTTTTGACGAGCTCGGAGACGCACCCGGTGGCGTCGTCTACGAGCAAACAGTCGCGGACGGTGGACTGCGCCAACGCCGCGGCGGCGCGCATCAGCGATGAATAAAACGGCCCGCGATTGGTCATGTTCATGAAGGAGCAATTTTTGAGTTCCCTGGCGAGAAATTTGGAAAGGCACGACGCGCGGACGCACTCCGCCGCTCTCGCCGCCTCGGCGTCCGAGAGCACCGGGACGTCGTCGTCGGACATGCCCAAGCTTTCGAGAAGATTTCCGGAAGCTTTCGAGAGCACCTGCGTTCGCGATTTACCCGGCGCGAGCGCGGCGAGCGGCAGCGCCCGGATGAACCGCGTCGCTTCGACTAGAAGCGTTAAAACACTTTGGTCCTCGGCGGCTTGCGCTCCCTTCGCGGCTGCGGCGTCCCACGTCTGCGCGCCGCCGTCCGCGCCGTCGCCCTTGACGTCGTGGCCGTACCCCGTCCCTTTGGCCCAGTACTCCGGCTTGTGGCCCTTGCCCTTGGCATTCGTTGACGGGTCCCCGGCTGCTTTCGTCTTGAGGCTCCCCGTCATCTTGCCCTTATCGCCCTTATTGCCCTTATCCTCCACAGCTGACCCCCCCACGGCACCCCCCACGGCACCACCACCACCCGCGTCCTCGTTGAGAACCTTCGCGAAATCCACGACGTCGTCCACGTCGCCGCCCTCGAACTCAGCCTCGTACCCGCCGGTGGCTCCCGACTCTTTTTCCATCGCCGTCTCAGCCGCGTACATATCGACGTATCGGGAAGGGATGAGCGGACCGCCGCAGCTGGTACCGCACGCGGCGAGCCTGGCGAGCGACGTTTCCAGACGCGACACGTCGTCCACGTAGGCACCTTCCGGGAAACGTTCAATCTCGTTCAACTCCGACGCCAGGTCTACCCGCGCGAACTTTTGCAGGAAAGCCTTGAGGTGCTCGATGACCGATTTGATTGGACGAAACGGCTGCCAGTTCCGCAGGTGCAGCCGCGGGTGCGCCGCCATGGCGCCGGGGACCATCCCGCCGAGCTTCGGCCGCACCAAGGTCACGCGCGGCGGGTAGAACGGGTACAGATCCGCCATGAAGTGCAGCCGGATCTGGATGTACCGATAGCCGTTCACCGCGTCTAGGGTGTCCAAATCCTCCGCCAGGTCCGACCCGGGTATAAAGCCCCCCATGAACTTGACGTCCCACAAATACACGTCGTGGTCCACAGCGTCCACCACCAGCTCAGGGTCCATCCGCTCCTATTGAGGGTTAAGAACACGACGTCAGTTCATTCTTCTAATTGCGGTTCAATACGTAGATAAGGGTAAGAGACGTACCTGCAGCGCGAAGAGCTCCGAGGATAGGCGGGCGAACGCGCCCCTGCTTGAAAAGATTTGGTTCCGAGCCGCGGCTTTCATGTCCCACGTTTCCACCGACCCTGAACCCTCGTTCTGGGTCTTCCGCGCCACGCGCCTCTCCTCGCGTTCCACGCACTTGCGCTTGTTCTGGTACAAGCGCGTGAGCTGGTCGGAGTTGAGCTCGCCGGACACAGCTGTGTTGTCGTTTGGTCCAGCCGTGTCGCCGACGTCTACGTCTGAGTCATCATCCGAGGCGTCATCAGAGTAGGCGTACGCTTCTTCATCTTCTTCGAGATCTTCATCTTCGGAGCCGGCGGTGGAGGTGTCCGACGCGTGCACAGCTGTGTCGGCACCCTCGGCACCCTTGGCGTCCTTGTCGTCCGGGGCGTCGACGCACGCGTCCACGACCTTCCGCGCGTCCCCTTCGAAGCCAAAGACGGTACCGATGGACAGCACGGCGTCTTTGAGGGAGACGAGCGAGCCGGGTGCTCGGTCGGCGACGTTCGCGTTGAGCGTCGCGACGGCGGCGTCGTCGCGGTCGTCGTCGCTCATCGCCACGAAGGATCCTTTCGGATAGCCGTCCTGTTCGTCGATATCGGGGTGGGACGGTGAGCGGGATGGAAAAGACGGGTAGGTGTGGGGTGGGAGGATGCGGGCGTCGAGGCCGAGGAAACTGGAGTGGTTTGGTGCCATCGGTGGTGTGCGCACCTCGAATATGAGCGTGAGGTTGCTCGTGTGTCCGCGCTCCAGGGTCATGGAGACGCACACGCCGTCATCGTCGGCGTCGAAGTTCTTGATGACGCGCGATCCCGACGCTCGCACCGCGTCCACGAGCGCCCTGGCGTCCCGTCGCAGCGTCGCCATGGCTCACTTGAAGACACGAGACACTTCAAATCTGAGATCGACTCCTCTACCTCGGGGGCGCTCTCGGGGCGCGGCCGCCTATGCTCCGAGCGCGATTCAACGCGCGCGAAACGAATCCTCGCGTGCCTCGAGTCCGGTCTCGCGTTCGAGCCCAGCCTTGGATGTCGTGGGTGGCACCACCGGACCACACCCGCGCGCCCAAAGTGAGACGCCCCGCCCATCCAGGTCAGCCCCCGAGAAAATAACATTCGAGATTTGACCCCAACATTTGCCCCTCGCTCGGACGACGTTCGTTTAGGCATTGGGGGCGGCGCGAGAGGCGCGCGTGCGGACACCCCTGACATCCAGGAGAGGGATGTCGGGCGTGCCGAGGGCCGAGGGCGGCGCGGAATGGCGCGCCGGAACGGACGACACCGGCGGAGAGACCGCGCCGGGCGGCGCCACCACTCGCGGCGAATCGAAGGGTGACAACACCGCCGGCGAGACGCTGGGGGGCAAAATCGCGGGGGGCATCTTACTTCGCGACGGCGGCGGGTCGGGTTCCAGCGACCACGGCACGCGCGCGGCGCAGGCGCTGCTCGAGGCGCACGGCGGCGTGTGGCTCGGCCTGCTCCGGCTCTCCGACGAGCCGTGGAGACCCCGGTCCGCGCGAGGGGGGCTCCGCGAGGAGGACCTCCAGCGCGTCACCGGCGAGGGCAACTCGTCCCGCGAGACGTCCCTCTCCGACGACGTCAGCGGCAGCGGCGCGAGCGATGGGAACCCGGAGGTGACGATGGACTCGCAGGGCGAGCCCGCGGGAGGGACGGCGACGATGTCCGGCGACGGCGGATCCGTCGTCGGAGAAGACGAAGATGAAGCCGCCACCGAGATGGAGGCCAACAATCCACCCGGGATCGATCGAAGCGGCCAAGGAAATAACAGAAGGGGATCCCCGTCCTTCGTCGCGGCGAACGACACGCGCGGACACTCGCCGCACCCCTCGTCCGGACCACATCGCGGACGACACCGCAAGCGACGCAGCAGCAAATCCGAGAGCCGTAAAGGGTCCTTCTCCGGCGCCGGGTTCCTCGACCAACGATCGGGTCGAGCCGGCGCCCATTCCCGAGGCGGCATGACACACGAGGTCTCCGTGCCGCTCATCTCGTGCTCGATGATCGCGCGTCCACCGCCGGGCGACGCCGGGATCCCAGGCACCGAACGCGGGGAAGGACAGGCGCGTGCGACGGCGGCGGGGACCGCCATGCCCAACGTCATGGAGGCGTGCCTGGTATCGCCGATGTCAGACGGGTGGCCCGACGCGTGGAACCCAATTGCTCTGCTACGTCTGTTCCCGTCCACCGCGGATAACGAGGCGTCCACCGCGTTTGATAAACTTTCCGATTTCTTAACCCCACGGGAGGATGAGTTGCTGGGCGCGGAGGAAGACGGCGACGAGGCGACGCAGGGCGTCGAGGGACGCGGAGGTGGGACCGACGGCGAAGGTACCGACGACGATCTCGCGATTACTCGGCGTCGGTCGAAATCAAAACCGCCGCGGGCCAAGTCCCCGGAGGCGTCCGCGGACGGCGATCCGCGGACCGGGTACCCGGGTACCACGGGTGACCGCGTGAACGGCGGCGCGGACGTCGACGACACCGGCAGCGTGCACAGCGGCGGGAGCATGGCTGGGAACACCGCGGGCGGGCCCGTGTCCGAGACTGGCCCTGCGATGCGACTCGCGGCGGCTCGAGTGGAATTGGACGGTGGATACGTCGCGTTCGTCGTGTCTGACGAGTTGTTACCGGCGGATGTACGACGGTCGGTGGTGGACCCGAGTGCGAGTGCGGGGTTTCAGGTACCGTCTAGAAACAACACGAGCGGTGGTAAGGATGGGTCGGAGGGGTCCGACGGGGGGTCCGGCAAATCTTCCGGCACCGCGGAGGGCCTCGTCAACAACGGCGAGTCTCCAGAGACCACCGGGTCTGTAGAGCGATCCAACGCGACGCCGAAGGAACCCGCGAGGACGCTCAAGGACCTGCTCGGCGACGCGGCGTCGCGCCAGGCGAAGCGGCCGCGCGCCAGGCCGGGCATCGCCGCCGCCCGCGCCGCGCACTCCGCGAATTTACGCAAGCGACCGCTGTGGGTCATCGTGCAGAGCGACGAGCCACACGCGCCGCACGAGGCTTCGCAGACGCCGGTGCCCGCCCCCGACGTCCAGCCCACGCGCGGGATCTTGCGGCACAGGCACTCAAAGCCACCGCAGTACAGTAAGCAGAGGCTTCCCGGGGATCAGACGCCTTACAAGTACGGCGGGGGTGAGCTCGGTCACGAGCAATTGGGCGGCACGCTGGAGCAATTGGTATCACCCCCGAACTGGCTCGCCGCCGATGGCACCGTCGGTTTGTCCTCGCCGGGACGTAAGACCGGGGAGGAGTTCGCGGAGGAGTTTCACTTCGGGGACGATCCCGGGTCGTCGCCGGATGTGCACTCTGGCGTGAGCAGCGGTGAATCGTCAGGGGATGAGGGTCTTTCAGGCGACGAGGGTCTTTCGGGGGACGAGGGCAGCGACGGCCGCGACCCGTTGAGCACCACCGCGGCGTCGGGTCACGGCGTGAACGTCGACGGGGCGCACGCGTGGGGCGGCGCGCACCCGGGGCAGATGACCCTGACGCAGAGTCCGACGGGCGGCGACGGCGAGAGTCCAAACGCTCTGCCGTCTTTACCGACGATTCCGGTGCCAATCTCCCCAGTCGGGGAACGTATGGGCGGCCAGTCAGACGGATCCGCCCTCGTCGACGACGGTAAAGACACGGTACCCATCTCCAACCCGCCGCCGCCGGACGGCATCGATCCGGATAAGTTGATTCGCGACGACGTGCCCGGTATGGAACCCGGACCCAACGGCGGTTCCATCGTTAAATCCGCGTTTAACGTCCCGCCGGTGCCGATTGACGGGATGCGATTCGGGCTCCTCGGGTTCGACGTCGCGCATCCACACGTGCAGCACTTGCTGTCCATCGCGGAATCGCGCGGTGCGTTGTTCGTGGCGCACCCGACCCCGGACAGCGTGGATCTCATCGTGGTGCATCCGCCGTTTCTGCCCATGCTCGGGTCACCCGCGCTGCCCTTCACCGTGGGTGAGTTTTTACGAAGGAGGAGCGTGCGATTCGCGCTGGGTCTGAGGCACCTGGAGCTGTGCCTGGAGCAGAACAGGCGGCTGGATCCGAGGAGGGAAACCCTGGAGGTGTTCCCTGCCGGTGTGCTGCTCGTGGTGGACGAGAGCGCGCTGCTCAGCAGCGACGGCGTCATCGAAAGACTCGCCAAGCTCCTCGGGCAAGCGGCGGCGGCGGCGGCCGCCGCCGCCGCCGCCGCCGGTGAGTTCCATTACGGCGCGTCGGGCGTGCGCGAGCCCCCGCCGTGGCCGTGGGCGATCAAGGTTCACCAGCAGATCTTCAACACGCTCGTCCTGCAGAAGATCAAGGCTCAGCGCGCGCCCGCGTTGCCCACCCCCGAGGGCAACGCCGCGCGGGAACAGGCTGTGTACCGAATCGAGTCCGTGCTGAAAGCGCTTCATAACCTCCGGCAGCAGGGCGACCGGTCCGTTCGCGCCGCGCGGCTCCTCGGGATCACGTCCGAAGAGGCGTGCCGCGACGACATCGACGACCCGCCGCAGCCGGTACGTGACGCGGTGAAGATCGCCGCGAAGCACGCCGCGCTGTGCAGGGTTGTATTTTTGGTATCTGAAGATCAGAAGAGTCTGGCCGCGGCGAGGCGGCGGCGTTCCGTCCTCTCCGGCGGCGTCGACGCCGCCGCCGCCTTTCTCGAGGAGCTCATCGCGGAGATGTGGAGCGAGACGGTGACGGCGAGCGCCAAGCCGTGGGCCAACGGGGTTGGCGCGAGCACCCGGCGCGAACGCGGCGACGGCACCGACGGCGGCGGTCGAAACTCATCCTTCGACGGGACGGTCGGCGACGCGTCCGACCGTGAAGGCCCTGACCCGCACGAGGTGGTCGGTCGCACGCGCGGGGGTCGCGCCAAGGGCCCGCTCGAGGACCCGGCGCCCCCCGGATCACCCGACAGCCGGGCGGCGCGTGCCGAGGGCGACAGCGACCTTCGCAGCGGGGGTACCGATTCGGGGGGTGAGAACGGGGGATCGCTGGCCAGTCTCGGCGGCGGGAGCATCGCGGACGGCGCGTGCTCCGGGGACGAAGCGGGAGGTTCCGCGCTCGAACCCGGCGGAGGGCAAAAGGGCGGCGGCGCCACGAACGGGTCCTCCGGCGGCGATCACCGGGAAAACCACGCGAGCCACCACCACGGAAGCCACCACCACCACTCGCACCATTCCGGTCACCATTCCGGTAACCACGGCGCCAGGCACGAAGGTCACTTCACGCCTGGATCACACGGCGACCACGCGGTGTCACCCGGCCGGCGGGGATCCCACGGCGCCAGGCACTCCACGCAGGGCGTGGCGCTCGGTGGCGAACACGAGAAGGGAACCGCGGCGGCGGTGATGCAGGGCACGAGGCACGAACCGCCCGAGAAGATCCCTCGAGACCACTTTTACCCGAACGACAATCACAATCAGAGGGGAGGCCGGGCGCCGCGGTTGTCGGGCGACGCGGGCGGCAGCGTCGGCGGCGGCGCACCCTCGGGCGGGAGCCAGGGTGGCAGCCAGGGCGGCGGCGGCGCGGGCGGCGGCATCTCCTCCGCGCCGAGGCGCGCCACACCCGCCAACTCCGTCGAGGGGTTAGAGGCGCGCGCGCCCGCGGGAGTCTCAATCTCTCAACCGTCCTTCTCGGGCGTCTCCGACGAGGGCGGCGGCGGGTCCACCATGGGCGAGCTCGCGGAGACGTCCACGCCGGAGCTCGGGGTGACGTCCTCGGGTGAAGCCGAGTACCCGGACCACCACCGCCACGCGCGCACGGTCCAACGTCACAGTCCCACGGCGCAGCAGCGGCATTACTCATTCGGCGCCGGAGACTTCCCCGCTACCTCACAACCCGGCGGTTCTTTCTCCGGCATCGTCTCTGGAGTCGCCGGCGGCGGCGCGTCCAGCGGTGGGTACGGCGGGACGGTGTCGTCGCACAGGGGTCTTCGCGGCTTGGGCGGCGGTGGGGGATACCGCGGCGGCCACGGGAGCCATTCGTCATCCGCGAGGCGTCACAAGAGCGTTCGATTCGCGATGACGATTGACGACGGGGGTCAAAGGACGGGTAGCCGCGGTCGGTATTCGCCGCCCCCGTCGCCGCCGAGGAGCGTGGGGCGGGGCGTGGGACGTGAAGCACGGGAGGATACGCCGCCCGGGAGCGCGGCGCGTGGTGCGAGGGAGGATACGCCGCCGGTCCCGCCGGATCCGACGGGCGGGGACCCGAACGGCGGTCATCACCCGAGCGATCCGCTCGGAGCTCCGCCGGTTGTCGGGGCGGTGTTAGACGGAGCTCAAGAGGGACCGACGATAAGTCCGGGGGGCGATAAGCCGAGGTCATCGGGTGATAAAGATGAG
>ENA-OWPI01003390-OWPI01003390.1-marine-metagenome-genome-assembly--contig:-NODE-3390-length-13658-cov-4.021722_pt1 | contig 13658 bp, 9 predicted proteins | sample MGYA00238138_ERZ651775 | MGnify/ENA primary metagenome ERZ651775 (study PRJEB26906, sample SAMN06265043) | marine metagenome | isolation source: Helgoland LTER site | place: Germany:Helgoland, sampling...
CCCCAAAACCCCAAAACCCCTGGAATATGAAAATTCTTAGTGTTGTGTGTGTTTTAATTGCGAGTCAATTTATGACATCTCCTCGGCTCCCTCACTTGGACAATCTATCCTTCAAAGACTTGACGTCTTTTTTATCTTTTTTGTTATCTTTTTATGTATTTTCTATATGCCCTATTTCGCATATGGCTCCAAGAATCAATTTCAATTATATTTCCTGATTCATCAAACTTTGTTACAGAGGATAGTTTACCATTAAATGTTTCTCGAATTGATTTTATTTCAGTGCCAGCGAGTTGAATTCCAGCCACAAAATCGTCCATCAGTTCAAATTCGTATCGCGCTTTGCTGTTTTTTATGCGAACGTCGTTCGTAAATCTTTTTTTCGCCATAGATTACAAATATATCCGATTAAACGAGCTGCTTATTTCATTTTTTAATACTCAGTTGTATGTAACGGGATTGGAAAAATATAAGATTATTTTTCAAAAATACCTACCCATAGGTATTGTGCAGTTTGAATTCTCAGGATAGATTTGCCTTGTTATTTATAATAAGTCTAAATAAAGATAAAAATGAATAAGGTTATTTTTTCGGTGTTGGTAATGTCAGTGTTTGTTGCTTGCGAGAAGAAGGGTTGTACTGACGAAACAGCTGTAAATTATACTGAATTTGCCAAGCAAGATGATGGTTCTTGTGAATACGCTGAAGTAATCTCTAGAGGAATTGAGGCGCCAAGCACTTATAAATTTGAACGAAATGGCGCATCAACCGTTAGCTTCTCAGGGCAAAAGGAACGAATGGATATGTTATCTGAAATGGTGGCCTATATGAAAACGGCAAATACACCAGGAACTGCATTGGATGAGGCAAAGATGTTAAATATGTACGCGAATGAAAACACTCCATTTATTGCAGCTGAGCTTAACGCTTCTTCAAAACAATTGAAAGATAAAACGGCCAGCAGTGACCCCTTAATTATTGGCGAAATTGAAAATTGGATAAAAGAAATTGCAAGCATTTCAGATTCAACTGAAGTTGCAAAGTTTGAAGGTAAAAGTGGTAATTCTGGAGTTGTACAATCGGGCGATAAGGCTTATTTGGTTAATAAATTGGGTCAGGAGCCCACTCAGATAATTGAAAAAGGATTAATGGGAGCTGTGTTTATGCATCAGATTTCTTATGTGTACTTAGGTGCTGAGAAAATGAATGTAGACAACGATACCATAGAGGAAGGGCAGTCATATACAAAAATGGAACACCACTGGGATGAAGCTTTTGGGTATCTATTTGGAACGGTAGATTTTCCAGCTGAAGGTACCGATCGTTTCTGGGGAAAATATGCAAATGGTAGAAACGATTTATTAGCATCGAATACTAAATTAATGAATGCATTTATTGCAGGTAGGTTTGCCATCACTCAGCTTGATTATGCAGCAAGAGATGCACAAATTAGTATCATCAGAATGGAATTAGAAAAAGTTTGTGCTGCAACTGCAATACATTATCTGAGCTTAGCGAAGAAGGAGATTTCTGACGATGCGCTGAGGAATCATGCAATCAGTGAAGCTTGGGCTTTTCTTGATAACCTTAAATACGCTTACGAGGGAAAACTTACAAGCGCTCAAATAGCTGAACATAAGAAAACAATAGGTGAAGATTTTTACTCGATTTCGGCAGCAAACCTGACCAGTGTAATTGATGATTTAGCAACTACTTATGGTTTTGAATCTATTAAATCGCAATTGTAAAATGAGGCATTTATTAGTATTAGTTTTTATAATGGCAGTCACTTTATCTTGTAAAAAGGATGATCCTGAAGTAGCAGACATACAGCCAACAGCGGCATTTAATATTGAGAACCTTTTAACTAATTGGTCAACATCAATCATAATTCCGAGTTATGAGCAATACCAAACAAATGTTCTTGAATTACAAAAAGCAGCAAGTCAGTTTAAAGCAAGTCCTTCCGAAATAAACCTCACAAACGTAAGGTCTGCTTGGTTATCAGCTTACATGGCTTGGCAAAAGGTTGCAATGTATGAGTTTGGGCCAGCTGCGGATATCACATTGCGCAGCGAAACCAATATCTATCCTACCGATACTGCAGAGTTGAAGGATTTAATAAAGCAAGGTTCAATTAACATAAATGGTGCAAACAAACTGGATGTTAAAGGCTTTCCGGCATTAGACTACCTAATTAATTCAGGTTCAGCTACTAAAATAGTTAGAAGGTATACGGACTCCATATTAGGAACAAATCGGCTAAACTATTTGGAGGAAGTAGTAAATCAAATCGCAAACAATGCTGAATCGGTCAATATAAAATGGTCTTCAAATGGAGGCAATTATGTGAATCAGTTTAATGGAGCCAATGGAACTGACGCAGGCAGTAGTTTAGGTCAGGTGATTAATGCACTTACTCAACATATTGAGCGACATTTGAGAGATGGGAAATTGGGTATTCCAAATGGAAACAGAAATTTTTCGGGTACGTCGTTACCTGGCCATGTTGAGGCGCTGTACTACGGAAATACTTCTATTGAATTGGCTCTTGAAAACTTGAATGCAATTGAAGTATTCTATAATGGATCGAATAATGACGGTGTTGAGGGAATTGGGTTGGATGATTATTTAATTAGTCTCGGTGCCGAATATAACGAAGGAACTTTAAACGATGCCATCAAAGCTCAATTTGCTGCTTGTAGGAATAAGTTGAATGCAATTCCAAAACCGCTGAAAGAAAGTTTGACTTCGAATAAAGCCAATGTTGATGAAGCAGTAAAAGAATTGCAGCGATTGATCATTCTTTTTAAAGCCGATATTCCATCGGCAACAGGTGTATTGATTACCTATCAAGACAACGACGGAGATTAGTGTGTTGAGTATTACTTCAATAAAGAAAAACTTAATCACTAAAGAAGTTGATATTGCTCCTTTGGTGATTTTTCGTTTACTGTTTTCTGCATTAATGTTTGCTAGTTTGTTGCGTTTTTGGCTCAAAGGATGGATTTACGAACTCTATATTTCGCCTACATTTCATTTTAAGTATTACGGTTTCGAATGGGTGCAGTCGTTAGGTGAACCAGGAATGTATGTCTTGTTTGCTTTAGTAATGCTAGCTTCAGTTTGTATGTTTATTGGTTATAAATACCGACTGTCTGCTCTCGCTTTTTTTATTGGATTTACTTACATCGAACTGATTGATAAAACCACCTATTTAAATCACTATTACTTCATCAGTTTGGTTTCATTTCTAATGGTATTTTTACCAGCTAACCGATATTTTTCCTTGGATGCTAAATTATCTCCCAAGTTGCAAACGAGAAAAATACCAGTCTGGTCAATTAACCTTTTGAAACTGCAATTAGGGATAGTTTATTTTTTTGCTGGCATTGCCAAATTGAATTACGATTGGCTAATTAAAGCCATGCCGCTAAAATTATGGTTGCCCGCTCATACGAGTAAACCTATCATCGGTTTTCTGTTTAAGAATACAGCTGTAGCTTATGTTTTCAGTTGGTTTGGTGCGCTATACGATTTATTGATTCCTTTTTTATTGCTTTCAAAAAAGACGAGATCATTGGCCTATGTTGCCGTAATCGTTTTTCATGTGCTGACCTATTGGTTATTTCCAATTGGTATGTTTCCGCTTATAATGATTGGCTGTACGTTGATTTTCTTCTCTGAAGATTTCCATTGCAATTTGCTGGATAAGCTAGAAAGAATAGTCAAATGGTCACCTGTTACGGTTTCTGAAAACCTTGAAAACACAAAAGGGCTGAGTGCTTTTGGAATAGTATCTATTGCAGTTTTTATGGCGGTTCAATTCGTATTTCCTTTTCGACATTTGGCCTATGAAGGACCGTTGTTTTGGCACGAGCAAGGCTACCGATTTGGGTGGAGAGTAATGCTCATGGAAAAGGCTGGAAGTGCATTTTTTTATGCATCAGAACCCACAAGCAAAAAACGATTGGAAATAAGGAATGGTGATTACCTAACCGCTAATCAAGAGAAAATGATGGCGACTCAACCCGATATGATTTTGGAATTCGCCAATTACATCGAAGCCGATTTAAAAAGTAAGGGTTGGAGTAATCCAGAAGTGTATTCTGAGGTTTATGTGACATTGAATGGAAGTGGAAGTCGACCATTTATTGACACTAAAGTTAATCTAGCTTCTATTGAGGACTCTTGGAAAAACAAAACTTGGATATTACCATTTGAAAATTGAAAAAAGTAGTAGCTATATCGATCTTGTTGTTTCTTGTTGGGCATTGCTTAGTTGCTCAAAAAGCCAGTTTAGAAGGTAATATTGTATGGAAGAACAGTAGAAAGCCAGCTACTGAAAGTGAGGTGATATTAAAATATACACCCTATAAAACCAAAACTGATAAACAAGGAAATTATCGAATAGCTAATTTAAAGCCAGGTAATTACAAGATTGTTGCGTTTACTCTTGGCATAAAAACTACAGAACAAGAAATAAATTTAAAAGCTGGGAATAACACCTTAAGTTTTGAATTGGACAGCGTTGCAATTGAATTAAACGAATTTATCGTTCAAGAAGATAGGAGTTCAGGTTTTGGACTGATGCATATGAACGCTATTGATGGAATGGATATCTATTCTGCAAAGAAAAGTGAGGTAATAGTAATGAGCCAAATGAATGCAAACTTAGCAACCAATAATTCTAGGCAAATTTACAGTCGAATATCGGGTTTGAATATTTGGGAAAGTAGCGAAGGTGGATTGCAGTTGAATATTGGGGGGCGAGGTTTAAGTCCAAATAGAACCAGTAATTTCAATACACGTCAAAATGGATACGATATAGCTGCTGATGCTTTAGGATACCCCGAAAGTTATTATACGCCTCCTTCCGAGTCAATTGATCGTATTGAAGTTACACGTGGTGCTTCTAGTTTGCAATATGGAACTCAGTTTGGTGGAGTATTAAATTTTGAATTAAAAGGACCTCATCCCGATAAGAAGATGGACATTGTATTGCGGCAAAGTATGGGCTCTTTTGGCTTGTTCAACACCTTCAACTCTATCGGCGGAACAAATAAAAACATAGGATATTATGGGTATGTAAATTACAAGCGCGGTGGAGGTTGGCGACCAAATAGTCAATTCGAATCTATTGTGGGGCATGCGCAGTTTCATCAAAAAATCAATGAGAAGCTCAGCTATAAAATTGAGTTTACTAAAATGAGTTACACCGCGCAGCAGGCCGGTGGATTAACGGATAGATTGTTTGAAGAAGATCCTAGTCAAAGTATTCGAGAGCGGAACTGGTTCAAAGTAGACTGGAATATTGCTGCTGCGGTTTTTACCTATAGATTGAATTCAAAATGGCGCTTTGAAATGCGAAACTTTGGGCTAATTGGATCTCGAGATGCATTGGGGGTTTTGGGATACATAAATCGTCCCGACCCTGAAGGATTGAGAGATTTAATGAAAGACGATTACTTGAATATTGGTAATGAAACCCGTATGGTGCACACTTATGAATTTCTTGGAAATCCAAGTAATTGGTTGGTCGGAATGCGCTACTATAGGGGGTTTACAAAGCGAAAGCAAGGTAACGGTTCTGCCGGTTTTGATGCTGACTTTAATTTTAGCGATCCGGAGAATCCTGAATACAGTAATTACAAATTCCCAAGTCAGAATGTAGCGGCATTTTCGGAAAATGTTTTTCAAGTTACTTCCAAATGTAGCATTACGCCCGGTGTTCGGTTTGAACATATTATTACACAATCGGATGGAACCTATAACGTTGAGTTTTTTGATTTAGCAGGAAATACTCAGGGGGCAAGAACTATTGAAGATCAGCAAAGTAGTTCACGAAGTTTTGTAATTGGAGGTATTGGAACTGCTTATAAACTAAAAAATAGTGAAGTCTATGCCAATATCAGCCAAAACTATCGCGCAATTAACTTCAACGATATGCGTGTAAATAATCCAAACCTTCAAGTTGATCCAAATCTGCAAGACGAAACAGGATTTTCTAGTGACCTTGGAATTCGAGGAAATATTTCAAGGTATTTTATTTATGATATCAGTGGATATTATTTGCAGTATTCTGGACGAATCGGAACTGTTTCGAAAGAGGATGAGAGAACATTGAGAGTTATTCGATACCGCACCAATGTTTCTGATTCTAGAAATATAGGTCTTGAATCTTACGGGGAAATGGATATTATTGGAGTTTTGACAAAAGGCAAATCAAAAACTAATTTGAACATTTTTTCCAACTTCACAATTCAAGATGCAAAGTATATCAACTCAAGTGAAGCTGCTTATCAGAATAAACAGGTCGAAAATGTACCAAGTATGATATTGAAAACTGGAGTAAATTTAAAGCGGAAGAAATTCAAAATTGGCTATCAATACTCATACAATTCAGAGCAGTTTTCTGATGCCACAAATGCGAGCTATTCACCAAATGCAATTGTTGGAATAATCCCAAAATACTGGGTTATGGACTTGAGCGCGAGCTACGAATACAAGAAATGGACCTTTGAAACTGGAATTAATAACCTTACTGACAATCGATATTTTACAAGACGAGCAGTTGGTTATCCCGGTCCGGGAATTATTCCTGCAGACCCCATTAATTTTTATGGAGCGGTTCAGTTGCATTTTTAATCGAATTGTGTGACCTAAGTCTCTATAATCAGTATGGTGTAAATTATAACTTTGGCCCAGAGTATAATTATGCCCCAAAAACGAATTTTTCCAATTCTAAGTTGGCTTCCTGGATATAAAAAGGAATGGCTAAGTGGTGATATTTCTGCAGGATTGACGGTAGGAGTAATGCTTATTCCGCAGGGAATGGCTTATGCCATGATTGCCGGAGTGCCGCCTATCTATGGCTTATACGCTTCTACTTTTCCGCTCATTATTTATGCACTTTTTGGAACCAGTCGCCAATTAGCTGTTGGGCCAGTTGCAATTGATTCTTTATTGGTTTTGGCTGGTGTGAGTGCTTTTGCAGAGGTAGGTTCTGAATATTTTGTTGAGTTGGCAATTCTCTTAGCTTTCATTGAAGGAATAATTCTCATTTTATTTGGATTTCTTCGCTTAGGTTTTCTTGTTAATTTTCTGTCAAAGCCTGTAATAGGTGGTTTTACAGCCGCAGCTGCAATTATTATTGGAGTCAGCCAGTTGAGGCATTTGCTGGGAATAGATATTCAAACTTCAGGAAACGTTTTCAAAACGCTCCTTTCGTCGGTTACTGAATTTTCAAATTGGTCGGTTTTGAGCATTATCATTGGGATTATTGGAATCATTTTGATTTTATCGATAAAGAAAATAAATCGCAAAATTCCAGGTGCATTGCTTGCGGTGATCTTAAGTATTTTGGCGGTGTACTTTTTAAACCTTAGTTCAAATTCAATTCGAATTGTTGGCGAAATTCCAGCCGGACTGCCCGCATTTAGATTACCAAACCTCAACCTTGAAATTATTCAAAAGTTGCTTCCAGCAGCCTTTACAATTGCTTTAATAGCTTTTACTGAAGCCATTTCAGTTTCCAAGGCGATTCAAGCTAAACACCGAGATTACGAGATTTTACCCAATCAGGAACTGTTTGCTATAGGAATAGCCAATATTGTAGGCTCTATGTTCCAGTCGTTTTCAGTTACCGGTGGTTTGGGAAGGACAGCAGTTAACGATCAATCGGGTGCAAAAACCGGTTTAGCTTCTCTTATCAGTGCTGTTTTAGTAATGCTCACATTATTATTTCTTACACCGCTTTTTTACTATTTACCGCATGCTATTCTTGCTTCTATCATTATGGTTGCGGTATCGGGTTTAATTGATATTAAATATGGAAAACACCTTTGGAATACCGATAGAAGGGAATTTACCATGTTGATTTCAACTTTTGTTGCAACCCTTGCATTTGGAATTGTAAATGGAATTTTAATAGGTGTTTTATTGAGCATAGGTTTGGTGATTTTTAGAGTAAGCAAACCGCACTTAGCCCAATTAGGAAGAATTGCTGGTACGAATTATTACCGAAATGTATTGCGTTTTAAAGAAGCTGAGGAATTTGAAGATTTGCTAATCGTTCGTTTTGATGCTCAATTATTTTTCGCGAATTGCGAATATTTTAAAGATAATGTACTGGCTTGGGCCGAGAAGAAACCGAAGCTAAAGAAGGTTTTGATTGATGCACAACCTTTAACTCAAATAGATTCAACCGCGTCTTATATGCTGCTAGAATTGATAAAGCACTTTAACGATAATGGTGTAGAGGTTGTATTTGCAGGTGTAACGGGTCCAGTTCGGGATCAATTTAGAAAAGCCAAATTGGCCAAGACCTTAGGCACGAATCATTTTTACATGAACGTGCACGAGGCCGTTTCGCACCACTTAAAAGAAGGTGATTTACCTCCTGAGAATTTGGTTTCGCAGAGTAATGAGGGTTGAGTAATATGTAATGAAAGGTGGTTTTCCACGGATTGCTTTGGTCTCCCGCGGATTGCGCAGATGAACGGAGATTTTTTGGAATACTTGAATAGTAGCTACGCCGTCATTCCGTGAGATTAGATGAGCTGCTACCGCAGAAGGTATTCCGAATCTTATGTACGGAATCTTTATAACGTTAATTGATGGAATTTTAGATTCCTGCCTGCGCAGGAATGACGAATAGTTTTGTGAGCCTGCAACCCCCGCCGTCATTCCCGTGAAAACGGGAATCTTCATATTCAATAGAAAGATTCCTGATATCTATTTCAAGAAAACTCATGCTTCATTTTGTTCAATTACGATTTTGGAAGGACGATACGACAAACAAGTACAAACAACAAAAAGCCCTTTTCGATACCAATAGTTATCGGGACGAAAAGGGCTTCTAAATATCAAAATATTAGTTTCCTAGTAGTAATGTAATCTTCTCACTTTAGCAATATACTTAGCTAAACGAATAACTTGCTTAGTATATCCAAACTCATTATCGTACCACACATAAAGCACAACGTTTTTACCGTCGTTACTCATTATAGTTGCAGGTGAATCAAAAACAGCACAACAAGTATTTCCAATGATATCGCTAGAGACTAGTTCTTCGTCCATTGAATAATGGATTTGATTTACCAAGTTACCTTCCAAAGCTGCTTTTTTCAATAGTGCATTTACTTCTTCTCTGGTGCTTTCCTTTTTTAAGTTCAAACTCAAAATAGCCAAAGAACCATTTGGAGTAGGAACACGAACTGCATTTGCAGTCAGTTTGTTTTCGAAGCTAGGAATAACCTTAGTTACCGCTTTTCCAGCACCTGTAGAAGTAATCACCATGTTTATTGCAGCAGATCGACCTCGACGCGGCTTTTTATGCATGTTATCCAACAAGTTTTGGTCATTGGTATAAGCGTGTACAGTTTCAATATGGCCTCTTTCAACACCAATATTGTCTTCTATTACCGAAAGTATCGGAGAGATGGCATTCGTAGTACAAGACGCTGCCGAATAGATTGTTTCTTCATCGATATTAACCGTACCTTGATTAATAGCGTAAACAATATTTGGAATTTCTTTTCCTGGAGCAGTTAATAGAACCTTGTTAACACCTTTAGATTGTTTGTGTCTTGAGAGGGCTTCACGATCAGTAAAAACTCCGGTATTGTCAATCAATAAACAATTATCGATTCCGTATGAAGTATAATCTAAATCTTCTGGGTTTTTTGCTTCAATCATTTGAATGCGCTGCCCATTTAAGATTAAACATTTTCCAGCTAAATCAACATCAACAGTTCCTTCAAATTGTCCGTGGACAGAATCGTTACTTAACAAAGAAGCTCTTTTTGTAATTTGAAAATCAGATGCATCTCTAGTTACAATGGCTCTCAACCTCAATTGTTGTCCTTTTCCAGCTTGTTTGATTAACTCGCGCGCAGCCAAACGACCAATTCTACCGAAACCATAAAGAACAACGTCTCTTGGCTCAGTTTTTTTAGTTGAAGTTCCGTTTACAATTTCGCCTAATTTGTCACTTATAAATTCCGATTGAGAGCCGTAATTACTGCCTTCGGTTTTCCATTCGTAAGAAAGCTTTCCAATATCAATTTTCGCTGGAGGTAAATCCATAGCGTTTAATGCAGAAGCTAGAGCAACAGTATCGGCTACTTCAATCGGTTTCTGAACTACATTGGCAGCATATTCGTGCAATCTTAAAATTTCTGAAGAAGCAACATTTACCAAATGATTTCTAAAAAGCACTAATTCAACTTGCTTTTCATACATTAATGTGCCAACTGCAGAGATTAATTCAATAGCAGCTCTTTCTTTGGAAAGCCAATCTCCGTGTGCTTTACTGTAACTTGTTAAACCCGTATTAGCCATATCGGATAAAAATTTCTTTTAGTTAATATTATAAAATAAAACGGCGCTAAATGATTGCTCAAATAGCGCCGCAAAAGTATTATAATTCAATTGTTTGAACAGCCTTTTGTTCGTGAGATTAAGAGATTATAACCACTTTCGAACAATTCTTATAGGTGCTCTTATGCATTAAGATTTTATCCAATTAAAACTACCTGATGGAAATTAATTTTGTTTTTTAACCCAAGTATGCTCGTAGTAATTTACTTCTAGAGTTATGCCTTAATCGACGAATTGCTTTTTCCTTTAACTGTCTTACGCGTTCCCGTGTCAGGTCAAATTCAGCTCCGATTTCATCCAGCGTCATACCTTGTTTTTTCCCAATTCCATAAAACATTCTAATCACCTGTCGTTCTCTTTGTGAAAGCGTGGTGAGTGAGCGCTCTATTTCTTGGATTAAAGATTCGCGGATTAGACCGTCATCAGTTTTTGGCCCGTTTCCACTCATCATATCGATCATGCCAAAATCTTCTCCTTCTCTATATGGAGCATCAACAGATACATGACGGCCAGAGCTTTTCATAGAATCGCGTACTTTTTTGGAGTCAATTTCTAAGTGTTGCCCAATTTCGGCAGCGCTAGGAGCTCTTTCGAATTCTTGTTCTAATTGCGAAAAAGTCTTATTAATTTTCGAAATAGTTCCAACTTGATTCAACGGCAGGCGTACAATTCTAGCTTGCTCTGCCAAAGCTTGAAGAATGGATTGGCGTATCCACCAAACCGCATAAGAAATGAATTTGAAACCACGTGTTTCATCGAAGCGACCAGCAGCTTTTATTAAACCTAGATTTCCTTCATTAATTAAATCGGGTAAAGTAAGTCCTTGATTTTGATATTGCTTGGAAACCGATACTACGAAACGAAGGTTTGCGCGTACCAATTTTTCTTTAGCTCTTTCGTCGCCTTCTTTAATAAGTATTGCTAAGCGCACTTCTTCTTCGGCCGTAATCATTTCTTCTCGACTTATATCTTGAAGATACTTGTCCAAAGATTTATCCGCCCGATTCGTAATCGACTTCGATATTTTTAACTGTCTCATAATTTCCTTTCGTTTAGTAATTAATGCACCCCTGCTGCTAAATCGAATTTTGGAATCAACTAACCAATTTGTATTACCGTCACATACCTAAACCATAATAGGCCATTTTTCCATTTGGATAAATCCCCTCAATCAAAACTCCTCCTCCTTGTTTGCCTTTGAGTTGAACATTTAATTCATCCTGATTTTCAATGTGTTTTCCATCAACACGCACAATAATAAAACCCTCACGCACACCAGCTTTCATTAGCTTACCCGATTTTAGATCTTGCACTTGTACGCCATTTTTTAAACTCAATCGCTTTTTCATTTTGTCATCTATTGGAGAAAACTGCGCTCCTAATAAAGTAGACACTTCAACGACGGTTTTGTCAATTAATTCTGTACTTCCGTATTGATTTCGTAGCGTTAACTCAAGTTTTTTACTCTCTCCTTGGCGATTTACCGTTACCGAAATTTTGTCTCCTGGTCTAAAATTGCTGAGTTGTTCTTGAAACTCTGGAACATTATTTACTTTCTTGCTGTTGATGTTGGTAACGACGTCGCCAACCAACATGCCGCCGGCTTTAGCCCCGCCGTCTTCAGCAATAGCAGCAATGAAAATGCCATCCCTTAATTTTAGGTCATTTTTTTTAATCACGTCTTCGCTAAGGTCTTGAATAGACACGCCAATAAAAGCGCGTTGCACGGCACCAAACTCCATAAGATCACTCACCACTTTTTTGGTGATGTTTGCTGGAATTGCAAAAGAGTAACCCGCAAATGAACCGGTATTGGATTTTATTGCAGCATTAATACCAACTAATTCTCCAGCAGTGTTGACTAGTGCACCGCCACTATTTCCTGGGTTTACAGCAGCATCGGTCTGAATAAATGCTTCTACTGGACTAATTCCAGAACGTGGATCAGATTGGAGGATATTTATATCTCTGCCTTTGGCGCTAATTATTCCAGCAGTTACTGTAGAGTTGAGGTTAAATGGATTTCCTACTGCCAACACCCATTCACCAACTTTAATGTCATCTGAATTTGCATATTGCAGATAAGGAAGGTCGGTTGCTTCTATTTTAAGTAAAGCTAAATCGGTACTTGGGTCGCGACCAATAATTTTGGCTTCGTAGTGGTTTTTGTCGTTTAGCGTAATTTTTACTTTTTCAGCTCCATCAACTACATGGTTGTTGGTTACAATGTAGCCATCGTCTGAAATAATAACTCCTGATCCTGTCCCCTCTGGCTGAGGCATGTAGCGTGGACGACCATACAATAGGTCAAATATGGGGTTGGATTGGTAATAATCTTGACCTCTAAAAATTGTTTTTACGTGTACCACTCCGGCTAAGGACTTCTCAGCCGCGAAAGTTAAATCTGGAACTCCAGGAGCAACATTCCTTGCAAAATGAACCGGAACGTCTTTTTCAATAACAGTACTTTGAAGCTCAGAATTTTGAACTAAAAAGGTTTCGTGAATGCCTAAAGAGACGAATCCACCGACCATTGCACTTGCTATCAATACTAATGTTTTTTTCATTTCTTTTTTGATTTAGAGTTAAACGTTTAGCTAGTATAACTCTAAGTCTAATTTTAAGTTCAATTAATGCGGTTAAAATTAGTTAACTACATGATATGCAGCATTTTAAAAAACAATTGTGTGTTTCTTATTTGTTATCTCCTACTTAAAAAACGTACTTTCGTTGTCAACAGTTGGGGAATAAATGATGGAGTTTTACAAATACCAAGGTGCGGGCAACGATTTTGTGATGATTGACAATCGTAATGGGGAAGTTGAGCTGGGCAAAAACTTGAACACCAAAATTATTAATCGAATATGCGATCGAAATTTTGGAGTAGGTGCAGATGGCCTTATTCTATTGCAAAATGACATTAATTCAGATTTTAGAATGGTGTACTTCAACTCAGATGGAAACGAGAGTACCATGTGCGGAAATGGTGGACGGTGTATTGTTGCTTTTGCCAAATTTCTAGATGTTTTTGAAGGCAACAGTTGTGAATTTAGAGCCATTGATGGAATGCATAAAGCAAAATTGAATGGAGATTGGGTTGAACTTCAAATGATTGATGTAAGTAAAGTCGAACAAATTGATAACGACTTTTTCCTCGATACTGGTTCTCCGCATTATGTGTCTTTTAGAGAGAATGTAAAAGATCTTGATTTAGTTAAAGAAGGCCGTAAAATTAGAGACAACGACCGATTTAAATCCGAAGGAACAAATGTGAA
>ENA-OWPI01003393-OWPI01003393.1-marine-metagenome-genome-assembly--contig:-NODE-3393-length-13656-cov-3.691877_pt1 | contig 13656 bp, 8 predicted proteins | sample MGYA00238138_ERZ651775 | MGnify/ENA primary metagenome ERZ651775 (study PRJEB26906, sample SAMN06265043) | marine metagenome | isolation source: Helgoland LTER site | place: Germany:Helgoland, sampling...
GTATACGGCGGTACTAATCCAACAGTACCAGCGTACACAACAACCGCTGACGCTTATACTGCTAGGGACGTTGGTTGTGGTATTGCAAGTTTATTAAATGCGGCTCCGGTTCCTGATTTTGCAGATCCTTCGCTGACGCAAGTGTGTATTATTTCCGGTCCTTGGGATGGAGAAAATGCAGTGCTTACAGAAGGACCAAATCCTTCTCCAGGGTCAACATTTATTTGGCAGACAGAAAATAAAACAGACGCTTTAGCTGTATATTTCCAAACTGAATACCAAATCAATGACACTTGGGCAATTACTTTAGGTGGTTCGTATAGTGAAGATGAAAAGGTAGCGAATGAAAACCTCGTTCAATACAATGAAGTTGAATTAACTTCAGCTAATCTGTTGGCTTATAACGTAGCTACTGGCGCATTAAATGCTGATGGTACTCCTACCGGAGAAGGTGTCATAAGATTTAAAGGGATTCCTTATTCTCGTTCTTTTTATAGATCAATGGAAAGAGAATTTGAAGAGTCTAACTATAGATTCAATCTTGACTATTCTCCAACAGATAACGCACTTTGGTATCTATCTGTTACTACGGGACATAGAGCAGGTGGATTTAACTTAGGTTATTTCTCAGCTTTCCCTAGTTACGATTCAGAAAATGTTACCTCTTATGAACTGGGTCACAAAGGTTCATATATGGATAATACACTTCAAATAAATGCTTCAACTTATCAATATGTTTATGAAGATATTCATGGCCAATTTGAGTCTCAAAGTTTCTTGGGTGGAACCAGTACATCAGTTATTGGGTATCCAGAAGCAGAGACAAAAGGTTTTGAATTAGAAGTGATCTATATGCCTGAACCAAACTGGATTATTGGTGGTAATTACAGCTATACAGATGCTAGATATTCGGAAGAGATAGTTGATGCATTTGGTAACCAAGGTGTTATCGAAGTTAATAATCCTAATGCTCCTGGATCTCTTTACACCATTAAAGAAAGAGAAAGACCGATCAATGGAGTTAAGATGGAAAGGATACCTGAGAATAAAATGTCAGTTTATTCTAACTATACCCAAGAGGTTAATGGCGGAACAATTGATTACTTGATAGGTGCTTCTTGGACTGATTCAATAATCTGGTCAGATGCTGCACTTCCATATGATGTTTCACCTGCATTTAGTCGTATAGACATAAAAGCAACTTGGAATAATGATGAGGGTGACTTAGAAGTTATGTTCTTTGTTAATAACATTATGGATAAAATTGGCGTAAGAAACATGTCTACAGATGACGAGACACAGGGCTTCTTAAGATCTGTTGTTCCTACGTTACCTAGAATGGGCGGTATTTCGTTTACCAAGAAGTTCGGCGCTTACTAAGCTACTAGGCTTATAAAAAGACCTGCTTAACGCAGGTTTTTTTATGTCTGTAACTTTAATAGATCTTTTGGAGATTGCTTCATTAAGCCATTAACGAGATACAGGCATAGTCCCGATACGATCAATATTCCAATGATTGGTCCCATGAACCAGATCTCAGGATAAAAGCCAGGTATGGTCTCGAATACTCTAGCTTCTATAAAGTAAACTCCGGTTTGAGCTATGGCAGAACCAAGCAGTCCAGAAACTAACCCTAGTATCGAGAATTCTATTAACGACGAAGTTCTAATAAACCTTCCTGTTGCACCTAGCGTTCTAAGTATTGCAGCCTGATGTCTTCTCTGATCGAATCCATCTTGTAAGGCAGAGAAAGCTAAAAACAATGCACTTAGGCATGTTAATAAGAGTATTGAATTTAAAGCCTTCGTGACCTGATTCACTATATCTCTAACTTGTTTGATCAATTCTTCAACTGAAAATACAGATACAGTCCTAAATTCTCGCATTAATTCTGCAGCCACCTTTTGTTTAGCTTCTGGAATGAAGAAAGAAGTTATGTGGGTTGAGGACTTCTCTTTAAAAAGGGAAGGGTGTCCAATAACAAAAAAATTAGGAGAAAAACTCTCCCAATTAACTGCTCTAATACTTTGGATATAAGTCTCTATCGAACCATCTTCCATTTGCAGAATGATCTCATCATCTATATATAAATTATATCTTTCAGCAATTTCATCAGAAATAGATATCCCATTATCCACTCCTTCCTGAAACCACTCTCCTTCAACTATTGCATTTTGTCCTGGAAGATCTTCCACCCAAGTGATATTAAAATTTCTATCAATAATGTCATCTTTATCTTTTATTCTAACAATCTGGGCATTCGCTACAGGATAGAAAAGATCAACTTCTATATCTTTATCAGCAAGAAATACCTTCATGGATTCTTTGTCTTCTTTGGTTATATTGATGGCAAAGTTGTTTGGAGAATTTTCAGGTATAGAGTCTTGCCAACTTCCTAACAAATTTTTACTCGCCGAGAATGTAATAAGACTCAAGCCAATGGCTACAGTGAACGCGAAAATTTGAAAAGAATTACTTAATCTTCTTCTTCTTAATTCAGATAACGCAAGGCTAATGGGATCTTGCGCGCCAAGACCTAACTTACTTTTACCCAATAATAAGTAGATGCAACCTATACCAATAAATGAAAAAATTATTACCCCACTGAAGATAATTAGAGAAAGAGTTATTTGATTCGTGTAAATGTATAGAAGCAATAAAAAGGCCAATAATCCCATGAAGAAAATAGGTAAGATATTTTGATTAAAGCTAATATCGTTTTTAAGCACGCGCATTGGTGAAATATCTAATAGCTTGGATATGTGCGGATAAATAAATCCAAATTGGCAAATTAAAACAGTCACACACGTCACATACAGAGGATAGAGGCTAGGTGCAGGTAATTCCGTGGGAAAATAAGAATCCATTAAGCTAATAAAATTAGACTGTAGAAACCATCCAAAAGTTAATCCTAGAACCAATGTTAGCAAAGTCGTATAGAGAAAAAGTAATAAATATAAACCTCTAATTTGAAAAAGATTCATACCCAATGTCTTAAGAATTGCTACATAACTGACATGCCTTCGCGCAAATCTCTGTGAAGAAATTCCAATAGTGCAGGCGGACAGTAAAACCGCTATTAAACCACCTAATAAAAAGAAGTTTTCTGAACGATCAATTGTTTTACCTAGAGAGCTGTCATCTTCGTCTAGAGATTCTATGTCATCTCCCTGATTTCTATTTTCTTCTAAAATATTTCTTATTCGACTGATTTCCTCATCAGATCCAGTGAAGAGATAGTTGTATTCAACACGGCTACCTGGTTGGATAAGATTAGTTTTATCAATATCCTCTATGTTCATTATTGTTTTTGGCGCAAAAGCAAAGTTAGTTGAACCTCTATCAGGTTCATAAATGATAGTTGCTTCAAATATAAAGGTAGCATCACCTAAATAAATTTTATCTCCATACTCAAGCGAGAGAAGGTTTTTAAGTCTTTCATCCATCCATATATTTCCGGGGGTGGGGCTTTCTGTTGTTTTATAAGTACCAGAACTATTTTTGAGCTCAAGCTCTCCAACAAGAGGATATGCATTGTCTACAGCCTTTATGGAGCTTAATTGCATTTCTTCTTCTGAAAATATGACAGAGGCTAATATAGCCATTTCAGAGGATTTAGAGTCTTTTAAATTTAAAGTCTCAAGCACGGCCTTTATAGAAGTGTCATTGGATTCAAATTTTAAATCACCGCCTAGAAATTCTTGGGTTTCTGAACTAAGAACTTTCTCCAATCTATCTGTAAAAAGAGAAATCCCTGAAACAATAGTCACCGCAAGAACTAATGAGAGCAGCATCGAAGTCAGGTAACCCGAACGGATTTCTCTCATAAAGAGTTTAAAGGAGAGAGTGGCGAGCATTAGTCGATGATTTTGCCGAGTTTAAGTTCTATTTTTTTATCACACTGAGAGGCTAAATCTTGGTCGTGAGTTACTATCACTAGAGCATTATCTGTTTCTGAATTAACCTCAAACAGTAGATCAGAAATTAATTTACCATTTTTTGGATCTAAATTTCCCGTGGGCTCATCTGCAAATAATATTTTTGCAGAGCAAGCAAAAGCTCTAGCGATGGCAACTCTTTGTTGCTCTCCTCCTGATAGCTGGTTTGGATAATGTTTTTGCCTATCTGAAAGTCCTACTCTTTCCAAAAAATACTCACCTTTTTTTCTAGGGTTGTCTTCAGATTTCAGTTCTGAGGGTAACATAACATTTTCAAGTGCAGTTAAACTCGGTAATAATTCAAAAGATTGGAAAACAAATCCTACTTTATCTTTTCTTAAAATAGCCCTTTCTTCTTCATTCAATAAGTGTAGATCAATACCATCTAATACAATCTCCCCGCTAGTAGCTGTATCAAGACCAGCTAGGAGTCCTAGTAGGGTGGATTTTCCTGAACCTGAAGGTCCAGTTATTGCTAATGATTTTCCTTCTTCGAGGTTAAAAGTAATATCATCCAGTATGACTAAATTACTTTCGCCAGAGGGTACTTCTTTCCTCAAATTTTTTGTAGTTAGGATCATATTAAGATATAGACTGATTTAGTTAATAAATTTATAGAAAATAAAAGAAATCTTTACGATTTAGGTGTATTACCTTACTATAACACCTCTTAATTTTTAATCAAAATATATTCTTAATTTATAATATTTAAACTCTATTAAACCAAAATGTTTCATCGTTATTTTTATATATTTTTGCTTCTAATTAAAAGCGGTCTTTTACTTGCTGATAAAGGCCAAGTAAATTTACTTATCTATGGAGACAGCATAAGTGCAGGTTACGCTATGGATAAAGATAAACAATGGTCAGAAGAGCTCCAAAAAATTCTAACTGAAGAAAAAATAAATTTAGAAATTATCAATAAGAGTCTGTCTGGTGAAACAACCGGAGGAGGGCTGTCAAGATTAGAAAGAGTTTTAGATAATTCGATGCCGTCTTACATTCTCATAGAACTTGGAGGAAATGATGCTTTAAGGGGCTATCCTCCTGCCAAAATAAAAAATAATATTGAACAAATGATCAATCTTTCGATCAAAAGAGGGGTAAAAGTTTTTCTGATGCAAATCAGGATACTGCCAAATTATGGAAAGCGTTATCAATCTTCTTTCGAGTCTATCTATCAAGATGTAGCAGAAGAAAACAGTATTCCCTTAATTCCTTTTATGCTCAATGATATAGCGCTTAATCAAGATCTCATGTTGGATGATGGAATTCATCCTAATGTCTCAGCACAACCATTGATAGCACAATTTATCTATAACAACCTTCTGCCTTTAATGAGTGAAGTAGATTAAAATGGTTATATGTTAGATAAACTAGAAATAGCAAAAGACTGGTTACCTAGATATACAGGTATGCCTTTGGAGCAATTCGGAGAGAATGTCTTGTTAACCAACTTCTCAAATTATGTAGAAAATTTTGCTGATCGATTTAATGTTGATATCTATGGCGAAAAGAAACCTATGCAAGCGGCAACAAATTCGGATGGTCTAACAATTATTAATTTCGGAATCGGCTCTCCTAATGCAGCAACCATCATGGATCTGTTATCTGCTTATCAACCTAAAGGTGTCTTATTTCTGGGTAAATGTGGAGGCTTAAAGGACTCTAGTGAAATTGGACACTTCATTTTGCCAATAGCAGCTATTAGAGGTGAGGGGACAAGCGATAGTTACTTTCCTTCTGAAGTTCCAGCTCTTCCGTCTTTTAAGTTACATAAGTTTGTTTCAGAAAAAATTATTGAAAAAGGCTTCGATTATAGGACCGGAGTTATTCACACTACTAACAGAAGAGTATGGGAACACGACAAACCCTTTCTTGAGCATTTAAAGGCTACAACTTGTATCGGTATTGATATGGAGACAGCTACTATCTTTGTAGTCGGCCATTACAACGAGATTTCAAGAGGTGCGCTTTTATTAGTCTCAGATGTTCCTGTAACACCCGATGGAGTTAAAACAGAAGAATCTGATGAAGAGGTCACTAAAGAATGGGCAGAACAGCACCTAGAGATCGGTATAAGCTCTATGACGGAGATCAGTAAACGCGGTGAAGAAATACAGCATTTTAGGTATTAATAATATGATGAGATCTATTCATAAACTTTTAAGCAACCCAATCCTCATAATTGTAGTTTTTGCAGGAGTTTATTATTCCACTGGCGATTTCTTCTATTTGACCGGTGCTATTATGGCGCTAGTGACCTTGCAAGTTGTTTTTGAAAAAATAGTGGAAAAGAAAGTAGGCAAGGTGTTATTTTTTTCATGGTGTCTGCTGATACCTCTTGGATCCTTAACTTTGTTTCTAAAAGACCCATTGTTCTTACAATGGAAATTTTCTATTGTTCATTGGCTCATGGGAACTATTTTGATTATTACTCACTTTTTTAAAGGACCTGTTTTACTTAAGACGCTGCTGAGTGCTCTTGGGCCTCAATTAAAGACAGCTCCAACCATTGCATGGACACGAGTTACCTTTTTCGTCAGTTTTTTTACAATATTGATAGGGTTTATTAACTTATATTTTATTTATTATGCGAGTCTTGATGCGTGGGTTAACTTCAAGCTATATGGTGTAACTGTGCTTAATATGATTATGATATCCATGTCTACTTATTATCTATTCAATCAAGCAGATTCAGAACCTTTGAAGAATTAAAACAATTCAAAAAAAACCTCACTAATCAATCTTTAATAGTTTCTAAATAAATTTGCACAGTTCTTGTAATTTGTGCATTATGGATAGCAGAAAAGGATTTCGATGTGTTGATTAAGTAGTTTCTTTTGGGAGAAGAGAAATTATTTATTTGGGGAAAAAATGTGAATAAATCCTTACTCTATCTTTTTAGTATTCTAATAATCATTCCTACTTCTTTATTTTCAGCTGATGAAGATAATAACAGAGGTGGAATTGAAGAAATTACTGTAACTGCAGAAAAAAGAACATCTACTGTTTCCGACACGTCGATGTCAATTACTGCTTTTGATTCATCTTTGCTTGAAGACTTAGGTATGCAAGGCGCTGATGATCTTATGGATCAATTACCAGCGACCACACGTGATGCTTACGATGTAAGAATTCGAGGTGTTGGTAGAAACTTTAGAGCATTGGGTGGTGACCCTGGTGTTGCTACTTATTATAACGGAATCTATTCTCCTGACTTTGGTATTGCTGCATCTGAAAATTACTTATACGACGTTGAAAGAGTTGAAGTGCTTAGGGGCCCTCAAGGTACTCTTTATGGAAGAAACTCTATCGGTGGAGCAATTAACTATATTACTAAAAAACCTGCTTTTGAAGCCGAGGGTGAGGTAAGAGCAGTATTAGGTGATTACGGACTAGAACAATATTTCTTAATGTCTTCTGCACCAATTACAGACAACTTGGCTTATAGATTTACAGGAATTACAGTAGAAAGAGACGGAGTTCAAAAAAGTATCGGAACAGGTCCAGACACTAACTCATTAGATGATGAGAACATGACTTTTACTCTTCTATGGAATATCAATGATGATATGTCTTTCCAGGTCAGAGCTAACGATAGGATGTCAGACAGAATTATCAACAATAATGTCCTTCTAACAGAAGGTTATGCGGATAATAGAGGAACCAGAAATACGAAGGATGCTGTATACGGATTAAGAAAAGCTACGGCTACTACTCCTGGTGCGGTGTCCTTTACTAATCCGATAACTGGAGCTACTGGTTATGGAGCGCCTCTCAGACCAGGTGTTGATCAATCAGGTTTTCCTTGGAGATTAAATCCAGCTTACGGATCTAGCGGTCCTGATGTTATCGGAACATTTGATGTAAATGTGAACGATGACAATAATTGTGGAGATTTTCCATACGGACCTCCAGGATGTGCTGCCAACCATGTCATGTTTGAACAAGAAGGCATACAGAGTAAATTTGTATGGGATTTGAATGACACAACAACAATCACTTATATGTATGGTGCTGTAGACTTCAACTACACCTTTAATATTGATCTCGATAACATCAATTCAGATTTTTCTCAATATAGAACCACAGTCTTAGAAGATGTTCATATGACCACTCATGAAATCAATGTGAATTGGATGATAGGAGATGACATAGAAGTCACATCTGGTTTATTTATGATGGATGAGAATAGACAACAAAATTACACGTTAAGTAATAATGTTCTGAATATTACTCAAGCGGCTAATTATGGAAGTCTTGATGTGCCTTTGGGTCTTATTTCACCTTTATTGCCTGTGCAAGTCAGCATCATGACTGCACTGGGCTGGCCCAATGCTGCTTTGGCACCTCACGTGAAAGTAGGTCAAGCTCCTCTGGGTACTACAATAACTGGAAGGTGGCAGGGTGATCCCCTTGGATCTGTCTATAATCATGTAAATGAAAATCAAACGGATGCAGTGGCTTATTTTACTCAAGGAACTTGGAGAATTAACGAAGAGTTTTCTCTAACGCTTGGTGCAAGATACGCTGAAGATGAAAAAGAAGCTTTGGAGATGAGGGGAGGGTATGCTGAACTGTATGCCAGCGCACTCGGTGGATTGATTCCTTATGCTAATCTCGCAATTCCTGGAACTCCTTTTATACCAGTAGGACCTGATTCAACAGTAGAAGCTCAAACTAACGTAGGAATGGGTAACGCGACTTGGAATTATAATCCAGCCACATTAGCTCAATTGACGGCACTCGCTGGTGCAGGTTTGTTACCTGCAGCTGCAGTTTATCCAGGATCTATTGATCCTGCTCAACCCATTACACCAACATGTGATATTACGGCAACAACTTGTGCAACTCCACTTAGAGTAGGGCAAGGTATTCCTTATTCATATACAAGTAGTATCGCAGGTCAGAATACTTGGGATGATACAAATGTTAGGGTGAATTTAGATTATGAGCCTAATGAAAATCAACTTTGGTATATATCTTATACAACTGGATTTAGAGCAGGTGGATTTGCTCTTGGTGTTTCTGGTCAAAGGGATGATTCTCGAGATGCTAATGGTATTCCTGATGGGACTGGTTCAATTTTAGTTGATTATGATGAAGAGCAAGTAAGCGCATTTGAGCTAGGATATAAAGGTCTTCATCTTGATGATACATTGCAAATCTTTGCTTCTATTTATCATTACGACTACGACGGATATCAAGATGAGCTAGAGCAATTTGATCCTATAAGAGGTGCGGGTACGAATTTTGTTTCGAATGCCGATGGTATTACCAACGAAGGTTTTGAGATTGAAATGCAATATCAGGCAAATGATCGACTTAACATAGCAGGTAATTACAGTTATACCAAAACAGAATACGGAGAAGATTATTTTGTCTTAACTGTTGATGATCCTTTAAATCCTGTTGCAGTTTTTGGAACATGTACTCAAGGTTATGTATCTTGTGAGGACGATAATCCAGCATTTGTAACTGACTATACAGCTAATCTTAAAGGTGGACCTCTGAAAGGGATTCCTGAAGAAAAGTTCGTTATCAATTTAACTTATGAAATGGACTCCTCGTGGGGACCAATTTGGTTATTCGCAACTTACTCTTATACAGGTGACTTTTCTGCCTCGGGAGTTCAAAGAGAGCTTGATAGAATCGACTCTCGTGAGATTACAAATATAAGTGCCTCTTGGTACAGTGAAGATGGAAGTGTAAACGTCAGAGCTTATATCGATAATCTTATGGATGATGACATGTATTATGCTTTATCCACTTCTGATGCATCTCAGAATTTTAGAAAGACTGCTAGTGCATTAAGCCCGAGAACCATGGGAGTAGATGTAAGATATAAATTCTAATCTTAGCAATTGAAAGAAGCAGGCCGAAAGGCCTGTTTTTTTTGTTGTAAAGAAAATAAAAAATATGCTAAATTAATCATGTCTTAACAGACATTTGTTTAAAAAGGACTTAAAACGCAGTTAAAAACTGCACATATGGGGAGGATACCATGCATAGGATTATCTATTCGTTAATCACTTTATCAATTTCACTATTACCTCTGTCTCTATTTTCAGCTGAAGAAGAGAGCACAAGAGGCGGTATTGAAGAAATTACTGTCACGGCAGAAAAGAGAACTTCTACTGTCTCTGATACTTCAATGTCGATCTCAGCATTTGATGCATCACTAATCGAAGATCTTGGATTACAAGGTGCTAATGATCTTATGGATCAACTACCTGCAACAACTCGAGATCAATATGATGTAAGAATTAGAGGAGTAGGAAGAAACTTTAGAGCCTTAGGCGGCGATCCAGGTGTAGCAACCTATTACAATGGTGTTTTCTCACCTGACTTTGGAATTGCAGCAGGAGAAAATTATCTTTTTGATGTAGAGAGAATCGAAGTCTTAAGGGGACCTCAAGGAACTCTTTATGGTCGTAATGCAATAGGTGGAGCAATTAATTACATTACAAATAAACCCAGTTTTGAGTCTGAAGGTTTAGTAAGAATTTTATTAGGCTCAGAAGGTCGTCAACAAAACTACCTAATGACCAGTGGTCCTATTACAGATTCTCTGGCTTATAGATTTACAGCTATGAATGCACGTTCAGATTCATTACAAGACGGATTAGGTGGAGAGGACTTAAATGAAACGGATGATGAGAACATCACTATGGCGTTTACTTGGAAGATAAATGATGACGTAACTTTCAATATAAGAGCAAATGATAGAATGTTAGATCAACCAACGGTTGCGCCTGTTCTACTTGGTCAAGGTTGGGGCGAAAATGCTGGAACTCATAGTGAAGGACAAGCAGTTTACGGTCTTAAAAGAGTTGCATCAACATATCCCGGTGCTTCAGCTTTTACACTTCCTTCTACAGGTGAAACCAGATACGGTGCGGCGCTAGTTCCTGGTGTTGATAGAAATTCGAGTGTGATTCAAAACTATAATGCTTTCTACGGACAAAGTTCTCAAGATAGAACTATTGGTAAATTTGGTGCGAGGGTGAATATGGAAGACTGTAATAATTCTTCTTTTCCTTACACTAACAACAATTGCCAACATGTCATGTTTGAGCATGAAGGTATTCAGTCAGATGTCACTTGGGATATTTCAGATACTTTACAAGTTAAATATATATACGGTTTTGTAGATTTTGATTATACATTCAACAGAGATTTTGATTTATCAGATGCAACTTTTAGCACTAGAAGAGAAACTGTTCTAGAAGATGTTCACATGACAACCCATGAAATGGTTGTTAACTGGCAGCTTAGAGATGATATCGAAGTCACTTCAGGTCTTTTCTATATGGATGAGACGAGAAAACAAAGCTATGCTTTTAACAATAATGAATTAAGAGTTGTTAATCCTGCAAATTACGGCCTATTTGATGTGCCTGTTGATTTCTTGGGTGGGGCGAGTGTAGGTTTCTTCTTAGGAGACCTTTGGCAAACCTCTCATGTAGAACAAGGATCAGCTCCTATGAATGATGTTATATCAGGTAGATGGGGTGGTTCACCTGAAGGTTTGGTATATGAGTATCAGAACACAATGAGCACTGAGGCATCAGCGGTTTATACTCAAGGAACTTGGACAATTAATGATGAATTTGCCCTTACACTAGGTGCAAGATATGCAGAAGATAAAAAAGATGCATTAGAGAAGAGTGGTGGTTATGCTGAACTCAGTATGGATTTTGCTCGAGCTTGGATGCCTGGTATCTTAGCTGGCGCAGGAGTTACTGGACCATTCTTAGAAACTTTGGGTCTTGCTCCGGATTCAGGACAAACTACACTTTCACTCACTAACTTAATGATGGGCGCTGCAACTTATACAGGAGCTGCTGGAGTGGCTGCCAATGGTAGCAATATCGCTCCAGTTTGTGAGGTCACAGCTACTACTTGTGCAACTCCTTTGAGTTTGAATCAAGGTCTTCCTTACAGCTACACAAGAACAGTTGGTGGTGATGATAAATGGTCTGATACAAACTTTAGAATCAATCTAGATTACTCACCTAATGACTCAGAACTTTGGTATTTCTCTGTAACAACTGGTTATAGAGCGGGTGGATATATTTTGGGTGTGCCTGGAGGAAAAGCCAGTCAAAGAGATGAGTTTGGTATACCTTTAGGAGGAGCTGATTTAGCTCTTGAGACCTATGATAAAGAAACTATTTAGGCTTTTGAGATAGGCTATAAAGGTATTCACTTAGATGATACCTTGCAAGTATTTGCTTCTGTTTACGCCTATGATTATGACGGTTACCAAGATAGAGTGACTCAATTAAATGCCGATGTAGGCTGGGCAACTGATAGAGTAACAAATGCAGACGGTATCACGAATACTGGATTTGAGACTGATATCATTTATGCTTTTTCTGATAAGTTAACGCTATCAGGCAACTACAGTTACACAGAAACTGAGTATGGAGAAGATTATCTAATATCTAATCTTGATGATCCTTCAATTCCTGCTGCTATTTGGGGTGAATTTACTCAAGTAGATACTGTAGATTATGTAGCAGTTGGTTCTGATGCTGACCTGTTTACTTTTAATCTTAAAGGAAATCAACTTAAGGGGATCCCTCAAGAAAAATTTACTTTAAGAGCTGAGTATGAAATGGATAGTGGAATTGGACCTATCTGGATGAACATAAGTCACTCTTACACTGGTAGCTTCTCTGCTTCAGGCATAGAGAGAGCTTATGATAGAGTACCTTCTAGAGAAGTTACCAATTTAAGCTTCTCGTGGTTTAGTGAAGATGGTGACACTTCAGCCAGATTATTTGTTAATAACTTAATGAATAATAAAGATGTCTATGGTTACACTACAAGTGGTATTGATAGAGATTATCAAAAATTTGGATGGCCTTTACCTGAAAGATGGTACGGTCTAGATTTAAGACGTAATTTTTAATTAGAGACAAAGAAACAGGTCCTTCGGGGCCTGTTTTTTTATATGGCTTTTTAATATTTCTTAAGTAGAATTCCACGCCATATTATGATGAAAAGAACAAAGATAATTTGTACGATAGGACCCGCAACAGAAAGCTATTCCAGCCTCAAGAAGCTCTACAAAGCGGGAATGAATATTGCTCGTTTAAATATGTCTCATTCTGATCATAAGAATGCAAAGAAGGTTATTGACAGAATCAAGAAGCTCAATAAAGAAGTTCTCAATCCTGTAGGTATCTTACTAGATACACAAGGTCCTGAAATCAGAACGGGCAATACCTCTCAAGTGGTTAATCTTGAACCAGGTCAACTTGTCTCTTTTACGATAAGAGATGAAGTAGATGTAGAGACTACGTCCATAAGAGTCCATTATGATGAACTCATCCAAAGCGTTAATGTAGGAACTTTAATTAGTTTAGATAATGGTTTACTGAATTTTAAAGTTTTAAAAAAAACAAAGAATGAATTGGAATGTAAGGTGCTTGATGGTGGCAAACTTGGTAGTAAAAGGCATGTAAACCTCCCAGGAATTCGAATCAACCTACCTTCAGTAACAGAGAAAGATAAGAAAGATATTGCTTTTGGTTTGAAAGAAAATGTTGATTTCATTGCTTTATCTTTTGTTAGACATGCTTCTGATATCGATGACTTAAAGAAAGTGCTTAGAAATCAAGCAAAGAAGGTAAAAATTATATCCAAAATTGAAGATAGAGAAGGTTTGGCTAATATAGAGGAGATATGTAAAGTCTCTGATTCT
>ENA-OWPI01003394-OWPI01003394.1-marine-metagenome-genome-assembly--contig:-NODE-3394-length-13653-cov-3.671700_pt1 | contig 13653 bp, 11 predicted proteins | sample MGYA00238138_ERZ651775 | MGnify/ENA primary metagenome ERZ651775 (study PRJEB26906, sample SAMN06265043) | marine metagenome | isolation source: Helgoland LTER site | place: Germany:Helgoland, sampling...
CAGCAACAGAATCTTCACAATCTTGAATTGTTGTGATAGCAGATTCCATCAAAATATCTTTTATTCCAGCTTTATCAGTGCTGCCTATTGGATGATTAGCATCTATTTGAATTTCAAAATGTAAGTTATTATTTACAAAGAGCAATCCGTAAGCATCATTACCGTTATTACAATAGCCCACATATTTTTTAGGATCTTTTAATTGAGTTTTGGCTCCCCCAGCAAGTAATGCATAAATGTTACCCTCTGCAAAATCAAAACCTAATACATCTTTATAACTGCCTTCTTCTAGAGGAATAGTTTCATCTAGAAAGTTTTTTGCAAATGCTATAACTTTATCTCCTCGAACAGGATTATAGCCACCTTCTCTGGTAGCACCATTATCTTCACTGATTACATCAGTACCATAAAGTGCATCATATAAGCTTCCCCATCTAGCATTGGCTGCGTTAAGTGCAAATCTTGCATTCATTACTGGCACAACTAACTGAGGACCAGCAATTGATTTAATTTCAGGATCAACATTATCTGTTGCAATTGAAAAATTAGAGCTTCTTGGGGCTATATATCCAATATCTTCAAGAAATTTTTTATATTCTTCATGGTTATGCTCAACGTCTCTTCTTTTAAGATGCCATTGATCAATTTTGGATTGAATATCTTCTCTTTTTTCTAGTAATGCTTTATTTCTAGAAGAAAAATTATTAACTATCGCTTCAAAAGAAGACCAAAAATTTTCAGGCGCAATATCAAGCCCATCAAGGACTTCATTTTCTAAGAAATCTTTTAATTCATTTGTAACTTTTAAAGAAGGATTTATATTAATTTTTTCTTCTGAGTTATGTTGAGATGAGCTAAAAAGCGACAATAATTTTTTAAGTATATTCATTTTAAAATTATAACAACTTCGAATGAATAACCAACAGCAAAAAAATAGCTTTTAATGTTTTATTTTGGACAACGCTTTATCGATATCATAATCCCATATTTGTTTGATACTACGCATACCTATCGATGGTGCATACTTTATAATCATATTTCTGCCCATGACCAAGATTGGGTTTTTGATATGATTCAGGTAACCCTGTCTTTCAGATAAAGATTTAATTTTATGAATTCTTGGTAATCTTAAGTTTTCATATGCCATTTGCGAATTTTTTATATCTCCTTTATAGCTACATATCAGCTTTCCAAACGCATATGCATCCTCTAGTGCTAAACACCCACCCTGCCCAATAAAAGGGACTATTGGATGCGCAGCATCTCCTAGAAGAGTTAAGTTCTCAAAACATAAACTTCTCGGAGCTGGCCTAGTGTAGACCCCCCATTTATAAAGAGTTGAGCGATCATCAAGGAGTGAAAGGAAATTATATGCACTTATTGGTAGATCTAACTTTAGCTCCTCTAATGATCCAGGAGCTTTCCAAGACTCAATATATTCTTTATTGGTGTTGACTGCTGCAACAAAACTTATTTTTGAACTAGAGATGGGGTAAGTAACAATATGATAATTAGGACCTAATAAGGTTTCAATATTATCTTGTTTTTTATCGACTATGGATCGCCAAACTGAATAACCACTATAAACAGGATTGTCCTTCGGAAGAATTTGATTTCTGCATATTGATTTTATGCCATCACATGCAGCAATGTGTTTCACTTTATACGTAATATTATTTGAAAAATGTAATTCAGAATTATTTATGTCTATAGATCTTAGCTTATGATTAAATAAAATTTCACCACCTAGTTCGATATATTTATTTAAAAGAACTTCATATAAAGTTTTTCTTGTAGTCGTTATCACATCAACATCAAACGATTTAATCTGTTTATTGTTTGAAAAGTGGACAGCATTTTTTGGATTAGCTGATCGCTCTAAGATATCTTGATATATTCCAAGATTTTTAAGAATTTTGATGCCATTTGGTGATAATGAAATTCCAGCACCATAATTACTAACTTCAGATGATTGTTCAAAGATTGCAACAGGAATTTTTGCCTCTTGCAAGATACAACCCAAGGCTAGGCCTGATATTCCTCCACCAATGATAGCAATATGATTACGATAATTATCCATTTATTTATTATGCCTTAATAAAAAAGGAGGCATATAGCCCCCTTTAAGCTATAGATAATATTTAACTTTTTACAGGGACAATTGCAAAAGATCTTTGATTTTCACAAGACCCTCCTAATGCCTCTAAAGCTTCATATTCTGGCATTTCTTCAGCAGCACTCCAAAAACTTGACCAATTTTTTCCATAATCAGTAATTGTTGAGGTGAACACAGCTTGAACATAGTCATAGTCCCAACCCGGTGTTACGCCCATTGATGTCATATGTGTTTATAAATTCCCAAATTATTTCTGTAGCACTTATTCCATATCTTCCTTTGTATGGCCAAGTGTGCCCCATGCCTTCAATTTTATATAGCTCAACATGAACATCATTTAGACAATTTGAATAAGTATCGTGCTGAACAGCAATTTCAATATCAAAGTAATCGGTGATTATCGAAGATGGATCTACGTCACATGCATTGTATACCTTCCAATAATCCATAACATCATTAATACTTCTCATCCCTAAGGTTGAATTGCCTTGAAAGGGAACGGTGACATCAATTGTTCCATGAACCTGGAGAATTGCAGTGGGATGACTTGGATTACAGCTTTCATAAGTTTCAAAACTCATAGAGCCTGTAACTGAAGCAACGGCAGCAATTTTTGAACTTAAATTGCATGCAAGATGATAGCTCATAAAGCCTCCGTTAGACATCCCTGTTGAATATATCCTATTTTGATTAAGGTCATATTTTTGAGACACTAATTCAATAATGGTATCTATAAAATCTACATCATCTACGGTGCTTCCAACAGTCCAACCGCCTGAGTTCCAATGCGAACTGCTGGATGTTAGCACAGTATTAAGTGGAGCTCCTTGAGGATGTATTAATATAAAATTGTTTTCTTTGGTATTTGCTAGATTATTAAAATTTGTATACGTCATTTGCTGTAAAGCATTGCTACCATAACCATGTAAATTAAATAATACAGAGCTTTGTCCTTCTGCATCAGGATGCTGCAATTGAATGTAATAATACCTATCTATACTGTTATGTATAAACTCGCATTTATAGATTCTTGATTGATATAAACTGCATTGCTCTTCAGTACTTGGATTGATAGTGTCTATGTTGTTAGTGATACTTGATTCGCTACTGCTACCTCCTCCGCAAGAAGCTAGTATAAATAATAATATTAAAACTATTTTAATAGGCATATTTACAAATAATAATAGATAGAATGCAAATAACAATGAGAAATGTGGTGCGGTACGCCGGTCTCGAACCGGCGGCCTTCTGCTTGGCAAGCAGACGCTCTACCAACTGAGCTAGTACCGCATTGGATGAGTAATATAACCTCTTCTAATTTTGCTTTCAAGCACATACTCATTGAAGTTTTTTTATAGGTAATTTTTTATTAAGAAGCAGATTATTTTAATTGTATTTTTTTAATTTCTTTAAGTCCAAAATCATCTTGAGATAAAAAGACTATGGAGGAAGCATCTATATTTAAAGGCAAAACAATATTTAAATTAGCATCAATAACTCCACCATAAACACCACTTTTCTCATATCCAATATGATCAGCATGAACATAAAAAGGATCACCTAAACCAATTAAATAAACTTGTTTGCCCTGTTCGTTTAAAATTTTTAAAGCATACTTATCTTTTCGAGAAAGAGTTGCAAACCTTCCTAACTGATCCTTGTTAGGTTTAGCTATGTTAATTTTCTTAAGTTCAATGTTATTTGGATTTGCAGAAAATTTTATAATCCTAGCTTCATTACTAGATGAGAGTTTTTCAATTGATAATTTTTTTATTGGCTGTTTATCAAACTCTGCACTAATATTTGTACATAGTATTAATAAAAAGATTATTTTTTTATTTACCATTTTGCCCAATTTATACCCCATGAAAAACCTAGTGGTCCGTCCATGTAACCATAATCAAAATCATTATACTCTGATGGGTTTGGTTCAGTTCGAAAATCGTTACAAGTTCCCTCTGCCTGGTCATAATCTGCACACCATATAAAATATGATTGAAACAACCCTTCATAGAAATCTGTATTATCTAAGACGTCATCAGAAGCGATTATAGTGCCTGTTAAATCAACCGCTTTTGCAGTATAAATCTGTACTTCATTATTTACCGGTCTCTGGAATGATACAGTTGTCTGATTTTGTAGAGATGTTCTCTCAACACCATTAACGTACCACTTTAAAGTAATCTTTGAAGTATCATATATTGCATTAACCGTCATTTCCCAAGCGTTATTATCTGCAGTAAAACCAAAATCAACATCATCCCAAGCGTCATAGAACCCTTGATTCTGAATTGAGCCAATTGCAAAACCCTCTACGTTTACAGGTCCATAACCTCCGCTACTACAAGAATCCATGATGGAGCAAAATGTAGGTCTGTAATTATCAAAATCGCCATAGTAATTTCCTTCAAATAGACCAACTTTTGCACATTCAGGATTTTTTCTTACAAAGTTACCATTCGCATCCCATTCATTAGCTAAGCAAACGCAATCAAGACCAGCCACATACTCATCTGCATCTCTGTCATAAATACGACCATCACTAGTGTTATAACAAACTTTAATATCCTTACCTAAAACATTTAAAGAGTTTTCAATATGATGATTCCATTTTAGTAAAGATACAGTGGATTCTGTTGTTGTATTTACATTGAGATCAGCAAAGTCGCTTACATCTCTGTCATCGTCTGTTCTGTATTCATCACCCATCTCACCATGAGCATGACCAAGTTCATGCATTAAAGTATTGCTAGTTCTTTCAGGATCTGTTTCTCTTATTTGTTGAATATTTCTATTACCTAAATTAACTCCTCTACCTGAAATACGAGTAAGGGTTGATATTAAATGTGTTCGACGGCTATAGTTTGGTAAAAAATCAGTAAATAAAGCTGTATCAATATCATCTGAGCCTATGCAATAGATTGTTTCATCCCAGTCATAACAATCTGTTCTAACTCCGAAAGGTGAAGTTCCATCTGGATTAACTGGTTCAGCTGATAATATAGTAAAAAAATCAGGATTAAAAAAATCAGAAGCATCTGAATCATTTAATTTATTTACCGAAGCCAAAAGAGCTCTCCTATAAAGATCGATATCTGTTTCTCCCTCTAATGAGTCACCAACAAATAAATAAGTCGTGCCCGCTAATGAGCTTGGGCCACCTGATAAATAATAAATCTCATAATCTTTAGGTGTTTTTGCACCCCCTTCAAAACCATCCTCAGGATCATCATCTTGCTGAATAGTTATTACTGAGCGGCTTCCTGCAAACCAAGATTCAAAAGATAAAACAGAGGACCCTGCTCCGTCTGAAACAACTATTTCAGCAGTATATAATCCACCATTGACGAGTGAAGATAAATCAAATAACAAATCACCTCTTCTCATTTGCGCATCTGAAGTATCAAGAGTAAAAATGCCATTAATTACCTCATCACCAACTACAAGTTCAAAGTTAAGTTCTTCTATTTCGTTATCTGAGTCTTCAACTCTGATATTAAAATTTTCTGAAGTATTGTAAATCAAGATTTCTTTAGAAAATTCAACCGGGGTAGCAAATGATATTACCGGCACATCATTTATTGAATTAATAGTAATGTTTACAGTTGCATTTTGAGTTACATTCTTTTCAACAGCTGTTACCGAATACTCAAATTGATCGGAACCAAAAAAATTTGAATTTGGACTATATGTTATTCCTCCGTTTGCAGACAATGTAAGAGTTCCATTTGATGTAGATGAAATTATGGAATAATTTAAAGTAACAGTTTCATTAGCGGTTGCATTTAGTGAACCACTATAGGATGTATCTTCATCTACTGAAAAAGATGTTAATCCAATAGATAAACTAAAAGGTATTGGAGCTGGGGTTGGAGCAGAGCTTCCTCCACCACCGCCACCACATGAGCTTATGATAAATAATATAGATATAAAATATAACTTTTTCATAAGTGCAAAGTATAACAATCATGCAAAAAAAAGGGAGCTCAAAGCTCCCTTTTGGTAGTTTTTCTAATATCCTTAGAAGTTAGCCCTGAAACCTATTTTGTAGATAGGACCATGTTCTTGATATAAAAATGTCATCTCTTCATACCTAGCAAAAAGGTGCACATCTTCATCAGTAACATTTATACCTTCAACAAAAACAGCAACATTATCGTTAACATAATATGTAGCATTAAAGTCAACAGTACCTCTTTCGGTCACAAATAATGGGTTGTACTCATCGTTACCTGTGTAATATTCACCTGTAAGATTGTATGCAACTCTTGCTGACACTTTTTCGTCTTCATAGAAAGCTGAGAAGTTAGCAGCATCACCAAATCCTGGAAGAGCAAATTGTTCTCCAATTTGATAAGGATCAACATCTGTATCACCACTTATCTGAGTAATATTACCCATAACACCAAAACCATTATCAAATAAATGTTGAACAGCTAATTCAATACCTTCAAGAGTACCGTCATATTTGTTCACAGGTTGCGCTATGTTAAAGATGTATAAAGGATCGCCTGAGTTACTTGTGAATATAGCATTTCCTGTTGTTGGGTCGCCTTCACAATCTGCAGCATCCAGACATACAAAAGAAAAGCTAGTAGTGTTTAACCAAGTCCAATCAACCTCTTGAGTCCAGCCACAAGCCCAGTAACCTTGATTTGCTGTCCATTGACAAAAATCATCATTATAATCTCCGCTACTGGCTGTTCTTGGGCCATTTGCAATATCTGTAACACCGTTGTAAGAGGATTGATTTAATCCTGAACCATGATATCCGCTTATCTCTTTAACAAAAAGGTTTAAAGCTACATAACTACCTTCTTTGTAGTAATACTCATAAGCTAGATCATAATTTACAGACTCATAAGGTTCCAAGTTAGGGTTACCAGTACCAATTTGTGTTGGCGCAAATGCTGTAAACTCACCTATACTGTTGGATGAGTCTAGTTGCTCTAATGAAGGTCTTGCAATAGTTTTACCAGCTGCAAACCTAATAACTCTATTTTCAGCATGTTCAAATGAAACATTTAAACTTGGTAATACATAGTCACCAGAGCCGCTCGCAGCAAATGTAGCTGGACCTTTTTTAATTCCAAATCTATCGCCATATTCATGAACACCTAAGCTCCATGTTGTGTTTAAAGGAACAAATGTATCAGAAATAGAAGTTCTTTCCTCTTCTTCATATCTTAGTCCAAATTGAGCTCTTAGTTCTTGACCTGCATCTGTTACAGTTTCAAAGTTAAAGTTAACAAAAATTGAATCAAGAGATTCCTTAATTATTGAATTATTGTCTCTATCTCCATAACAACCCTCTAGTTGACCCCAGTTAGAAGATGGAGTTTCAGTAGCACCATTAGTAGGATCTACGTATCCACTGATTGTTCTTGTTCCATTGGGGTTACCATCTGCATCAAATGCATCATTTCTATAGCAAGATGAAGGCCATCTTGCTGGACCATTTGCGTTCCACCATGAACCATCACCTGAATTGCCATCACCATCATAAGTAGCTCTACCAAACCAGTAGAACATATCTTCTTTTGGCATGTAAAAATAATAGAAAGGATTGCCGGTAGAACCCATAATGCCTGGGAATGTTTGCTTTTCTAAAACATCATCAGGCAAGAACATATATGTTAAATTGACAGGATTTCCATCCTCAATATATCCAGTTTTTAAATAGTTAAACCATTTTTGACTGTGGAACGTAGTTTCTTGAGTTGAAATACCAAAATCAACTGATGTAAGTGATTCCATGAATAAACCTTGATTATTATCCCAAGAACCAATTAATTGAAATTGATCTAATTCACTTCTTCTATCTTGATAATTAATATAAGCCTCTCTTCCTGCCATATCATTAGCTTCAAGTTCTGTTGTGCCTAAATCTGCACCTTGAAATGTTTCATTAACACTCCATGATAAATTACCAACCTTGTTATTGGTAAAATCAAAACTTCTGTCTGTAAAACATGCAGAAGTCTCATTAGTAGGCCACCAACCCCATCCAGCCCAACATCCGTTTGAGAAGATAGTTGTACTTGTTGCGCTTCCACCTGGATTACCCTTAAAGATTGCAGAAGAATCATGATAGTCAGCAACTAAAGTAAAGTCATCGGTTATTCTGAACTCTAAATTAAGTCCTAAAGACTTGTTATTTGTGTCACCTGTAGCATATCTAAATTCATTGTAAAAGATGCCGCCATCAAAATATGTGTCTGCATTAGCTACTAACGCTTTTGTTACAGCTCCGTTTGGTCCAATAGTCATTGAGGTGGTATCAAATCCACCAAAACCTGAAGCAGCTTTTACCCCATACTGGTCTGTGTTAACAGAAGACACTGTATAGTCAAGCGTTGCAGTAACAATACCTTGCTCCCATTGGAAGGTTGTTTGTAAATTTTCTCTTGTTCTTTCGTTATCCATGTTTTGATAACCTAGAGCATTTGGAAAGAAAAATACGCCATCGTCTCTTGTATTATTATTTGTAACAACAGTTGGGACTCTTGAAGCTTGATCAGTGTATGCAGGAACAGCATTAAATAAAGAACTTGGGTACCATGTTATTTCATTAGTACTAGTTTCTCTATTATTCATTACATGATGAGATCCTGAAATTGAGAAACCCCATTTAGCATCACCAGACTCACCATTTGTTAAATATACAAAGTCAACTTCTGGGGTATAATCTTCACCCATTTCATTTTTTGAATGATTAAGTGCTCTTACAGATACACCACCTCCAGCTTTACCGTCAAGGGGTTTTGTTGTAACCATATTAATAGTTGCACCTAAACCACCTGTTGGAAGAATAGCATTTGATGATTTATATACCTCAACAGCAGCTACACCTGAAGATGATATGTCACCAAAATCAAATGATCTTCCACCTACCCATAAAGGAGGTACTGTAGGCATTGATCTTCCATTTAGAGTAACCAAATTAAATTCTGGTCCTAAACCTCTAACTGTTACTGAAGTACTTTCACCATTATCTCTGTTAGTTGTAATACCAACTAATCTTGATAGAGCTTCTGCAATATTTCTATCAGCAAATTTACCTATATCCTCAGCTGTTATAGCATCTACAACACCCACATTATCTCTTTTAATTGAAATAGCATCAATCAAGCTAGATCTAATGCCTGTTGTAATAACCTCTTCAACTTCAGCAGTATCTGTTTCATCTTCCTCTTGAGCAACTATAAAAGTTGAAAGTGGTAATAAAACCATTAATGATAATAAATATTTATTCACGGATTTCCCCTTAAAAAATTAACGAAATTATGTGCATTTAACCTTCTTGTTAAAAAAATGTCAAGAATTATATAAAAAGATAAAAAAATGTAAATATTTTACATTTTTTGAATAAAAAGAAACAAAAATCAGCCTTAAAGATTAAGGCTGATTATGTATAAAATGTAGGTAAAAGTTTGGTGGGTTTATCTAGAATCTTTTGGTCTAGATTCATTTACAACTAATTTTCTTCCCTCTATTTCTGTTTCATTGAGAGCTTCAATAGCTGCTTCGGCACCATCACTCATTTCAACAAAACCAAAACCTCTAGAACGATTTGTCATTCTATCAGTAATAATTTTTGCTGAAGTAACAGTTCCGTGTTCTGCAAAAAGGTTTTCTAGGTCTTGGTCGCTCATGCCCCAAGAAAGGTTTCCAACATATATATTCATAATATCCATTTAATAAAAAAAGAGTATCTTACATGAAAATTAAAGTTAAAAGTAAAATATTTTAATCTTCAATAAATTTTAGGGCTTGATCTCCAAATTCACTCCACCATTCAAGACCCATTAAATGAATTTTTTCAATATTTTCATCCGAATCATCATCGAGCATTTTATTTATATTTCCAAAGGGTGAGTTAATTCTCAAATAATTTTTATCAATAATATGTGAAGCTATGTCATTGTGGATTTCGGAATCTAGCATCATTCCCATAATATCGTTTCTTAACCAACCAACCCCTCCCCACCTTGAAGAGGTTTCTCCTTTTATTTTTTGCTTATTAAGACCTGTACCAATGCTTAAAACTTTAATCTCTTTAGTATCAAAATAATTTCTAGCATGTGTTAGTCCGAGCAAGGTAGGATTGTTTGTTACAACACTCCCATCAATCATCCAAGAATTATCTTGCATCTGATATGTCGGAAAATACATTGGCGCTGCACTTGAAGCAGAAATCGCATCAATAAAACTTACGCTAGGCGTATTCAAAGAAGAGTGAATTACATGAGATCTTTTTTCAATATCATAGCAAAGCGTAAGCAAAGGCTTTGCTGAATCACCAAGAGTCTTGTTAGCAAAAATTTCTTCTAAAACTTTTACTCTTCCTTTTGCCTCATATCTGGGTCTTGCTTGAATAAGAGATGCCTGATCCCAAAAAAAAGAGGTTTCCATTATTTTGTCTGTATATTCTTTGGACCAATATTGTTTTAACTTATCAGCAGACATTTGATCATGAGCTAAACAAGCAGCATTAAATGCTCCAGCGCTAGTTCCAACAAACATATCAAAAATATCAGATGTTTGTTTTCCACTTGCAGCTTCAAGTTTTTTTAAGAAAACAACTCCAGCTATAGCTCTCACACCCCCGCCATCAAAAGAAATAATTTTTTTTGTATCTTTTGTTTTGTTAAATATATTAGAAAAAATATTCATTAAAATATTGTAGCTTATATGAAGAGCATTAATAAAAAAGGGGCTATAAAAGCCCCTTTTTGACTAACATAAAAAAGTTATTTTTTTATGCCTGAAGTAGCTTTTGAATCTGCAACTTCATTAGAAACATTTTTAAATATAGTACAACTGCCTTTTTGAGAATCCAGAGTATATGCAGCACAAGAATTTCTTGATTCACACAACGCCTGACACGACTCAACATTTCTAAATTTTTTAGAAGTCTTCACTGTGGCAATTTTACCTTTAAAAGTAATATTTTCTTTTGCTTCAAATTTCATATCTGCAGCCATTGACGGTAATGCAATTAGCATAAAACTGTAGGTTAGTAATTTTGTTAATTTATTCATATTTATACACCTTTTTATTAATTAATAGGGGTTAGTAATGTTTACACTGCAAACATTTAGCAGTAAGTTACTTCATAATGTTTACACTGTAAACTTTATAGTGATAAATAAGTGTATAAATTTAATTGATAATATTTATATCTAAAAGCTGACTAGCTTCTTGAATGCTGCCAGCATTTGTTATATTAATAAAACCAGCTTCGGTTAGAATCTTGGCTGCTTTAGAAGATCTATTACCGCTTCTACAATAAAGATAGATCTCTTCATCCTTTGATATTAGTGACTCTATGCTTGTTATATTTTGCCACTCAACATTTATGGCTGATTGCAAATATCCAGTGTTCCATTCTTCAGGAGTTCTTACATCAATAATAGTCAATGAATATGAATATACTGAAAAGATTAAAAGGATTGGCTTAATAATTAAATTCATCTAGCTCCAATCTTCAAGAATGATATCTGAAGCTTTTTCTCCAATCATAATTGTTGGTGCGTTAGTATTGCCACCAACAAGAGTAGGCATAATCGATGCATCTACCACCCTTAACCCATCCATTTTATGAACCTTTAATCTCTCATCAACTACTGCCATTTCATTTTTACCCATCATGCATGTTCCAACAGGATGGTAAACAGTGTCTGCTTCTTCTCTTATAGCTTTTTCGATATCTTTATCATCATCTAAATCAATTGGTCTGTATACGTGCTTACTCGTGTACTTAGATAATGGTGCTTTATTCATAATTTTCATCATTTTTTTATAGCCCTCAACCATGTCTCTCATGTCATCTGGATGAGATAAAAATTTTGGGTCTATTTTTGGGTCATCTAAAGGACTGGCTGAATTCAAAGTGACTTCACCTCTTGATTTTGGCCTTAATAGGCATGTATGGCAGCTAATGCCAGTTCCCCATAATTGCTGTCGACCATGATCTACGACCATGCCTGGAGCAAAATGAAGCTGAATATCTGGAATGGATATATCATTTCTGGATCTTATAAAACCACCCGCTTCTGCTACAGTAGAGGTAAATAAACCTGTTTTAGCAATGATATATTTAAGTATTTCATAAGGGAATTTAAAAAATATCGTCCCAAGTGAGAAACCTATAAGGTTGATAGATTTATGCTTATGAACAGATAAGTAATCGATATGATCTTGAAGATTTTTACCGACACCTGGAAGATCAATCTTATGTTCAATTCCATGTTTTGTAATCTCTTCATCAGGACCAATGCCAGACCTTAATAATATTTGAGGAGAGCCAAAAGCACCTGAGGAAAGAAGAACCTCCTTAGTTGCTTGTATAGAAAACTCCTCACCTTCTTCATTAATACAAAGAACTCCTGTAGCTTTATTTCCTTCAACCAATATTTTGTTAACGTTAGTGTCTGTTAATACTGTTAGGTTATCCCTATCCAAAACGGGTACAAGATAGGCTTTAGCTGCACTGCATCTCTTGCCATCTTTTTGCGTTGTCTGGTAATAACCAATACCCTCTTGACTCTCTCCATTAAAATCTTCGTTATAACCAAAAACTGATGAACCAGTTTTTACAAAATCATCTACTGATTTATTTTTATGTCTTATTTTTGCAACATTTAATGGGCCATTCTGGCCATGAAAATCATTATCAAAGACCTCATTGTGTTCAGCTTTTTTAAAATAAGGCAAAACCTCATCATAAGACCATCCCTCGTTTCCAAGTTCTGCCCAATGATCATAGTCCCACTTATGGCCTCTTACATATAACATTGCATTAATTGAACTTGAGCCTCCTAAAGTCTTACCTCTAGGCTGATACCCTCTTCTATGCTCTTCTGTTTGCGATTCAACTTCATGCAATCCTCCAGCTGAATCAACAACCTCTGAGGCAGTTTCAGTCAATATAACTTTTTCAAATTCTTTTTGAGGTTCGGTATTATAGTTCCAACTATATTTACTGCCCTCACCTAAAAATGCAAAGCCAAGCGGGACATGTAATCGCATGTCAGAATCTTTTGACCCAGCCTCAATAAGACAAACATTAAAATTTGGGTTAGCGCTTAGCCTGTTGGCTAAAACACAACCTGCCGAACCTGCTCCTAAAATAACAAAATCATAGCTCTTCATTTCATAGGTACTCTTATTAATCGTTTATCCAGTTTATGATTTCACAAACAAACTGTAAACTTATATATATAAAAATTTGATTACATAATGAGTATTTATAATAGTTTTATTATCTTTTGGGTTTTGGTGGGTGTTATAACCTTCGTGTATCTATTTTTTGTAAGTGCTCCATACGGAAGACATATTAGAAAGGGGTGGGGTAAAAATATCTCAGCAAGAGCTGGCTGGGTAATAATGGAATCGCCCTGCGTGATTATTATGTCTATTTACGCATTTATTGTTAGAGATAATCTAGAAACTTTACATATAATATTTTTATCGCTTTGGTTGCTGCACTATATTCATAGATCTTTTATTTATCCATTTGTTATCGATATGAC
>ENA-OWPI01003397-OWPI01003397.1-marine-metagenome-genome-assembly--contig:-NODE-3397-length-13638-cov-6.304771_pt1 | contig 13638 bp, 12 predicted proteins | sample MGYA00238138_ERZ651775 | MGnify/ENA primary metagenome ERZ651775 (study PRJEB26906, sample SAMN06265043) | marine metagenome | isolation source: Helgoland LTER site | place: Germany:Helgoland, sampling...
CCGAGTTGAATTCTTGGTGAGCCCGTCAAACCTGTGTAAGCTGGATTGATGGCAAAGTCATTCCAGTAGAACTGACTGTACATGGGCAATTGTTGTGCATTGAGTCCGTATGATAAACCAAAAAAAAGAAAGAAGATTAAAAATCTTTTGCTCATCATATTATTTTTTGAGTGTTACTACACCACTAAATTTTTGTCCATCACCCAAATCAATGATGTAATAATAATCCGCAGTAGGGCATTCACGTCCGTTGGTCGTTCCGTCCCAAGCAGGGTCTTGTGAAGTACCTGAATATACTTTCTGTCCCCAGCGGTTGAATACGGTAACGGTGGCATTAGGATAGTCTTCCAATGCCTGAATGTCCCAAGTTTCATTGGTGCCGTCTCCGTTGGGTGAAAGTCCTCCAGGAATCGCAAAGGGAAGCTCAGTGGCTGGTTTGGTATCGGGTTGCTGAAACCCTAGGGTATGGATTGAATTGTTTTGAATTGTAGCGGTAAATGGCTCACCAATGGTGTAGCTCATCTGAATATTTGTTCCTGAAACTGACTGTCCAGCACTTGACATTACATCTCTACTCAATTGGATTTGAGCACTCAGGGCAAAGCTGATAATAAGAGTAAGTCCTAACAAAAGGTGTTTCATAAAGATTGAATTGGCTCTAAAATAGCAGTTTTAGGGCATAAGCACAAATTTGAAAAGAAGTTAAATGATCGAGTTAGTCCTTAACGAGCTTTGTTGGTTTGTAAGTTCCGGTTACTTGAATGATATAACTGCCTTTAGACAAATGTTGCAAAGACACTTCAGTTGAAAATCCGCTGAGCGCACCACGATAAACCGATCGTCCCAATTGGTCATAGATTTGGAAGTCATTAAAAATAGGGTCTTCGCTTTGTATGGTAATCATTTGAGAAGTAGGGTTGGGGTAAACCATTAAATCTTTACCTTCAATTTCCAAGTTTTCGATTCCAAGCATGCCCAAAAAGCCTTCAAATATTCTGTGAATGGTTGTATTGGTTGTAATGGGTAGGTTTTTGTCAAAATAAATATCTGCATCATTTGTGATTTCAACGCCCGGTTCCAAATCCCGCACTTGCTCCACATGATAGGTTAAAAACCCATTGCTGCCAATCTGATTCGCGGCACTGTCAGGTAAATAAATATCATTAAAAGTCCATTCAAGAACCCTTGGTCCATACATTTTAAATTCATAGGAGTGACTTGAAACACCGGAAACCACAGAGAAAATATCTAGGTCCAAATCTAGGGTGTCACGCACGACAACGGTAAAGGCAGTGTCTGTTCCTGTGTTTTGAAAACGTATAACGTATTGTATCTGCTGATTTTTGGGTATATAAAATTGATCTGTCTCACCATACGGATACCCTGTTTTATCATTGGGGTCATAGCTTCCTGTGACCATTCCGCAATAGGTGTCGATTACAGGATCAGCGTCATCAAGATGCGTATCATTGATGTCTACCGGAGGATTATTATTATGTGCTCCGCAATTTTCAACTGAAGCATTGGGGTGAGAGTTTCCCGGATGCAATGGGTGCTGCTCTGCCATAAGTTTCCATAGTTGTCCATTACCTGGATAGGAATAGATTACCGTTTGTCCACCTAATATTGCGATTGAGTCAGTTACAATTACGATACCATCTCTCGTAACCCAAAGGGGTGAGTAACAATCCATATCTCCGTTTCCAAATTCACCTGTATTGGTTACAGAAAAGAAGACAGAATCATTTTGACACCAGCCCTCTACACTCAGGCTCGATTTGTCCCAAGGTAAAGTACATGGTACAGGAAAATTGGTTTCACTTGTACCCTCAGGATCCGCAACTACAGGGTCTGAAGGAATATTGTCAAGCATGCAAGGTTCAACAGGTTTTAAGTTGGCCTCCATACATAAGTTTTCTCCTAAATTAACATCACAACTTATGGTTGTATACATTACAATTCTTTCTTGAGAACCTGGTGTCACATCGTCCAAATCAAAGCGATAAAAATCATTGCCAAGAGGGGTAAATGACAATGATGCACTGTCTAAGGTGATAAAAGGGTCTAATTCAACCTCAACATAGTTTCCGATTAAAGAACCCCGAGAAGTGATGGCATTGGATACAGAGAGAAAAATAATCTGCTCTTCAAAACAAGGTCGCATGAATGGCATGTGGATAGAGACATCGGGTTCTAGGCAGGGAAAGTCATTAATCATTCCAAAATCTGGCCCGATGGTAAAACCTGTAGGATTAGAAATGGTAAAGGACTTGGTTGTATTATTTGTACAAGAGCTCTTCCATGACGTAGAAGTGTCTACCGTCATGGTATAGCTGCCCTGAGGCAATGATTTGACCCACCAATCTCCATTATAGTCTGTTGTAACCAGAATACTTCCAGGATTGATTAATAAATTGATTCCTTCAATCTCGTTTTCATCCAAATTTTGAAGACAGTTTTCGTTCGCATCAAAGTAAACCTTACCAGCCGTGCTTACTTCTTCAAGTTTTACTACCCAATAATCTGAAAACCCTCGATTTCTAGTGAGGTCGCCGTCTTCTGAATAAGAGTATCCCGCAATAATAAAACCTCCATCCGGAGTTTGTTTGATGCTGTTAGGCTCATCAGTATTAGACCCTCCTATAGATTGTTGCCAAATATAATTTCCTGAATTGTCCAATTGAATAATCCAATAATCGGAATCTCCATGATTTCCAGAAACATCTCCATTAGTGGAAGTAGAAAAACCTCCAATAATAGCTCCTCCATCATCTGTTTCATCTACGGAATAAGCTACGTCGGTTCCATCTCCACCCATTGCCTTTTGCCAGATGAGGTTTCCTGTTGGATCAATCTTGATGATCCAATAATCTCGACCACCACTAACGTCAGTAACATCTCCATCTGAAGAGGATGATATTCCGGAAACAAGAAAGCCTCCATCGTTGGTTTGTTTAATGCAGTGAGCAACATCTCTGTCACTTCCTCCATAGGATTCTTTCCAAGCAATACTACCGTCAGTGTCAAGCTTAACTACCCAATAATCAGAGGACCCTAAATTTGATTCCAAATCCCCGTCGTTAGATTGAGAGCTTCCTGCGATAATGTATCCACCATCTGTTGTTTGTTTAATGTCATATCCTTGTTCGTTTGAACTGCCTCCTAAGCACTTTTGCCAAGAAATATTTCCTGATTCATTAAGTTTTACCACCCAGATGTCTGTTTCTCCGTGATTACCAATAACATCTCCCGCTTGAGAAACGGTATATCCCATAACAATATAGCCGCCTTCAGAGGTTTGTTCTATTGCGTAGGCTACTTCTGTTGAGTTTCCTCCTAATGCATTTTGCCAAGCCACGTTCCCAAAAGAATCCAATTTTAAAACCCAAAAATCGCGGCCTCCATGATTTCCAGATACATCATCATCGTTAGATGCAGTATATCCTGCGATGATGAATCCGCCATCTGTAGTTTGTTTAATTGAGTTTGCTCCATCAAAAGATGAGCCACCAAAGCTCTTCTTCCATGAGACTTGTCCGTCTGCATATAATTTGACCACCCAAACATCAGTTTGACCATGGTTTCCAGCAACATCACCATCGTTGGATTGTGAATTCCCTGCGACAATAAAACCACCATCAGCTGTAGGTTCAACACTATAGGCGAAGTCGCCCATGGAGCCACCTAAAGATTTTTGCCATTCAATTTGAAAGGGAGCTTGAGAATATATGTACGTAGAAATAAAGAATAGATAAACGAGGGTTAATCTTTTCATTTGTAATTGTAGTTAATAATTTGTCCGGCTATAAATATACCATGATTCTTTAAATAAATATAATTAAGCTGTTTATAAATTTTGGTTAATGGAATCGTCCTTTTTGAGCATTATTTGATATGGTTTTTTTGAAAGTCATCAAATAATGATTCGAATTCATGTAGTTCGCAGCGTCTAATGATTTGATTTTAAAAAAGTTGAGAGGATCTTTAAATTTAAATTGTTTTCAATTCATGATTAACCTTGAACTATATTTTATTTTTCATAATTTTGTATTGATGAAAAAGTCACTGTTGTATTTGTTGTTGTTGGGCATGGTTGCTATCCATGTGCCACGATCTTTGATACATGAGTGCATAGAACCCTTGCATGAGCATCATGATCATGACACGGATTCAGAAGAACATCAGGGTCTTTCTTTTGAAGAAGCGGACTGTGATTTATGTTCCTATTCTTTTCATTCATTGGATACGCCAAAATTTGCAATTGTTCAAGTTCCAAATGGCTACATCAATGTTGTCTCCTCATGGGAGTTTGGTGCTGTGACCGTTGGTTCTGCCCAAAATATTCAATTACGGGGTCCCCCAAGTTCGTTACGATTAAGCTAAATCAGCTAAACAAAACCATTTCGTAACGAATTAAAATTAATAATGTATAAAATTTCTTGTTTTATCCTGTTTATGACAGGATATGTGTGCATCGCACAACAGCTGACCGGCGTTGTAAAAGACGGTTTAAATAATGAGTCTATCCCAGGAGCAAAAATAGAGCTAAAGGAGCTTGGGGTTGCTACCTTTACGGATGTAAACGGAAGATTTAAATTAGAAGGAAACTGGCCTGACGAATTCATGTTGCAGGTTAGCGCCATGACCTATGAATCAAAAACCATAGCCTTATCCTGTTGCGATAGTATCAATCTTACATTGAGTCCAGATCCACATGATATGGATGAAGTGATGGTGCGTGTCGAGCTTCGTGAACTTCAAGGAAGCATGACTCAGAAAACGGATTACATGAAATTGGATAAGCTCGATGTAATTACTCCTTTGAGCATTTCCTCTGCTCTTACACAAATAGATGGTGTGCAAATGGCTTCTTATGGCCCACTAAACTCAAAGCCAGTCATACGTGGTATGCAAGGTATGCGCGTTGTTACCTTTTTGAATGGGATGCGTATCAATAACCAACAATGGGGAGGTGATCATGGACTCGGTATTTCACAGGTTGGAATGGAAAGTGCAGAAGTCATTAAAGGCCCCATGTCTTTGATCTATACGGGCGATGCAACAGGTGGTCTGTTGTACATTAAGGATGGTTCTTTTGCTCCTCAAAACGCCTATTCTATTCAAATGAATACGCAGTTTGAATCCGTGAATAAAGGAAGCCAAAATAGTCTGGTATATAAAGTTTCGGGAAAAAAGTTTAGGATGAGCGCAGCAGGTATATTTTCGAGTTATGCAGATTATGCCTACCCAGATGGTGGCTATTTGAGTGATTCAAGAATGCAGGATTATGGGGGTAAATTTAAGCTTGGTTATAATTCAGGAAAATGGAATATAGAGCTCAATTATTTGTATTCTAATTCAAGAGTAGGCATTCCTGGACATACACACGATAGTTTGGCTACGCCAACATCTTTTCTCGTCGAGGATCAAGACCGCGGGTTTTCCCTTCCTCACCAGAAAATTCAAAATCATTTTGCCAATATCAAGGCAAGCTACTTCATGAATTCAAAGAATAAGATGGAGTTTTATTTGAACCATGGATACAACAATCTTAAAGAATTTGAAGAAAAGATTTTTACACCCGGAATTGATATGTATTTGAATGCTTCATCTTTTCAGGTAAGGCATCATTGGAATCCTAATAAAAATCTTCAAGTGTTGTCCGGTATTCAAGCAAGTGCACAAAGCAACAACAATGGTATAAAGGCCGAAGAGCGTTTGATAGATGATTCAGATCAATACGATGTTGGTCTGTATTCCTCTCTTTCTTATGATTTCGGTGGGCTAAAGTTCAATACAGTAATTCGACTGGATCAAAGAGCCGTTCGTAGTTCCAATTTTAATAATGATTATTCAAACATCAATGCGTCCATTGGTATCAGGAAGGAATGGAAAGCCCAAACAAGACAGGATCTTGCCTTTCATATTTCATCCGGAACCCGAGCACCTCACTTATCTGAATTGCTGAGTGACGGGATTCATCACGGAGCTGTGCGATATATTCTCGGGGATCCTTCATTGGTTTCTGAAAGGTTTGTACAGCTGGACTTAAACTATGAAATTTCCAATGAACATGTTTCATTAATTTTAAATCCGTATTGGACAATAGCAAATAATTACATTCAGCTTGCGGAATTGGATTCAGTGATTGATGGGCTCGCCGTGTATGAATACCAATCAATGGATCTGGCACTGCTTTATGGTATTGAAGCGAGACTTCATTATCATCCGCATTTTGCTCATCGACTACATTTTGAAACAGGGTATTCCAATACTTTCGGAGGTGAGTTGAGCTTTGTGCAGTCAGGGGAGGATTTGTATTTCATGCCACAGGCACGTTTGAGATCAAATATTCGAATTGAACTTTCAAATAAGAAAACTTTTGGTTTTGCCTCTGTCTTACTTCAAAGCAACTATTTTTTTAGTCAAAGTAGAGTAGGCCCCTTAGAAACACCCACAAATGCTTATGCTACAATTGACCTAGGATGTCAAATGAAATGGGATTTCGAATGGCCTTTACAACTGTCATTTGGAGTTAGAAATGCTTTAAACGCTTCATATGTTAACCATATGTCTAGTCTGAAATCTCTTGGTCTTACAGAACCAGGTCGAAGCTTTTACATCAATTTGAAATGGCAAATTGAAGGGAAGAACGGATCAAATAAGTAATGAATTAATCTATATATAAACAAATCAATTAATGTTATGAAAACAAAAATGTTTTTTGCAGCAATGCTGCTAATCGCAAGTACCGCTTGCAACAAAGAAGAATGTTACGAATGTCATTATGACGGTCCTAACGGAGAAGAAGTGGAATTAGAAGGTGAATACTGTGGCTCTGCTGCAGAGGATCTAGAAAATCAAGGTTATGTTGTAAATGATACAACAATTTATGTAGTTCATTGCGGAGAGCACTAAGAGATTCTTCTTTAAGAATTAAAAAGCGTCCCTTTCGGGGCGCTTTTTTTGTTAAACACTTTTGCAATTCAATTTAGTTGAGGTCTCAACGCTAAATATTTTTAATGATGATAAATATTGAGTAAATTTCAATACTTTTATTATGCTAAAACAAAAAATCATGTATAAAAAACTCACTCTTTTTTCGCTATTTTTAATTGTCACTGGAATCGTATTTGCCCAAAGCTTCAGTGTTGATGATAATGTCGTAACACTGAACGGTAGTTCCACCGATGTTAGTATTGCAAACAATACATTTTTAAACGCTTTAAGTAGCGAGACCATACAATGGTTAATTGTAGATGCATCAATTCCAGAGGGTTGGGAGTTTTCTAATTGTTTCCCGAATTGTTATGATATAGGCGTAACATCAGGCTCGTTGGAAATGTTAGAAGGAGAAAGTTATTATTTGAATTGCCATATATATCCAAATGAAATACCTGGTGAAGGTTCAGTTACAATGCAAATTTTGGATAATACCGGAACTGTTGAAGAAGTAACTTGGCAGGCTGTTGTGGGTAGTGCAAGTCTGATTGAAATTTATTTGGATGCAAATGAAAAAGAAATAAAATCCATCTATACCATGGATGGTAAAATGGTTTCTGAATTGCTAGTCAATCAACTTCAGTTTGTGGTTTTTAGTGACGGTACAAGCAAGCAATTATACATTACTGAATAAGGAATTTATTAATAGTAAAAACGCAAAGACCTTCAGTAATGAGGGTCTTTTTTATTTACATTGTTTACGGGACGACTTGTGTGGATACATGAATACTGATGATTAATCTATTTCTAGAATGATATATTTGTATTACTAATTTTAGAATTCATGAAAAACATTTTCATTTTTGGTATATTGTTTTGTGTCCATTTTTTAAATGCACAAAGCAATCAACCCTTCACTCCTCATATGGAGGCCTATGTTAATGGATCTTCAAGTAACAATTTGAATCCGATCGATACGGGATTTGTTGACGTATGTTTGGGAGACACTGTTGTATTTGTAGCAACACCTGACTTTTCTAATTCTTTAGAAAACACGGGTACTGGATACTCTCAAGATGTCAATGTGAATATTGATTTTGAATGGACCATTGATGGTGTAAGCTTTCCCAATAACGATACCATTATTTTCGTAGTAAGTTTAGCCAATGGATATTTGGTAAATCTCAATATCACGGATCAAAACGGAGAAAATGCCGAACTCATGAGTAAGGTCCGTACCGGGATGACTCCAGAATTTACCGGCTTTTATATATCCAATGATTCCTTATGCACAGGTGAGACCGCACAAATATTTGGAGGGGCAAGTGGTTTTGGTGATTCCTTCAGTTTTCCAGATGGTGGCTTTGCCAATAGCAGTTCACAATATGTTACAGGACTCACTTTTCTTCCAGATGGATCTGGAGCTCAATATGAAGCTCCTATTACGATATCAGGTTTTCCTCAAGGGGCAACCATTACCAATGCTCAGGAATTGAATCAGGTCTGCATTACCATGGAACATTCATATGCTGGTGATCTTGAGATATGGTTGCAATGCCCAAATGGCACAACCGTTCCTCTCGTTAATTCGTACAGTCCTGGGGCCATCCCCGGAGGGGCAAGTGGCGGAGGAACTCATTTAGGAGATCCGATTGATGATAATGGTGGTGGTGGTCCTGGAGAAGGCTGGGAATACTGCTTTAGCTCCGTATTTAACGATATAGGTCCAATGACACAAAATTGGGGGAACACCATTCCTGCACCAAACTTTGGAGAAGGGAGCCCGTCAGTAGATCCGTCATATATATATGCCCCAGAAAGCTCTTTTGGTGATTTCTTTGGTTGTCCATTTAATGGTGAATGGACCATATTTGTGCAAGATAATTTGAGTATTGATGACGGATATATTTTTGGTTGGGGCATCGATTTTTATTCTTCTACCACAGGTATTTCGAATTATCAAAACACACTCGATTCTGCTTGGTGGACGCCCAACACTACGATTATAGATAATTTAGGAGACTCATCCATAATCGTTGCTCCTGAAAATGGAAATAACAGTTATACCTTCAATGTTATGGATGATTTTGGTTGCATACATGATACCACCATATCGGTGACCTTCAATGCAATATTAGCATCAATGAATGCGAACCCATCAGACGGTTGCACACCAATCGTTGTTACTTTTGATTACAGTGGTAGTGTTGGTGATTCTTTTTATTTGGATTTTGGAGACGGCATCTATTACTATGATACCATTCCTAACGTTTTCAGTCACTTTTATTCCGAAGACATCAATGCTACGGCAATCCTTTACGTAAATAACGACAATTGTAGTGATACTGCCTATGTGACCATAAATACCTCTAGTCCAATTACAAATTATATAAGTGATTCTGCTATTTGTGGAAATCCATACAATTGGAATGGGGATTTGATCTATGATTCTGGAGTATACACTCAGGTCAATCAAGGCAGCAATGGTTGTGATTCCATCGTAGTATTAGCGCTTACTTATGTTGATGAAAGCTTTGATTTAGGGTTTATTGCAAGCCAACAATTGTTTACGGCACCACCATTCGCTGTGCAATTCACCAATACTACTCCAAATTTGAGCAGCTATGATTTTTGGTGGGATTTTGGGGACGGCACATCTATCCAATCCAATAATTTAAATGTATTCCATGAGTATACCTCCAATGGATCATACACGGTAAGCCTGTATGCAGCTGATTTGATAGGGTCTTGTTCAGATACACTTATTGAAACTGATTTCATCTTTACTACGGGACAATCTTCGATAAATGAAAATGTATTTACCGATTATCAAATTTTCCCAAACCCAACAACAAATTTTATTGTTATTCAATCAGAAAAAGTGCTGAACAATAAGTTCAATATTTATGATCAACAGGGTAGGGAAGTAATGAAAGGCAAACTCACAGGAAAGAACACCAAGTTATCTATTCAAAAACTATTCAGTGGCACGTATATCGTTCAAGTTGACGGGATTTACAAACCTACTGTTGTGTTGAAACATTAATAAATACCGTTCATTCTTTTGAAAAGCGTTTCTTTTGAGGCACTTTTTTGAATTGTAGAGATCAATACCTTTTAAAAAATAGAGTGTAAAAAAGTATTACTTTTAAAAAAAAACAAATCTTATGAAAAAAATTTTACTCTTTACTGTGTTATTCATTCAATATTATGGGTTTTCACAAATCATGTTTTATAATGTTGTAACATCCGAAACAGATAGCTTATACGTTTTAGGAGATGATGGAAATGTATACGAACAGTCAGTTGTGGTTGAAACCAACAACAACCTAATAGCTGGGTTTACGGGTATGGCTATGGATCAGGTGAATTCTAATGTTTATGTTGTTGTGAAATCAGCAAATGGTAGTCGATTTCTTGCAACACTTAATATGTCTTCTTCTCTTGCCACAAAAATTGGAGATTTAGCTGATAAAATTTCCAGTATTTCTTTTTCTGGTGATGGTTCTTTATACGGGATCACTGGTGATGGAGGATCGAACCCAAATCGGTTGTACTCAATAGACCTAACGAATGCCGAATTGACTGAAAAGGCTGATTTGTCAGGAGATCAAGATAATGATGGCGAAGCGCTTGCATTCAACACATCGGATGGTTATATGTATCGAATGGCAGGAGAAGAGTTTCTATATAAGATTGACATGACAAATTTCACAACAACCCTTGTTACTAGTCAATTATTAGATGATGGGGCTTCTGGCCACGCGATGTACTATAATGGAACAAATTTTATTACGTTATCTGCTGATATTTGTACGATGAATTCATTAGGTGAACAAACCAATTGCAATGATATACCTTTTGATGCAAAAGGAATTGTACCATCAGATTTTGTGGGTATATCAGAACTCGGTCTTAACCCCTCAAAAGAATTGGTTAAAATAGTCAACCTTTTAGGACAAAGAGTTGAATACACGCCAAACACAGTTTTGATTTATCAGTATTCTGATGGAACCTCTCAAAAGGTATGTATTGTAGAATAGTAATTGATTTCAAATTCTTTCGAAAAGACCTTCAGAAATGAGGGTCTTTTTTGTTTTTATCGATTCAAGTTCTAATAGAGCTCAATATGGTCAATCTCGAGTTTAAAGCTTTCGTTCTTTTTGTTGGCAATAAGAATAGACACTTGTTCTAATGACTTTTTGTTAAAGTTGGGTTTGTCCAATTTTCGTCCTCTAAAGCTTGGATAAAAATCCTCTAAGTTCATTTCTACGGTCTCCCATTCTCCACTCGTAGAAAAGGTTGTGATGTATGAGTAATAGTCTGAGCTTTTGTTCTTGATCCGGAATTGGTAATTTTTACCATCGCCTTTAAGTCGTATTCTTATGGTTTTGTGTTGATCACATTTGAATTCATCCATATTGTATCGAACAGAAGCAAAACCACCATTATTATCAGTGGAAACCTTCCCCTTGAAAATACCATTCCCAGCATCACTCAATCCAAAGGTTGAGCTTGAAATCCCTCCCATCACATCGTCATTTACAATTCTCCAATTTTTGATGTTGGAGTCTAGGGTAAAGTCAAAAAGACGTGTTGTCGATTCTTTGGGATCAGTAGTTACGAATAAAGCCATAATTTGTAAAGATAAAAGCGCAGGAAGTAAAAAATTCATAAGTATTAGTTTTCTATGAAACAATGGGTCTGGTGAAAAGTTTAACGTCAAAAAGGCAAACCTCAGCGTTTTGAGTTAAATGCCTTCAGAAATAAGGGTCTTTTTTTGGATTGAAAAACCTGATCTCTATATTTCAATTATTTTTGTGGTACTATGAATGATCAAGTTGGAATAATTCTTACCCACTAATAAAAAATAAATCATGCAGCTTTTCCAAGTAAAAAATATTGTTTTCGGACTGTCCTCTCTTTTAATGTTTACAGGTGAAAATCAAGTTAAAAAGGATGATTCTATATCAAAGTCAATTGACTATGTTGTTACTCATCTAGATTCCGCGAGCTTTCAAACTGTTCGTGATGGTTGGCGTTTTGATTATGGTCTCGAGAGCGGTGGAACGTTAAATACCTTTGAATATATTCGATCTCTAATGACATATGGGGATTTTCAAAATGAAATACCACAAAAAATATTTATTTCTGGACCTCATTCGGAAAGTTATTTGAATTTAACTTCACAAAATTCATTTGGACATTATAACCCAAAGTTCGTGAAGAAGTTTGAAAAATCTGTACACAAGTTGGTGAAGGATAAAAAGTTTGTTGACCGTACCCGATTCATACTTAATACATACAATATCATTGGAAAAATTGATGGTTATTTAGAGATATATAACATCATACAGAATAACAAGACTGAATTTGAATCTTTTAGAGATTCATATTTAGTGAAAATACAAAACGGTACTTGGGAAGGATATGATTATCGCACTTATCTACCAACGATGTTGGACACAGGTCAATATTGGAATTGGAGTGAGACGAACTACTATTTTTGGGTTAGGCGAGATATTGATGGTACTATTCAGAACTGGTATAAAATCATGCTTGAGATTAAAGAAGCATATAGTTAATAAAAAAAGGTTTCAGTTGGATGTGAAAATTCCTAGCACAGAAATTTTTAATTAATTACTATAACATAGTAACAATCAGATTTGAAATATAATCTACCTTTTCTTTGTTGTCTTGTTCTCGAGCAACGCGCAAGCCTTTGATGTACCATTGAAAGCACTCGATTTCATCTCCATTCTTGCCAGCTAAATTGGCCATATTTATGTAGTCGATTATGTTACTCGACGGCATGCTGATGATCGTTTTCTCTATTAAATCCGTATCCATTTCTCAATGTTTACTACAAAGAAACTTAAATGTATTCTCAAGGTTATTAACTAGATATTAATAAATCAACAATTGATTATAAGCAAAATGCTGTAAGGAAATAAAAAAGGTTCCAGTGAAAACTCTGAAACCTTTACTGGGATTGAGATCCCTTATTGTAGCGAGAGGGAGATTTGAACTCCCGACCTCCGGGTTATGAATCTCAGGGTAGGGAAATTTAAATCAGTTAAATAATTGAATTACAAGTAGTTAAAAAATACTGATTTTCGGTTTTTTTCTAAAAATGGGGGATAAAAGTGGAAAATTCCTAGCACAGGATATTGGGAGTGACCATTTAGGTTCATCTTTCATAATAACCATTACCTAGCCGGAGGAAATGAAGCATTAGGCGAGGTAGGAGGTATGGGAGTTCGTGGATCTTATTATTATCAAAACCAAACATTATATGGATTGGGTAATGATACTGCCAATACTTCCGTTGATGGCCCAGATGTTTTGGTAAATATTCAACCACTTTTAACCTCAAACAATGAGTTTGATGCCATGCTCGAATATGATGGTCTGACAGCAGGTGATGGAGGAAATATTGTTTATTACTGGTTTAATGTTTACACAACAAGCTGTGATACATTTTCAGTGAGTGTTCCAAATGATAACTCTGTTTGTTTAAATGATGCACTTCAATTAAACGCTTCTGGTGGTTAATCTATCAAGTGGACGCCGTCTATTGGTTTAAGTTGCACGGATTGCTATGATCCCATATTTACGTCAGATAGTTCTCTACGTTATACCGTTAAAATTTGGAACAAAGACAGTTGTTCGGTTGTACGCCCCGTCTATATTAAA
>ENA-OWPI01003398-OWPI01003398.1-marine-metagenome-genome-assembly--contig:-NODE-3398-length-13633-cov-8.500885_pt1 | contig 13633 bp, 15 predicted proteins | sample MGYA00238138_ERZ651775 | MGnify/ENA primary metagenome ERZ651775 (study PRJEB26906, sample SAMN06265043) | marine metagenome | isolation source: Helgoland LTER site | place: Germany:Helgoland, sampling...
GTTTCAGCAGAAATTAAATCAGCTATACTTTCTGCTTTAAGTAAATTTATTTTTCCATTTTGAAATGCAAGCTTTGTAAACTCACCAGGTTCTGCTAAACGACAATTTTCAACTGTGGAAATAGAAGAATGGATAGCGTCTATTACAGCCTTGCTTCCATGTACCTGTATTTCGGCCATATCTTCGCCTGTGTAGCTCTCAGGCCCAGGAAACCACAATATTATGCCCTCATCAATTAGTTCAGAAGTGTTGATTTTATTGATTTTTCTTAATGTTGCTACACGCGGCTTTGGCAAACTTTTATTGGTTAATAGTTCTAAGATCTTTGAAGTCTCTGATCCCGAAACTCTAATTATTGCAATACCAGAAATCCCTGGACCACTTGATAGAGAATAAATTGTCATTATAATTTAATTATAAGTTAACTAAGACCAAACTTAAATTAAATTTTCAAACATTTCTTTTAAGTGATTTTTGTATTTATCACTAGAACGTACTGATGAACCATAAACTGCTTGTCGAGCTTGAGATATACTAACTGTTTTAATTTGTGTTTTAGTATTTTTATGATGATTAAAACAATTATCATCCAATTCTAGTTCACAAAACTCTAATAAATTTTCTATTTCATTTTTTTTATCAGATACAAGTTTTTCATACTCAATAGTATAAATAAATTCTGGTATTTTTGAACACCAGAATTTCATTAAGAAACTATAATTATTATAATAATTAGAGATGTCTTTCTGATCAAAAGCCCAATTCGCTTCAGATGACGAGAAGTGATTTTTATATATTGATAAACAATTATCTTTTGGATCTCTTTTACAATGAATAATTTTACTATTAGGGAAAAAAGTCTTAATAAAACCAATCCATTTAAAATTTGTTAGGGCTTTATCTGTTAACACATGTTCATCAAAATTAAATAAAGAAATTTTTTCAAAATACTGATCATTAATTAAATTTTTTGAAGAATTCTGGAGTTTAGCAATTTTTTGTTTATCCAGTTTGTTTTCATAAAAAAAGTTATTATGAATAACACTAGATAAAAATGTAAGTTCGCCTGCTCCATAAACTTTATTGTGTGAAGAAATAATTTGCTCAACTAAAGTCGTGCCAGACCTTGGCATTCCACAAATAAAGATAATTTTTTTGTTTGAAAAATTTTTGTGTTTTATGTTTAAATCAATATCCTCAAATGCTTTTTTCATATCATTCATAATATTTATTTCTTCAGTAATATTTGAATTTCTTTTTTTGTTCATCATTTTATTACCTAAGGAAAGAAATTTTATAGCCATTTCTGGATCTTTTAAATCATCATATGCTTTACCAATAGCAAAAGAAATTATTCCTTCTTGATCATCTTCAAAATTATTTTCTAATAAAATTTTTTTCATTTGAGATAAATGAGTCATTGTTTCGTCATTTGTTAGAGAATACTTATAAATTGAACTTAGAATTTGATGTGCATTAGCATTCTTGGGGTCTATTTTTAGCATTTTGTTAACAGTTTCAATTGTCTCTGTTATTCTATTTAAGCTTTGAAATGCTAATGCCAAATGATTTAATAAAACTAGAGGATTAATATTTTTTTCTTCCGCAATATTTAAACCCTGATTAAATAGTTTTATAGCATTCTCAGTATCATTTATATCAGATTTTAAATTACCATAATTGTTATAAACATTAATGTAGCTTGGATTTAATTTTATAATTTTTTTGTAAATTTGTTCTGCTTTGGAATATTGTTCTATATTTTTTAAAGAACTAGCTAAGTTATTCATTGCTGCAATATTATTATTATCTGCCTTCAAGGATAACTCAAAAAGGTTGATTGCTCTGTAATCTTTATCAAGTCTTTGATGTGCCATCCCAGATAAGTTTAAAATGAATGAATTGTTTGGAAATTTTTTATTTAATACATCACAACCTTCAACTACTCTTTTAAATTTCCCTGCTGTAAAATAGTTTTGAAGTGTTTTTACTTTTTCATGAAAGTTCATGACTTTAATTTGAAATTTAGGCTGGTTTATTCATTGAGCTAAAGAAATCTGCATTACTTTTTGTTTCTTTTAATTTTGAGTTAATAAATTCGATTGCATCCATAGTTCCCATTGGACCAATAATTCTTCTTAATACATTCATTTTTGAAAGATCGTCTTTATTAAATAAAAGCTCTTCTCTTCTTGTTCCAGATTTGGTTATGTCTATCGCTGGGTAGATTCTTTTATCTGCAATTTTTCTATCCAAAACAGTTTCACTATTTCCTGTTCCCTTAAATTCTTCAAAAATTACTTCATCCATTCTGCTACCAGTATCAATTAAAGCAGTTGAAATAATTGTTAAAGATCCACCTTCTTCAATATTTCTTGCTGCACCAAAAAATCTTTTTGGTCTTTGAAGTGCATTAGCATCAACACCACCCGTTAAAACTTTTCCTGAACTTGGAATAACAGCGTTATAGGCTCTTCCTAATCTTGTTATCGAATCTAATAATATAACTACGTCTTTTTTATTTTCTGTTAATCTTTTAGCTTTTTCAATCACCATTTCAGCAACAGCTACGTGTCTTTGAGCGGGCTCATCAAAAGTTGAACTAATAACTTCTCCTTTTACAGATCTTTGCATATCGGTTACTTCTTCAGGTCGCTCATCAATTAACAAAACTATTAAGTAACATTCTGGATAATTTTTTGCGATAGAGTTTGCAATGCTTTGTAAGATCATTGTTTTACCGGCTTTGGGTGGTGAAATTATTATTGATCTTTGCCCTTTACCGATGGGACTGACTAAATCTATAAGTCTTGGGGTTAAATCTGGTTTTTTTTCTATTTTAGTAGTTTCAATTTCCATCACCAATTGTTTGTCTGGATATAGTGGCGTAAGGTTTTCAAATGCAATTTTATGTCTTGATTTTTCTGGCTCTTCAAAATTAATTTTACTAACCTGAAGTAGTGCGAAATATCTTTCACCTTCTTTGGGCGCTCTGACAGGTCCTTCAACTGTATCACCAGTTCTTAAACCAAATTTTCTAATCTGACTTGGGCTAACATAAATATCATCTGGTCCTGGTAAATAATTTGATTCCATTGCTCTTAGGAAACCAAAACCATCTTGTAGTAATTGTAAAACACCTGCCCCAGTAATTTCCTCTTTTTCTGCAACTTTTTTTAAAATAGCAAAAAGAATTTCTTGTTTTCTTAGGGTGCTAGCATTCTCAATTCCAAGCTCTTCGGCTTGAGTAATAAGTTGTTCAGACGATTTTAATTTTAATTCTTGGATATTCATGATTTATAATTTGATAAGGACTAAATAGATTAAGATAATATATATACTCTTAATGTTATTTCAACCCTAGATTGGTTTAAAAATAACAACAAATATCACTATTATGAGAATTATTGTTGGTATTTCATTTATTATTCTAAAGTATTTTGCCGATCTTAAATTAGTGTTATTTTTTAAAGAATAAATACACTTCCCCAAATATTCATGAAAAATTGATAATAAAATTACCAACACAAATTTTAACTGCATCCATAGTTGAGAAAAAATTTCTACTCCATTTAAATAAACTAAAATGATACCAAACAGCCAGGTTAGTATCATAGCTGGTCTCATAATATAAAAATATAATCTTTTCTCCATAACTTCAAAGATTTCTATAGCTTGTTTTTTTTCCTTGTTTTCGACATGGTAAACAAAAATTCTTGGCAAATACAAAAGTCCTGCCATCCACGAAACGACTGCGATTAGGTGCAAACTTTTAAATAACAAATAACTATTCATAATTTAAACATGGACATTTTTTAAAATTATTCGGGCAACGAACTTTGGGTGGATAAAGTTTATTATTAAAATTATATTCTTCTTTTTTAATAATTAGTTCGGACATCGCTTTAATAAAATTTTCATTAGTGGCAAGGGCAGGAACTCTTGTATAATTCTTGCATCCATTTTTATCAGCCAATTCTTTATATTCTATGTCTAGCTCAACTAAAGTTTCGGAATGCTCAGAGACAAAAGCAATAGGCACTAAAACAATATGTTTTTCTAATTTTGAATTTTCAACAATTACATCTTCTGTTGATGGACCAATCCATTTTAATGGTCCTACACGACTTTGATAACTTAAAATCCAATCTAAATTATTTATATTCAATGCTTTAACAATTTTATTAACAGACTGTTCTACTTGCCATTGATATGGGTCGCCATTTTTTATATTTTTTTCAGGTAGTCCGTGTGCAGAAAAAATTAATTTATAGTTTTCTAAATTATTAATCTTTTTTAATATTTCATTTTTGTGAGCCAAAATAAAATTATCATCTGTTGGATAACAACAAATTGTACTTGTTTTTACTTTGAAGTTATTTTTTTTACAAATATCTTTCCATTCTTTAATAGAAGATCCTGAGGTCGCTGCAGAATATTGTGGATAAAGAGGCATTAAAATAACCTCATCTGGATTATAATTTTTAACATCATTAATTACAGTTTCTGCTCTTGGGTGCCAGCACCTCATAACAACAAACGATTTATATTCTGAATTATCATCGTCATTATTAAGTTTTGTCTCAAGTGCTTTTGATTGTTCTTCCGTTAACTTTAAAATTGGTGATGAACCACCAAGCTCTTCATAAATTTTTTTAGCAACTGGGGCCCTTCTTTTAGAAATTAATTTAGCAAGTGGAAACCTTAAAAAACTTGGTAAATTAAGTATTGCAGGATCATTAAATAGATTAAATAAAAAAGGCTCTACATTATCTAAACTATCGGGCCCACCTAAGTTGAAAAGAATTATAGCTTTCTTCATTAATAATTTTTCACTGTGCTAACTAAGCATTCAACCATCTCTGGGTTTGTTTCGGGTAAAATACCATGCCCTAAATTAAAAATATAAGGATGATCTTTAAAAATATTTAGATACTTAATTGCTTCTTTTTTTAATGTTTCTTTATCTGTGAGTAATATTTTTGGATCTAGCCCACCTTGAATTGGAATTTTTATATTTTTTAGTATTTCTTTTGGATTTATATTATAATCAATGCTTACGGCGTCTGGTTTTACAATCTCACAATATTCTTTATAATTTTTAATTTCTCTTGGAAAACAAATAACAGGGATTTTTAAAGATTTAACATAATTAACCAAATTAAGTGTAGGAGAATAAATATAATTTGGTAAATCTTTTTCTTCTAATAGTCCTGCCCAACTATCAAATATTTGTATTACATTTGCACCATTTTCTATTTGATTCTTAATATGTATTTTTAGAAATTTTTCTAAAATTAATAAAATTCTATTAATTAAAAATTCATCCTTAAAAAAATCTTTTTTTAAATTTTTTTTGGGTGACTGTTGATTGATCATATATACTAATAGTGTCCAGGGAGCACCAACGAACCCAATAGTGTTCTTATTATCCATAAGACTGTTAGTGCTTACTTTTTTTATTGCTTTGTAAACTGGATAAATTTTTTCAATGAAATCTATTTCGTCTAATTTTGACATTTTACTAATATTAATTTCACCAAGTATTGGTCCAAAATTTTTCTTAAATTCAACTTTTTGATTTAAACCATATGGCAACATTAAAATATCTGAAAATATTACTGCTGCGTCTAAATCAAATCTTTTTAAAGGTTGTAGGGTGATTTCAGATGATAAGTTTTCATTTAAACATAAATTTATAAAGTTAGGATTTAGTTTTCTAATATCTCTAAACTCAGGTAAATATCTTCCTTCTTGCCTCATTATCCAGATAGGATTTACTTTAGTATTTTTATTCTTTATTACTTGATGTAGAGGTGTCATATTAAAATAGTATATATAATTATAGTATTAGTATTATGTAATGTGGATAATGATGATAAGTTTTTATTCACACTTTATTAACAATTTAATAACATTTTTGAATTAATAAAATTGTTTAAATTGAAGCTTTTTAAACTTTTCTTAAATATTATGTATAGTTTTTTACATTTGTTTAATAATGTTAATAAAATCCTTATTTTACAACAATAATTAATCAATATTTAATTTGAGTAATTTAATTAAAATAATACAAATTTACTAACAATTTATTCATGAGTAATACATACCAAATTTATCTAATCTCAGATTCTACAGGTGAGACTTTAGATAGAATTTTTTTAGCTTTAAAGGCTCAATTTGAAAATATTGAATATAAGGTGCACTCATATTCCTTTACTAGAACAGAAAATCAAATACTTAAAATTTTAGATGATGCAAAAAAAAATCAAAATTCAGTAATTCTTTATACAATTGTAGATAATAATTTAGCAAAGTATTTAGCAAACGTAAGTGATAAAAAAAAAATTCCTTGTTTTGGAGTTCTTGGAAATTTAATTTTAAATTTTTCTAAAATTTTAAATCAAAAGGCTTCTCATGAGCCAAGTGGACAACATGCTCTCAATGATGAATATTATGAAAGAATAGAGGCTATACAATTTACAATGAACCATGATGATGGAAATTTAGTTAATGATATAGAAAAGTCAGATATTATCCTTGTTGGAGTTAGCAGAACAAGCAAAACACCTACTTCCATTTATCTTGCAAATAAAGGTTTTAAAACTTCAAATATTCCACTTGTGAATGAAAATTCTTTACCAAAAAAACTTAGGGAAAATCCTCAATTAACTTGTGTGGTTGGCTTAAATACAGAACCAGAAAGACTGGTCGATATAAGAAAAAATAGGATGAATTCATTAAGAGAAACTGAAAACAAAAAATATACAAGTATAGAAAATATTAAAAAAGAAATTACTGAAGCAAAAAAGACTTTTAAAAAATATAGATGGCCGTCTATAGATGTGACCAGAAAATCTGTTGAAGAAACTGCGGCTTCTATAATAAAAATTCATGAAATATATCTAAACAATGTTAAATAAAATTATACTTGCTTCAAAAAGCAAGGTTAGAAAAGAAATACTAGATATTAATAAAGTACCCAATGAAGTTAAGCCATCAAATGTTGATGAGGATATTGTTAAAGAGAGTCTTATTAAAGAAAGAGCAACGCCAGAAATAATTTCGAAAAATTTAGCTGAACTGAAAGCAAACAAGGTGAGTTTAAATCAATTACACCAATTAGTATTGGGTGCGGATAGTGTAATTGATTTAAATGGAGAATTAATATCAAAACCTGAAAATAGAGAAGAAGCCTTGTTAATTTTAAAAAAACTTAATGGCAGAAAACATTATTTGATTAGTTCTGTTTGTATTTCAAAAAATGGATCAATGATATGGAATTATACCGACAAAGCTTCTCTAACAATGAAAAATTTTTCAGATGAAGAATTAAAAATATATTTATCTAAAATAACTGATGTGGCATTATTTTCATATAATGTTTATCAAATTGAAGGCGAGGGGAGAAATTTATTCTCAAGTATTGAGGGTGATGAAGATACGATTATGGGTCTTCCAATTAAAAAAATTAAAGAATATTTAAAAAAAATATAATGAAAAAATTTTTAGTTATAGGAAATCCAATTGAACATTCTCTTTCCCCCACATTGCATAATTATTGGATAAAAAATAATTATATTGATGCAATTTATAAAAAACAAAAAATAAATGAAAATGATTTAGAAAATTTAATTTTTCAAATTAAAAAAAATGAGATTGATGGCATTAATGTTACCGTACCATTCAAAAAAACAGTCATCCCTTTCCTTGATAAATTGACCTTAGAGGCAGAAAAAACACAGTCTGTTAATACGATTTACTTAAGTGGAGATCAAATAGTAGGTCACAATACAGACATAGAGGGTTTTGAAATTAGCATTAAAAAATCTAAAATTGACCTTTCTAATAAAGAAGTTTTAATTTTGGGTGCTGGAGGTGTAGTTCCGTCAATAATTTATGCGTTAAATAAAATGAAAGTTTCTAAAATTATTGTAAGCAACAGAACAAAAGATAAAGCAAAAAACCTAAATAGCTTGTTTAACAATTTAGATATAATTGAATGGGGAGAAGTTCCTAGTTTTGATATGGTTATTAATGCAACAAGTTTGGGCTTAAAAGAAAAAGATAAAATAAATCTAGATTTTTCATCAGTTGGTCAAAATAAATTCTTTTATGATGTTATTTACAACCCAAAAGAAACAAATTTTTTAAAAACAGGAAAAAATTTAGGCAATATAACTTTAAATGGTAAATTGATGTTTATTTATCAAGCTCTTTCAGCTTTTTATATTTGGCATGGATTAAAACCAGACATTAATGAGGATGTTATTAAACTTTTGGATTGATGATTAAAATTGGAATTTTAGGGGATATAGGTTCTGGTAAAAGTTATGTAGCTCAAAATTTTGGCTATCCTGTTTTTAATGCCGATTATGAAGTTGCTAAATTATATCAAAAAGACAAAAAAGTTTTTAATAAATTAGAACAAGCTTTACCAAAACACATCTACACATTTCCAATAGATAAAAAAGAGATTTCAAATGCAATTTTAGCAAACAAAAAAAATTTAACTAAAATTGTCAAAATTGTTCACTCTGAAATAAGAAAAAAAATGAATATTTTTTTAAAAAAAAATAATAATAAAAAAATTGTTATTTTAGATATTCCACTTTTGTTAGAAAATAAAATTAATAATAAAAAAGATGTATTAGTTTTTGTAGATTCTAAACAATCAGATATTTTGAAAAGATTAAAAAAAAGAAAGAATTTTAATCTAAAACTTTTAAAAAAATTTAAAGATATTCAGCTATCAGTTCTTTATAAAAAGAAAAAATCTCAATTTATTATTAAAAATAATTTTACAAAAAAATCTGTTAAAAATGGTATAAAAAACATCTTAAAAGAACTTATATAAATGAAAGAAATAGTATTAGACACAGAAACAACTGGTATTTCAGTAAAAGAAGGGCACAGAATAGTTGAAATAGGCTGTATAGAATTAGACAATTTAATACCAACTAAAAATAGTTTTCATTGTTATTTAAACCCAGAAAGAAGAGTATCTGAAAAAGCTTTAGAGGTTCATGGATATACTGATGAATTTTTAGCAACACAAAAAAAATTTAGTGATGTTGGGGAAGAATTTTTATCTTTTATTAGAGATAAAAGGCTAATAATTCATAATGCCGAATTTGATTTGGGACATTTAAATAATGAATTATCCATATTAGGTAAAAAAAAAATAAATAATGAGGTAGTAGATACTTTAACTCTAGCAAGAGATAAATTTCCAGGCTCTCCAGTAAGTTTAGACGCGCTTTGTAAAAGATATAGGGTTGATAATTCAAATAGAGCAAAACATACAGCTCTAATTGATTGTGATTTATTAGCTAAAGTTTATATAAATTTAATTGATCAAAAAGAGCCTACATTAAATTTTCAAAGTCAAGATAATGAAATTAAAGAAAATAGAAATTCTAGCGTAGCTTATTTCAAGAAAATTGTGATTCCAACAGAAGATGAATTAAAAAAACATAAAGATTACTTAAAAAATAACCTCAAAAAAAATTTTTATTAATTAGACCTTTGATTATATAGTTTTTCAAAATCTACTTTTTTTTCAAATTTTACTGCAGGGTAACCAGAGTTATGTATCATATCCAAAAGAGATTTTTCCATATCAGGATATACTTCAATCTGTACATCACATAAAATTATTTTTTCTAAATCTTTCTTATCTTTAATTTCATCATCTATTTTAATAATTGTTGAATAATTTATTTCAAAGTAAGATTTCCTTTTACTTTCCTCTTTGTCTTCAAACTTCATTATAGTATTAATTTCAATCATTTTGTCTTTTAATGCTTTAGAATTTATATCAATAGTTAATTGATACCTTGAGATGTAATCCCTTACAAAAATATAAGTTTCTATGTCAGCAGTTTCACTTGACATATCTTTAATATATTTACCTAAAATTTTATATTTTTTTGTCATTGTCATCTTCTATATCTTCAAAGTCACCATCAATAAAATTATTTTTTTCAGAATTTTTAGGCTTTAATTTGTTAGTAAATTTATTAAAAATAAATTTTCTAGTTAGTGGAAATATTAATAAAAAACCAAAAACGTCTGTAGCAAACCCAGGTATGATTAAAAGTAATGCTGCAAAAGCAATTGCTGCCCCTGAAATCATTTCATAAGTTGGAGCTTCATTTCTACTTAGTTGTGCAAAACCAGACTTTAGAGTGTTTAAGCCTTCATATTTAGCGTAGTACACACCAACTACAGCAGTAGTAAATATCAGTAAAATTGTAGTAATAGCACCAATTTGAGAACCAATTTTAATGAAAAGAAATATTTCAATAGCAGGAATTAAAATTATGAATAATAAAATTGTGTTCATTTGTCCGTAATCTAAATTGCTAGTTGAAATTAATCAACATAGTAATTACTATAAGTCTATGAGTTATAGTTTTGAGTACATTGATATTATTCTTTTAGCAATGATAGCTGGTTTTATTTTTTTAAGACTTAGAGGAATACTCGGAAAAAGAAGTGGATTTGAGGGTAAAGCACCAGCTCAATTTGATAAAATTTTAAAAGAAACAGTTGTTAATCAGACACCCAAAAGTAATGAAACTTTCGATGAAAATGCACAAAAAGAATTTTTGAAAGGTGCAAAAATTGCTTATGAGACAATAATTACAGATTTCAGTGATAATGATAATAAAATAACAACCAGCAAACCTTTGCTTAATAAAGATATTTTTAATCAATTTAATGAAGCTCTAAAAGAAAGAAGCACAAGAGGACATTATGCTGAAATAACTTTCATTGGTATTAATTCTGCAGTTATTAAAGAGCATAAAAAAATAGATAAAATCTTGAATGTGACAGTAGATTTTATAGCAGAGGTAATTACTTGCATAAGAGATAAGGAAAAAAAAATTGTATCAGGTGACCCCGAAAAAATTAAAAAGATTTATGATACCTGGGTTTTTTCAAAAGACATAACTTCAGTCAATCCTAATTGGCAATTAGTTAATACGTTAACTTAATTGACTGACGAAATTTCACAAAAAGATAAAAAAGATTGGGAAAATTTTTTATCTAAAAAAGAAAAGCTTCCAAATAAAGATATAAATTCTTCAAAAGAAAAAAAAATAAAAATTAAAAATATAGATTTACATGGCTACAAACTTGATGAAGCTAATAAAAAGATAGAAAGTTTTATTAAACAAAGCTACATAGAAAAAGTTAACAAACTTATTGTTGTAACAGGTAAAGGGCTACATTCTCAAAATGAAAAAGACCCTTATGTTTCTAAAGATCTAAGTATATTAAGGTATTCTGTGCCACATTTTATCAAAAATAATAATGAATTAATGAAAATGATTAATGATTTTGATAGTGCAACCATCGAAGATGGTGGTAGTGGGGCATTTTATATATACATAAAAAAAAAAGTTTAATAATATTTTATTAATTTAATCTTATGTTTATTTGGCTAGCATCATATCCAAAAAGTGGAAATACTTTAGTAAGAGCTTTAATAGCCTCATATTTATTTTCCAAGGATGGAAATTTTAATTTTGAAATTATTAAAAACATAAAACAATTTCCCGCTATTGAATTATTTGAAAATATCGGAGTTAATGTTAAGAATGAAAAAGAAGTAATTAAAAATTATATTAAAGTTCAGGAAAATATAAATCAAAAAAATTCTATCCAATTTTTAAAAACTCATAGCTACCTTTTCAATATTGAAAATAATCCTTTTACTAATTTAAATAATACATTGGGTGCAATTTATATAGTTAGAGACCCTAGAAATGTAGTAACCTCTTATGCCCATCATTTTGCTTTGCCTATTGATGAAGCTGCAAATCATTTAACTAACTCTATACATTGGGGAGGTGACTTATCAAGCAAAAGAGGCTCTGATAGAACAAAAGTTTATTTGGGATCCTGGAGCAGTAACTTTAATAGCTGGAAATCATTAAAAATACCAAGAAAATACCTATTAATCAAGTATGAAGACTTAATTACCAATAAGAAAGAAACATTTTTAAAAATACTTGAATTTATTTATAAATTGCAAAAAGTTACTTTTGTGGTTGACAACTCTAAATTAGAAAATTCCATAGCATCTACAAATTTTGAAAAGATGAAGAGTTTAGAAAAAGAAAAAGGATTTATCGAAGGTAAAATTGACCAAAAAACTGGAAAAAAAATACCCTTTTTCAATTTGGGCGCAAATAATAAATGGGAAAATTCTTTAGATTCAGAGACCATAAAGAAAATTGAAAACTCTTTTGAAAAAGAAATGTTAGAATTAGGGTATTTGTAATTTTTAAAGTATAAATTTTGATAAATCTGTATCTTTAACTAAATTATCTAAATTTTTATTAATATATTCTTTATTAATAATTATTTTTTCACCCGAACGATCAGTTGCAGTAAAACTAATATCATCTAAAATTTTTTCTATTATTGTGTGTAATCTTCTTGCACCAATATTTTCAACTGTAGTATTTACTTCAGAAGCAACGTTTGCGATAGTATCAATTCCATCATCTGAAAATTCAAGCTCTACATTCTCAGTTTTTAAAAGAGCCACATATTGTTTGATTAAACTAAAGTCTGGTTCTCTTAAAATTCTTTTAAAATCATCACTGGTCAATGCTTCTAGTTCAACTCTTATGGGAAGCCTTCCCTGTAATTCTGGTAGTAAATCTGAAGGTTTTGCAAGTTGAAATGCACCTGATGCAATGAACAAAATATGATCAGTTTTAATTGGACCATGTTTCGTGTTAACAGTTGTGCCCTCTATTAAAGGAAGCAAATCTCTTTGTACTCCTTCACGAGAAACGTCTCCCCCAGCTCTGTCTGTTCTTGCAGAAATTTTATCTATTTCATCTAAAAAAACTATACCATTATTTTCAGTTGATATTTTTGCTGCTTTAATAATTTTATCTTGTTCAATTAGTTTATCTGACTCGTCATTAATTAAAATGTCATGAGATTCTTTTACAGACATTTTCTTTTTTTTCTCTTTATTTCCCATAGATTTACCAATCATTTCACCAATGTTAATCATGCCCACGTTTGCTCCAGGCATTCCAGGAATTTCAAAAGAAGTATTGTTTGATCCACTATCACTGACTGCGATTTCTATTTCGTTATCATCTAAATCACCATTACGAAGTCTTTTTCTAAAACTTTCTCTTGTTGCCAAACTTGCTTTTTTACCAACTAGTGCATCCAAAACTTTTTCTTCAGCTAATTTTTGAGCTTGAGCGTGAACCTCTTTTCTCATTTTTACTTTTTCCATAGAAATTGCTATTTCCACCAAATCCCGCACTATTTGTTCTACGTCTCTGCCAACATAACCTACTTCAGTAAATCTTGTAGCCTCAACTTTAACAAAAGGTGCTTCAGCAAGCTTTGAAAGTCTTCTTGAAATTTCTGTTTTTCCAACACCAGTTGGTCCAATCATTAAAATATTTTTGGGTAAAACTTCATTTTTCATTTCACCTTTGAGAGCTTGACGTCTCCATCTATTTCTTAAAGCTACTGCAACAGCTTTTTTAGCTTTATTTTGACCAACCACAAATCTATCTAACTCAGAAACTATTTCTCTAGGAGATAAAGAGCTTACTAAAGAATTTTCCTCTTTAGCAGTTTT
>ENA-OWPI01003400-OWPI01003400.1-marine-metagenome-genome-assembly--contig:-NODE-3400-length-13628-cov-12.158881_pt1 | contig 13628 bp, 10 predicted proteins | sample MGYA00238138_ERZ651775 | MGnify/ENA primary metagenome ERZ651775 (study PRJEB26906, sample SAMN06265043) | marine metagenome | isolation source: Helgoland LTER site | place: Germany:Helgoland, sampling...
GTGTGTTCCAGATAGCGGCCAAGCACGCTGCGGACCGAAATATTCTCGCTCATGCCGGGAACTCCGGGCCGGAGACAACACATGCCACGAATGATGAGCTCGATCCGCACACCTGCTTGTGAGGCCGCGTAGAGCTCGTCGATCATGCCGGGGTCAACCAGTGAGTTCATCTTCATCCGGATGTGACCATCGGCGCCAGCTGCTGTCTCGTTACGGATCAGCTCGGCGAGACGGGGCCGCATGTCTGCGGGAGCGACAACAAGATGGTTGTAGTCGACGGGCACATGGAAGCCGGTCAACGAGTTGAACATGGCGCTTAGATCGGCACCGAACTCAGGGTCGGCGGTGAACAGGCCAATGTCGGTGTAGAGCCGAGCAGTGCGGGCGTTGTAGTTCCCGGTTCCGAAATGGCAGTACCGAGTGAGTTTCTCTTCTTCGCGGCGGATGACCAGGCAGGTCTTGGTATGAATTTTGAGCGACACGAAGCCGTAGGCCACGTGAACGCCGGCACGTTCGAGGCGACGGGCCCAGCTGATGTTGGCTGCTTCGTCGAAGCGAGCCTTGAGCTCTACGACCACCACGACCTGTTTGCCGGCTTCGGCGGCGCGCACCAAGGCTTCGACGATCAAGCCGTCGCCCGACATGCGATACATCGTCATCTTGATCGCTTGGGTGTGCGGATCGTCGGCTGCGGCATTGATGAAGGCCAGCACCGAGTCGTCGAACGAGTCGTAGGGATGGTGGACCAGGATGTCGTTGGCCCGGATGCGGGCGAAGAGTTCGTCGGGTGAACCAATACCCATGAATCCCTCGGGCGTCCGGGGTTCCATTGGTTTCAGGTTGAAGTCTGTCCGACCGTTTACCAGCTTGTCGACATTGCAATAACTGCCGAGGTCGACCGTGCCGTCGACGTTGAAGAACACATCATCGGCGACGTCGAGCTCGCTGGCCAGGATGTTCCGAAGTTCTGCACTGGCGGCGGCGTCGATTTCGACTCGCACGACTTCGCCGAATCGTCGACGGCGTAGCTCACTTTCGACTGCGGTCAGGAGATCGTCGTCGTGGTCGTCGAGCGTCTCGGCGTCGACGGAAATGTCTGCATTTCGGGTGACCCGAAATACGGTCTGCTCAAGGATCTCGACACCCGGAAAGAGGCGGTCAAGGTTGGCCGCGATGACTTGTTCGAGCGGCACTGCCTTGGCGCCGAGGTAGGCATGGCGTCCGAGCAGATGGGTCGGGACCTTGACTCGGGCGAACCGACGGATCCCACTTTGTGGATCGGCGATGAGCATGCCCAGGTTCAGCGACAGCGTACTGATGTACGGAAACGGGTGGCCGGGATCTACGGCGAGTGGTGTGAGGATCGGGAACACCTGGTCGGCGTAGAACTCACTGAGTTCGGCCTGCTCAGTCGGGCTGAGGCCGGACCAGTTGACCAGCATAAGCGGCTGCTCTGCTTGAGCCATTGCCTTTGCCAGTTCGAGCGTGATCCGTTGCGCCACCTGATGCTGTTGTCGCACCATCGCAAGCGAGAGGTCGACCTGGCTCTGCGACGTAACGCCATCGTCGATGACACGGACCCGACCGTTGCGGGCGTCGTCCTTCATGGACGCGATACGCACCAGGAAGTACTCGTCGAGATTGTTTGCCCAAATCGAGACGAACCGCATGCGGTCCGCGTAGGGCAACGACCCGTCTTCGGCCAGAGCCAGGACACGACGATTAAACTCATGCCACGACAGTTGCCGATTTATGAAACGCGTGTCGGTTGCCGGGGCGACGTTCGCCGCGTGCTCTGCGGTCATTGCACTACCCGTTGACGACGGCTAGTTGCCGTCCTCGTCATAACCAAGGTCCCACTCAAGAAGGATGTTGGAGCGTTCAGCATCGCGGTTCACACGTTCGCGGTTGCGCCGGAACTGGGGGTCATGCGGAGGCAGTAGCAACAGGCGAGCCATCACCCGTAGCTTAAAGGACTCGACAAATCCACTGTCACCAAAGTCGCTACGGAAGTCCCAATGCGGCGAGGTCGGCCCGAGGTACACGATCTTGACGTGCGCATCGGGTGCGATTGGTTCGCCGTTCTCGTCGACAGCACCGGTCGTCTGAATATCTGACATGGCGGCAGTGTACGCCTTTCCTCCTCGGCCGCCCTCGTGATCCCCTCGAGTTTGGGTTCGATGAAGCTTTCTTGAGGCTCGCCAGCGATTGGTAATGCGTGTTCTTGTCGGCCCCATTGATATTGATGACTTGGTACGGTTCTCTCGTGCCGGACGACTTCGCCATTCACGCCGTATTCGCCTGCTCGACCTGTCGGACCTCGCTCCACTTTGATAGCGACCTTGCCAGCTGCGGGAGGTGTGGCGTCTCGATTCCGGTTGTCGATGGGTTCGTGATCTGGACTGAACGTTTCATCTCAGCGAACGAAGCCCGGCGACGCGGCAACGAGATCCGAGCCGGTCGCGATCGTTATCGAAGCCTTCTTGAGCGCAAGCACGACCGGCGCATTTATGAGCCATACGCTTGGTTTCGGCCTTTTAACGAGTCGACTCGGGCCCTAGAGATGTTTCGCAATCTCCTGACCGACACCGTTGAAGCGGGTGTGCCCATTCTCGATACTTGGTGCCGTACCGGTTGGACTGGAGAGATGTTGGCGTCATGGTTCCCCGAGAACCCAGTCATATCGCTGTGGGAAGGAGACCGTGACCATCTCGGCTATCAAGGTTTCATGCACTGGCTGCCGGCAGCTCGGCGGGCCCCAAACCTCACGGTTGTTTTTGCCAATGCGAACGAACCGCTGCCCTTTGCTGACGACTCCTTTGGCCTGGTTCACGGGCTCGACACACTCCATCGGTACGACACGAGTCCCTTGATGGGCGAGTGTCTCCGGATTACTTCAGCCACTGCCCCCATCATCTTCCCCCACATCCATTTGACCAACAGCGAACCAGATCCCTTCTTCGAACGTGGCTGCACCCAGCTCCACGGTTCGGTATGGGGCGAGTATCTCGATCACATATGCCATGGGACAGGACGTTCGGCCTGGGTCCTCGCCGAACAAGATCTCTACCCCGCTACTGAATCTCGACCGCTCATCGACAGCCGCAATACACCGCACTACAACGGGTTTGTTGTTATTGGCCCGTCTTCGTGGGGAGGCGTCCGGCTCAACAAGCCCGACCCCACAACTGAACCCGATGCGTTCCTGTTCGCCAACCCGCTCGTGACCGTCGAGGCCGCTACGGGACGTGCCTGGGTCGACCCGGCCGCACTCTCGGGCACGGTCGAACATATGGTCAATCGTCACCCAGTCGCCCTGGCTGCGCTCGAACCAGCGACCTCACGAAGACTGACATCGACCGAATGTCAGATCTTGAGCCATGCCGAAACACCGGCTCGTCTCAGCGATATCGCCGCACGGCTCGACATATCAAATGATGCACTTGTTGCGGCATCCCGGCAGCTCGTCGCAGACAACGTCCTGCAGATCGAAAAGGTCTCCCAGGCAATGGCAGAACTGCAGGGCCACTATCGATCGTTGAAGCCACAACGCCGGAACACCTTCGGTGCACTGTGGGAATCGTTGCCGATTCGTTATGCATCCACCGAAGTCCTGCATGGTTCTGACGGAAGCCTGTTCGGCTTCGATGACGTCGACACGCTTGTGCAGGCTGTTCGCCACTGGTTTACAGACCATGGGTTGGCGAAGGGTGATCGGGTCGCCTTCCTGGCCACCGGTCATCTCGAGTATTGCATCTCCGTGTGGGCGGCCTGGTTGTCCGGGCTCGTAGCGGTCCCGCTGTCCGCGGACCTTTCGGATGAACATGTCGTCGAAGCATTTGACCAGCTCGCGGTAAAGGCGGTGGCGTGCGATCGAGCGAACACGAGACGCGTGCACAACCTACGCGGCGATCGCCCGTACATAGTGTTCGATCCGACTGATGTTCCTGAGAACTCGGACCGGTATTTTATCGACGAAGTTGGACCGCTGATCGAGCAGGCCCCGTTACCCGAGCCCGATATCACAGGTTCTGATGATGCAGCGATCATCTACACCTCCGGAAGTTCCGGCGCCCCAAAGGCGGTTCGTCTATCCGTAGGGTCGCTGCTTCATACCGGTGCAGTGATGGGGGATGTGCTCGGCCTGCGTAACGGAGATCGACTGCTCTCACTTGCTCCCGTTCACACGATGTCCGGCCTACGGAATCCGTTCGTCACGGCGCTGTCTCGGGGCGCAACGACGGTGATAGCACCAGAATCTGCGGCCTCGGCTCTGAGCATCGTCGACGCATGCTATACGTACGGCATCAATGTGCTGACGACAGGACCAGTGTTCCTCGACCGCATCGCGTCGCTGGTGGAACGCCTGAAACGCCAACTACTTCCCGAGCTGCGCACAATTGCCACGACCGCCGACCGACTCGATCCAGAGTCGAGCATCGCAGTGCAGGAAATCCTCGACGTCCAGATCGTCGACTACTACGGGCTGACCGAAACCGGTGGTGTTGTGCTGGCGGCGGTCAAAGGTTGTGAGGGCGACCTCGGTATACCTGCGGGTGCTGTCGTCGAGGTCCACCAGAACGACACTCGCGTAGACCCGGGTACCGTGGGTGAAATCAGAGTCAGCGGCCCATCAGTGATGAGCGGTTACCTGGGCGATGCGGCGGGGGTACGATTCGAAGCGGGTTGGGTTTACACGGGCGACCATGGGGTGAGCCATGAGGACGGCTCTATCAGCCTGCTTGGCCGCATGAGTGATCAGCTTAAGCGCTCCAACGGGGAGATCTATCCGCACGAACGCGTGTTGGCAGCTCTGGAATCTCGTGAGGACATCGAATACGCAACGGTCTTTGTCGAGCCACAATCCCGCCAGCTCGTGCTCCAACTCACGGGGTCGACGGTGGATCGGGCCGAGATCAGGATGTGGTTAGAACAACAGTGTGGAACCGAAGGTATGCCCGACCGCCTCTCCATCAACGACAAGAAGTCATAAGAAATGTCAGATACACATAGCCAGTTGGCCAGCCCGCGCGCGTGGTTGGACGCAGGTCGCAAACAGCTTGGACCGAGGTCGCGATTCTTAGTTGCGGGTGACACCACACTGACCTACGGCGATATCGATGAACACACCACCAAATTCGCCTCTTACCTGGACCAGCTTGGCGTCGCACCGGGTGACCCAGTCATGGTGATCTCCAATGACCCGATTGCGGTTGGTCAACTCAGTCTTGCCATCATCCGGTCAGGTCGGTGTTTATGTGTTGTCGACCCGGGTGGCACGCCTCGAGAGATCCGCGCCTCGCTTGTGGTCGTCGAACCAGCGCTCATCTTCGCTCGTGGCGACGAGATCGATCGGTGCGAACTTCGTCAAGACTGCGTCTGGACGGTGGTCGAGCTAGGCGCAAAACCAGCCAAGACCCTCGCCAATCGGCTGTTTGCCAAGCGTGACTCAACCGCCGACAAGACCAGCTGGCCCGCCGTAATCGACAACTGTTCGGCCGCCTCGGAACTGCCTGACCTCGATCCAGAACAGTGCGCACTTATTGTGTTCACGTCAGGTTCGACAAGCAGACCCAAGGGCGTCGAGTTGAGTTTGCGCGCGATCCTCACGCATTTCGAAACCCTCGATCACGTGTTCGGGTTCGCTGGTTCAGTAGTCCACAATGTGCTGCCGCTATCGCACGTGGACGGACTCATCGAGGGTCCGTTGATGACGTACTTCAACGGCGCAACGTGGGTCCGGCCCATCGATTTCTCGGTTGCAGCGATTCCCGAACTCCTCGATTCGGTCTATCGCCACCAAGTCACGCACATGCTCGTCGTGCCGACGATGTTGGCGCTCTATGACCGCCTTGCCTCAGACATGCCCGATGCCTTCGACACACCTGACTTCCAGATGATCGTGTCCAGTGCCGGCCCATTGCCCACGGCGCTTTGGACCCGTTTCGAGTCCACCTTTGACACGGTCGTATGCAACTCCTACGGCTTGTCCGAGACCGTCACGAGCAGCATCGCGAGTGGCCCAGAGTCCAGCGGAACTCGACGGGTTGGCACCATCGGTCGACCAATCGGTTGTGCGGTTGAGCTCATCAACGAGGACGGCGCCCCGGTGCCAGAGGGACAAATCGGCGAGATCGTGATCACGGGAGACCATCTGTTCAGTCGCTATCGAAACGACGAAGTCAGCACTACCAAAGTGTTGACAGACCGAACGTTTCGTACCGGCGACCTTGCGATCCGCGATGATGACGGCTTTATCCAGCTTCGGGGGCGCAAGAGTTCCATGATCGTGCGGGGTGGCCGCAATATTGCCCCGGCCGAGATCGACGCGGTAATCGGGCAACTCGCTGGGGTCGTGCAGTCCGCCACCACGGGCATTGATGACCCGATGTGGGGCCAGCGAGTCGAAACGATCATCATCACCGAAGATACGGTGAGTAGTGAAGATGTCGTGACACACTGCCGCCGCCTGTTGAGCCCCCATAAGGTTCCTCAGCGCGTTCTTCGCGTAAACGAGATGCCGCTTACCCCCAGCGGCAAAATCGACGCCGCTGGTGTCAGGGACCGGCTCAGTGGACCAAGACACGAACAGAATGACCACAGCAGCGACATCGACGATGTTGTGCTTCGTGCTGCAGCCCGGATCTTTGGTGTCTCCGAGGCTGATCTCTCACTCTCGTCGACCATCGACCAGGTCGATGGCTGGGACTCACTTGCCCATCTCGACCTCGTTGGGGCCATTGAGGACCATTTCTCGATCATCATGAGCAATGCTGACATCCTGGGCATCCGGAATCTCGGCGACGCATCCGTCATCACACGCTCACATAGGCCGTGAGCCGGCGGATCTGCTCCCCAATCGTTGCCGCGTGGTTGGCGTGTTTGACGATCTTGCTCCTCGTATCTAGCGCGACGGGTCTCTTCTTGCCACCCGAATCCGACTTCGAGCGGCACGCCCTTGCAGAACTAGACATCTTCGACGCAAACGACTCGTCAGCCACGCGGCTCGTCATCCTCGGCGACTCGTTGATGCAAAACGCTACTCGCCAAACACCGACATTCAGTGACCGGCTAACCACTGCTGGACTTGACGTGGCGATCGTCAATCTTGCAGCATCCGGTCGTCGATTCAGTTCGTACAGAAACATCCTCGACGACGTCCTGGCCACGAGGCCCGACGTCATCGTTATACAGCCAGACTTGCTGAGAGGCGGCGGGCCCGAGCACGAATTCAGTATCCAGCGACGACTACGAACTTTATTTCCCGGAGGCACGGACTATTCCGCACCCTACTGTCGGTCTCGCCCTAGATATCTGCCGAGCCTCATCTCCGACATTCCAAGACGTGTCGCGCCGAGCAATGACGCATTCGACGACGCCCTGGCCTTCTTTACAGAAGCTGAATCTCTCGGCGTTGAAATTTTCCTGCTTTCGGTCCCCCGCAGCACAAGTGCTGAGGTTCCGACGAGTGCACATACCGAGGCATTTCGTCAACGGGTTCAAGAAGCGTTGGGCGACAGGTCCAATCTCACCATCGGCCCGAGCCTCACCGTTGGCGACAGCGAATTCTACTGCGACTTCGCCCATCTCAACCCAGCGGGACAGCAGCTCTTCCTTGACCAGCTCATCCCCAAGTTTGGGGCCTACCTAGAGACACTGAACACCAAATGATGGTTGCCGCCCCATGACACTCAGCATTTGTGGGTTCACCCTCGTCTTCCTCCTCTATTGGACCGTTCCAAGCCGGTGGAAAGAAGTCGTACTCATTGCGGCGGGGGTAATAGGACTAAGCTGGTATTCACCATCAGCAGCCCTCGCAACAACCTCGCTGGTGATAGTCGTCTGGGTGGGCCTACAGCGGCCAAAACGTCCACTTGATCTTGTGAGCGTCGCTCTGGTCGCCACCGCGTTTCTGACCTACAAGCTGTTTGCAAACGGCGGTCCGTTCGAACGTCCACTCATACTCGTTGGATTTGCATACGCTGTGCCACGCGCTGTGCACGTTTTGCTCGACGCCCGATATCGAGGCACACAAAGACCCTCACTTCGAGTCTTCCTGGCCTACTTTTGGTTCTTCCCAACCCTCGCGATTGGCCCGATTCACCGACTCGACGAATTCGAGCGTGAGATTCGTCGCCGGCGCCTCGATATTCAACAGATCGGCCTTGGACTTGAGCGAATCCTGGTCGGCCTGGCTTCGGTGAAGCTGATTGCGGACTGGCTGGTCTCAAGCCGTCTGGACATCATTCTTGGAAATTTGGCAGTCACTCGTGACGGCGCAGCCGCATTCGGTCGTTCAATCCAGTACGGCTTGAACCTGTACTTCCAGTTTGCCGGTTGGACTGCCGTCGCGATCGGCATGGCCGCAACGCTAGGTATTCGTGTAGCCGAGAACTTCCATCGACCGTTCGCTCAGCCGAATCTCGCCGCGTTCTGGCGTAGCTGGCACATCACTTTGACCAGATGGACGAACTCCTATGTGTTCCAGCCGGTGGCGGCGCAGACCAGGCGACCTTTCCTTGCAATCACTGCAACCATGTTTTCGATTGCGCTCTGGCACGAGTTCTCGGCACGCTATGTGTGTTGGGCATGCTGGCATGCAGGCGGCTTGCTCGCCCATCGCATGTTTCGACGACTTACGAATCGCTTCGAATGGGGAGCATGGATCCCGGCACCGGCTGTCAGGTTAGTTAGTACCTCACTAACTGTCTCGTTCGTTTTTCTCGGATTCACCATTACTCGCGTCGCATCTATCGGTGATGCTTTCGACGAATTTCAGACAATTTTCACCGGAAGGTACCTCTGATGTACCGCACGCCTCACACCACGGCCAGTAAGGAAGTAAGCCCATGATCTTCGACTGGTGTCAACGACACTTTCCAGGCTCCTTGGCGTCGATCATCTGCGGGGCCGTCTACGCAAGCCTTATCGTTGCGGTCTGGATCCGGTGGGAAGCCCCGAGCGCAGCCTTCAGGTACGCCGGGTTCTAGCCCGCCTGACAAGAGTCCACTAGTCGCCCTTCGAGACATCGGCGCGGGTGCCGAGCCCTATGTCGACTGACTGGGAGTTGCCCCGTCGTTCGAACTCGATGTTGATGATGTCGCCGGGGTCAAGGCGGCGGATGATGCGGGCGACGTCCTCGGGGGTGGCGACCGCTGCGCCGTTGATGCCGACGATCACGTCGCCGTCTTCGAGACCAGCACGGTCGGCGGCTGATCCTTCGAAGACGTCGATGATGAAGACGCCGTCGCCGGTGGTGACACCGGCTTCGTCGCGTTGGGATTCGGGAACAACAGCCAACGAGCGACTCGAGGCACCAAACCATGCGGTGTCGGGTGTGAGCGACGCGTCGCCCTCGGCAAACCCTTCGAGGAAGTCCATGACCGAGTCGATCGCAATAGCAAACCCGACGTTTTGGGAGCCTTCGATGATGGCGGTGTTGATGCCGATGACCTCGCCGGCAGCATTCACGAGTGGTCCGCCGGAGTTGCCAGGGTTGATGGCGGCATCGGTTTGCAGCAGGTTGTCGAAGCTCAGTCGGCCGGCCTCGATCTGGCGGTTCTTGGCCGACAGGATGCCGAGCGTGACGGTTGGGTCGCCGCCTAAGCCCAGGGCGTTGCCAATCGCTAGAACAGGGTCACCGACCAGCAGTTGTTCGACCGTACCGAGTGTTGCCGGCAGCGTGTCTGTCACACCTTGCACCTGGATGAGTGCTACATCTTCGGCCACGATGCTGGACACGATGGTAGCGGGAGCGCGGGTGCCGTCGAAGAAGACGACTTCGACCGTGTCAGCATCTTCGATGACATGTGCGTTCGTGAGGATCAAGCCGTTCCTGTCAATGACGATCCCGGAGCCAGAGCCGCCGAAGACACCGCGGAAATTCTCGACATTGGTTTCGATTGCCACCACCGATGGGGACACGACGCCGAGCACCCCTTGAACGTCGAGAGCCTCGCCCCGCAGGCTCAGGTTCGCGCCGCCAACGACACCACTACCGCCGCCCAGACTCACGAGTGAAGGCTGGTTGTCGTCGAGCAGCAGGAATGCGCCGATCACCGATGCGGCAACAACCAGCGCTATGGCTGAGGCCAGCGCTGCGAGCGGCCACGGATTGATCCACCATGGATCGTCGCGAGGCTCGCTGATGACCGCAGCGTTCGAGTTGGGGTTCGGGAGCGGCGCATACAGGTTGTGCGCGGGGTCATAGGTCGGCGGAGTCGCTGGCAAGGAACTCAGCGGGTTGCCGTCGCCGGTGCCGAAGTACGAAGGCGTCTCGGTGGGAGGGGTATCAGGGAAGTCGGCCACGCTCCCCCATCATCGCCGAAAATTGACCAGATCACCACGCGGCTGGGCAATCTGAGTCGGAAGGGACGTGGGGTCAGCGGGGATCCATACGCGCACGGTCGTAGGCAGCCATGGTGGCCATCGCGTGTTCGGTTGTGAGCCGGGCGAGCACCCGAGTCTTTGGGTCAAGACAGGTGGCATGCAATATCTGTGGCGGGATCGATGCAATCCCCCGATAGCGGTCAACGTCTCGACCGTGGATGCCGCGGTCATCGAGCTGCGCACAGACATCGTTGTACTGGCCGTCGGTCCATACGTGCACCGGTTCCGCGAGCCCTTTGGCAGCGATCTGCCACAGTGGCGGTCGGGCGGCAAACACCGCGCCAGCTCGCAGCAGCGGCGCCATGTACCTATGGAGGAACAGCAACAGCAGGGCCCGACTGTGGATGCCGTCGGCGTCGGGGTCGAAGGCCAGAATCACCCGCTCATAACGCCGGCGATTCAGCACGAAGCCGTCGCCAAGCCCTGCGCCGATCGCGTCTCGCACACCCATCAGCGGCGCGCTCGCTTCGATCCGGATCTGTGAGCTGGTCAGCACGTTCTGCGGTTTGCCCTGCACCGGCAGAACAGCCTGCCATTCAGGTGATCGCACGACATTGAGGGCATTCGCTGCGGAAATTCCCTCGGCGATAATGAGTTCGCTGCCAGGTGTAGGCCAGTGGAGCTGGCAGTCATCGAGCTGATCTGGCAGGACATCCCGCATCTTGTCGGCCACACACCGAGGCTAACAAGAAACTCTTGCCATGCTGAGATCGTTGCAACGGCAACAATTCGCGCCGAAAATCGACAGAAATCGTACGTTTACGCTCGCTTTCGCAGTGGTATGGCTTACTAGTTCATGTAAGCGACGTAGATGGAGACAACTCGTGGACACGTCTTGGATGGCAGAAGGCAATTGCGCAGGCCAGGCTCCCGACCTTTTCTTCCCCAGCGATGGGGTTGGGGTTGAGGTAGCCAAAAAGGTCTGCATCGGCTGCCCATCGACAGAGGCATGCCTTGAGTACGCCTTGACCTACCGCATCGAACATGGTGTGTGGGGTGGCTGTTCCGAGCGCCAACGACGTCGCATTCTGAAGGCACGCCGCCTAGCTGTGCAGAGCGAAGCGGTGAATGCTTAGGTAGAGGTCCTCCCGCCTTCACCGACAGATCGGGCACGCCGTGCAGGGCGTGCCTCGATCGCGTTTTGGGAAGCCTGTCTGCTTCCCCAATGTTCCCCGATGTCCCGCAAAGTTGCTGGCCCCGCTTTGCCGCAGCTTCAGCCAGTCACCGATGGTTCGGCACCCGTATGCCCCGCTGTTCGGCTCTCGGTCTCCGCTGCTACTAGGAACATGTGAACTGCGCCAATTAGTGTTTGGCAATGCACGAAGTAGTTATTGTCGAAGCTGGCCGTTCACCTGTGGGTAAACGAAATGGATCACTGGCGGGAGCGCATCCGGCCGATGTCCTTGGTCCGGTGATGATGGAAGTCATCAACCGAGCTGGCATCAAGTCCTCTGACGTTGGTCAGGTCGTAGGCGGCTGCATCAACAAGGTCGGCGCTCAGGCAATGAACATCACCCGCACCGCGTGGCTGAGCCATGGTGGCGCCGAAGAAGTCGCCGCCACCACGATCGATGCCCAGTGCGGCTCGTCTCAGCAGGCGGTCAATCAGGCCCATGCATTGATCGCCTCTGGTATCGAAGACGTCGTGATGGCGTGCGGAGTCGAGGCCATGAGCCTGCTTCCTATTGGTTCTGATGCCTTTGCCGGCAAGAAGGCCGGGCTCGGCAGCCCTATGAGCCGGACCTACTTTGGCCACTATGAGTTCATCAGCCAGTTCGAAGGTGCCGAGCGCATCGCCGAGAAGTACGACATCACCCGCGACGACACCGACCGTTTCGGTCTGCAATCACAAGAACGGGCTGCGGTAGCCGTGGCCGAGGGCCGCTTCGAAACCCAGATCATTCCGGTCGATGCGCCGGTGCTCGACGCCGACGGCAACAAGACCGACGAGACGATCACCGTGACCCGCGACGAAATTCCTCGCGACACCAGCCTGGAGAAGCTCGCCCAACTCAAACCAGTCGCCCGCGAAGACGGCGTGCACACTGCTGGGTCCTCGTCGCAGATCGCCGATGGCGCCAGCGCGGTGCTGATGATGAGCGCCGAGAAGGCCAAGGAGCTCGGCGTGAAGCCACTGGCTCGCATCGTGCAGAGCGCGCTGGTTGGTTGTGACCCAGTCCTCATGCTCGAGGGCCCCATCCCCGCAACTCGCAAGGTGCTCGAAGCCGAAGGCCTCACCGTCGACGACATCGATGTGTTCGAGATCAACGAAGCCTTCGCCTCGGTCGTGCTTGCCTGGAGCAAGGAACTGGGCCCCGACATGGACAAGGTCAACCCCAATGGCGGCGCCATCTCACTTGGTCACCCACTGGGCGGCACTGGCTGCTTCTTGACCACCAAGGCAGTGCACGAGCTGCAGCGCACCGGCGGCCGTTACGGCGTCATCACCATGTGTTGTGGTGGCGGCCTGGGCACCGGAACACTCATCGAACGCCTCTGAATTGTTATGTCCCCCTGGGGAGGTAACAATTCAGATGACACTTTTAGGTAGCTGAGGCTCGCATCGCGAAGGCGCCCACGATGGGGCCGGGGGCGAGCATCATGAAGGCAAAACCCCAGTTCGACGCGTCTCGGACCACGGGGACCAGGAAGATCGTGAGCACGGTGAGCACGAAGCCGATAGCGAGCTGCAACGTGAGTGCCGTGCCAACAGATTGCGGTTCGACGACTTCGGTGACGATGGTTGAGAACTGTGCGCTATCAGCGACCACCCAGAAGCCCCAGACGAGCCCGACCATGAGTACGAACGCCGGTGGTGCACCAACAAGGAAGCCGGTGACAAGCGAAGCCAGAGCCGACCAGCGCATAGCTAGTTCGGCAGCGCTTGAGCGTTGTTGTCGGTCGGACAATGCTCCGACATAGACCGAGCCGAATGCGCCGATGCCGATGGTGCCGAACGCAGCGATGCTCGCCGACCGCTGGTTGGTGAACACATCGCCATAGAAGGCTGCGATCCACGCCCACATCGCATAGAGCTCCCACATATGGCCGAAGTAACCCAGGCTCGCGAGACGAAACTCGCGATTGGCGATAACAGACCGCAGCTTGGCCGGGTCAAACGGAGCTGCTTTGGTGGCGTAGGGGCCATCGGAGCCAAGTCGTTCGGCAAACAAGCCACCAACCAGGGTGAGTAACGAAGTGGCGCCGATCACGACCTGCCAGTCGAGCTCACCAATGCC